>Ga0209121_10001161_pt1 | contig 27551 bp, 28 predicted proteins | sample Cruoilmetagenom3_FD_187292 | JGI IMG/M metagenome (GOLD analysis project Ga0209121, IMG submission 187292) | Oil polluted marine microbial communities from Coal Oil Point, Santa Barbara, California, USA - Sample 3 (SPAdes) (version 2) | ecosystem: Environmental > Aquatic > Marine > Oil seeps ...
TAGAAACCAATTGCAGATGAGTCAAACAGAACTTGCCAGGATTGTTGGGACAAAACAACCTGCCATATCTAGATTGGAAAAGGGTGATTACAATACTACACTTAGTACGTTTTTCAGGGTTGCAAATGCTCTCGACTTGGATATTTCCCTTAAGGTGCGGGCAGAAAAAGACAGGATTTACAGCAAGGTTCACGCTTAAAACAAAAAGACTTCATCATATCAATCAAAGACACAATCTTCTCTATTGTCCAAATATGGTCACTTATTCCCGCTGCCATTGCTGGTGTTACTCCGTATACGCTCAACTGCCATTGACCTTGTGATGAACGCTCAGGGCATCATCCAAGGTGAGAGACTTCGAGTAATGTTCAACCATATCCAGAGTTTCCCAGCCACCTAAAGCTTGAACCACTCTAGTGCTCAATCCCGATTTAACTTGATGAACACAGAAACCCCTACGGAATGAATGGGGATTGCAATGAATACCAGTCTCCTTTGCCAGCCGTTTCAACACAGTTTGAGCACCACCTTTTGAGATTTGAAAGGTATCATGCTCACTAAACCACTGCCTGACAAGACCATTGCCAACCAGGCACTTGCGATAGCAGTTTCCTTTACCCAGCACAGTAACAGTTCCTTCGTCCCAATCGAAATCGCTTGTCTTGATGTTTATAGCTTCGCTTATTCTCATTCCTGAATACCACAGCAAGGAAATCAAAGCCCTATCTCTTTCACAGTGGCAATATTCGAGTAGAACTTCAAGTTGCTCTCTAGTAATGGCTGGTAATAGTCTCTTTTGTGTTCTGGGTGGAGACACCTTCTTAATGGGATTGTTGGGTATGTAGTCATTGAGATATAGCCAGTTAGATAGCGCTCGGAGACAGGAGTAGAACTTCAACTTGCCGTTATGGCATGACAGGCTGTCGAAATATTCGTTGATACCTTCGGGAGTGATGGTATAGCCTACAAACCCATCTAAGGTATAGTGATAGCTTTCAATGCTTCGCTTACTTGCCCCTTGTGGTCGGGATGCGATAAACTTGTCCAGTAATTCAGTTGTGAACTTCTGTGAACTTTTACCTTCAGGATTACACATGGCGCATTCGTCTAGTGGCCTAGGACACCTCCCTCTCAAGGAGGAGATCACCGGTTCAAATCCGGTATGCGCTACCAAATGTGCTCATAATAGCCAGGTACTTCATCGCACATTATGTGCTATAATGCAGTATCGGGATTGCGTATCCATATCCTCAATAAAAAGATTCGAAGGAGGTGAATTATGAGACTGGCGAAGAAAATGGGTAATTTCAAGGCGTATCTTGGCCCAGCAATGAACCGGAAGGTCGCACAGATGAGAGCCGAGGGTAGAGACGTGATAAATCTTGGTCTGGGTGACCCTGATGCAACTCCGCCGGAGCATCAGTTAAAGGCTCTCGCAGAGGCGGCGTTGAATCCAGATAACCATCACTATCCGTCCCGTTATCCGATAAAGCCGTTCTACAATGCTATTGCCGACCTATACAAGCGTCGCCACGGGGTAGAGGTGGATCCGGAAACGGAGATTATATATGCCCTGGGAGCGGCTGAAATGCTCTTCCAAATGCACAACTGTCTTGTTGACCCTGGGGACTTGGTGTTGATCTCTGATCCAGCTTATCCCTCTTATGAAGCAGGGGCGAAAATTGCCGGAGGCAGGGTGGGATTTTATCCCTTGCTGAGAGAAAACAACTTTCTTCCCGATGTCGATGCGATACCAAGTGACGTAGCAAAAGAGGCAAAGATGATCTGGATCAGTCTTCCCAACAATCCTACCACGGCTACTGCCGATGACGATTTCTTCGTCAAGCTGATCGGGTGGGCAAAGAAATTCGATGTGTGGGTAATAAGCGACAATCCCTATATGGACGTCAATTTTGATGGGTACAAGCCACCCAGTTTTCTTAAATTCCCCGGTGCTAAAGAGGTAGGGGTTGAAATCAACACCGTGTCCAAATCGTTCAATAGCTGCGGTTGGCGGGTAGGAATGCTTTTGGGAAACAAAGAAATCATCGCCGGGATGGCGAAAATCAAATCTCAGGCAGATCGGGGATTATTCTATCCGCTACAGGTAGCAAGCACTGCTGCCCTGACAGGCCCTACCGATTGGATGGAGGAAAGGAACAAGAAGTTTGCTGAAAGGCGGGATGTAGTAGTCAAAGCTTGGAGAGAAATGGGACTTGATATGATGAATCCGAGAGCCACTTTCTATTGCTGGGGTGGGATTCCTAAAGGCTACAAATCAGAGGAGTTCTCTCAAAAACTCCTTGAAAAGGAAAACGTGTGGATGATACCTGGTTCCACGTACGGAAAGAGAGGGGAAGGGTACGTGCGTATCTCCAATGTACTGCCGATAGAGCGTATTGCCGAAGCAATGGAACGGATAGAAAGGTTCGTGTCGTAGCAATTGGTGCTGTTTATTACACTGATCTAGTTCAGATAGATAGTGGACACTTCAAAGTATAGAATTACTCTTAATTGCGAGTTCGAAAAAGCTTTGGCAGCCCCACGTGTCTTTGCGAGGAGCGTCAGCGACGAAGCAATCTCACCACCGGTGCCATCACAAGAGATTGCCACGCCTTCAGCTCGCAATGACAAAGTGGGAGGGCAATGTGTCACTAATCACGTGAGCCAGCATAACCTATTGAAAAAAATTCTATTTTGTAGTAGCATCCAGCAGAGCAAATGTATAATTTGCTAATTAACAAAAAGAGGAGGTACAAATGTCGAGAATTCGTTATAGAAAGCTATCTGATCAGGAAATATTGAAGAACATTGAGGAAGAGGCGTATAGAATCCAATTGGCCTACCGTGGTTGCGCGCAAACAACCTTGAAGACTTTGCAGGATAATTTTGGCATTGGTGATTTACTTACTTTTAGGGCAGCGAGTGCTTTCATTAGTGGGTTGGGTCGAAGGGGAGATGTATGTGGCGCGCTTACAGGTGGGCTTTTCGCAATTGGTATAATGTTTGGGCGAGAAGACCTGCTCGAACCTGGGGAGCCAGTGGAAGGCGGAGAGAGCAACTATCAGAAGTGCAATTATTTAGCTGGTGAACTTTATGACAATTTTAAGAAGGAATTTGGGTCCGTACGCTGTTGGGAGATGCAAGACAAAATTTTTGGAAGGCATTTTGATGCTAGAACACCAGAGGTTAAGGAACTGAAGCGAACAGGTGAGCTCTTTAATATACTATCAGTCGAATGTTGTAAGGTTGTACAGAAAGGTGCAAGGCTTGCTGCAGAAATAATTTTGCGAGAAATGCGTGAGGAGAGGAAATCGTATCTTTAATGTAAAGGATCATCTTATACACCAGTTGCTAGTAAATAGAGCAGGGCTAGCTAGGAGGAAGATAGCACAACCCATTCGTTGAGTGTGGCTGTGTGAGTCAGAACTGACTTCATATTTCGGATAGAAAACTAGGAATTGCTGCAAGGCTGGAACGCGGCATTTCTTCCCACACAGAAGCCAGGTATCCTTCCAATGTGGCCTAGGAATAAATTATTCCTGTATGCTAAACTTCGGTAACAACCAAATGACACAGCGCGTTTTCTCTGGCTTCCGCCCTACTGGCAAACAGCACATCGGCAACTACCTAGGAGCCATCCAAAATTGGGTTTCCCTTCAAGACGAGTATGACTGCGTCTACTGTGTGGTAGATATACATGCTCTTACCACGCTTGAGACCACCGAAGCGCTTCGGGAAGATATTTACGAGATGGTGCTTGACTGGCTGGCAGCGGGCATTGACCCCGAGAAGAGTATTGTCTTCGTCCAGTCCCATGTTCCTCAGGTGATGGAGCTTCATACTTTGTTCAGTATGGTGACTCCTCTAAGTTGGCTATTGCGTGTTCCTACCTTCAAAGAGAAAGTGAAGATGCAGCCGCACAACGTTAATTACGGGCTGGTAGGCTATCCTGTTCTTATGACTGCTGACATTGCTCTTTACAAAGGAGAGGTTGTTCCTGTAGGCGAGGATCAGCTTCCTCACCTTGAGCTGGCTCGGGAGATAGTGCGTCGTTTCAATTCTCTTTATGGATTCGTGTTTCCCGAACCGCAGGCAAAGCTTACCTCCTTTCCTTTAGTCTTGGGCTTGGATGGAGTGCAGAAGATGAGTAAGAGCTGCAACAATCACATTGAGATAGCTGCGCCACCGCAAGAGATACTGGAGCGGGTTATGACTGCAGTTACAGACCCGGCACGGAGGTATCGCTCTGACCCGGGACATCCTGATATATGCAATATTTTCCGTCTACACAAATTTTTTACGCCGGAGCGTGTAGACGAGATTGCTCGTGAATGCCGTCGCTCCGGCATTGGCTGCGTTGATTGTAAGCAGATGCTGGCTCAAAGCATTAGCTCGGCACTTGAGCCTTTTAGGCAAAGGAGAGCTGCTGTAATAGCTAAACCGAATTATGTTGCCGAGGTCTTGGCTGACGGAGCTAACCAAGCTGATGCAATAGCGAAAGAAACGATGGAAGAAGTCAAAGAGAAAATGAAACTGTTTCAGCGTGCTAAGCTACCAGTTCGGTAGCTGCCCATTGATCATTGGCCTCGTTGTAGCATAACTCAAATGATTTGCCATCCTGAGTAATAACTTTAAACAGCCTTTTGCCTGGTTCTTGCCAGGCTTTTTGTACTTTATCTATGTTGTTGTCCTTCCCCTGCCAGGTAAAGGACTGAGGCTCTTGAGCATAAGTATAACCTGAGTAGCACCTTACCTGTACTGTCGCCATTATAGTGGTGGCTTTCTCCTATGCCAGTCGGTTGCTTGCTCGTAAGCAAAGGCAATGCGCAATATCGTTCCTTCATCGAAAGGCTTGCCTATGATTTGCATACCTATTGGCAAGTTATCAGCAAAGCCAGCGGGAACCGAGATAGCTGGAAGCCCAGCAATGTTTATGGGCAGGGTGCACACATCGCTCAAGTACATTTGCATTGGGTCTTCAAGTTTTTCACCCAGTTTGAAAGCTACTGTTGGCGAAGTTGGAGTGACCAAAGCATCATATTTTTTGAATGCCTGATCGAACTCTTGCCTTATCAAGGTGCGCACCTTTTGTGCCTTGAGATAGTAAGCCTCGTAATAACCGGCGGATAGAGCGTAAGTGCCTAGCATTATACGTCTTTTCACTTCGGCTCCGAAGCCAAGTTGTCGCGTTTTTTGTGTTGCCTCGATGACGTTGCTGGCATTTGGCACCGAGAAGCCGTATTTCACACCGTCGTAGCGAGCCAAGTTTGCTGAAGCCTCCGACGGGGCGAGTATATAGTAAGCAGCTAAAGCATACTTAGTGTGTGGTAAAGAGGCTTCCCAATCTACTTGGGCCCCCAACTCCTCCAGCTTGTTTATAGCTAGCTCCAAAGCTGTTCTTACCTCGTTTTGCATACCTTCGACAAAGTAGTCCTCAGGGATACCAACTCTTAGCCCTTTGAGGTCAACAGTTAAGTCCTTGGTATAGTCGGGGACAGGGTATGGGACCGAGGTCGAATCCCTGGGGTCATGACCAGCAATGGCGTTCAGTACCAGGGCGCAGTCAGTGACATCCTTGGTTAGCGGGCCGATTTGGTCAAGCGAGCTGGCGAAGGCGACTAAACCGAAGCGGCTCACTCGACCGTAAGTTGGCTTGAGGCCAACTACGCTGCATAATGCAGCCGGTTGACGGATGCTACCGCCGGTATCGGAGCCAAGAGCGTAGGTCGCTTCGTCGCCAGCCACAGCGGCTGCTGGACCACCGCTACTGCCACCAGGCACACGGCTTAGGTCCCAGGGATTATGGGTAGGAAAGAAGGCGGAATGCTCTGTGGAAGAGCCCATAGCGAACTCGTCCATATTCGCTTTGCCCAGTATTACTGCCTTCTCGGCCTTCAAGCTATGCACCACCGTGGCATCATAAGGCGGGACAAAATTCTCCAGCATCTTTGAACAGCAGGTAGTCCGTATCCCTTTAGTGCAGACTATGTCCTTGAGCAGCACTGGTATTCCAGTCAAAGGTGCGGTATGTCCATTATTTATGCAGTTGTCTGCCTCCTCAGCCTGTTTTAGCGCTGTGTCCTCGGTGATAGTGACACAAGCATGGATATTGTCTTCTACTAAAGCAATACGCCTCAATACCGATCTGGTCAACTCAACGGAGGAGATACTTCTCTGTTTGAGCAGCCTATGCGCCTCATGAATAGTTAGCTGATATAGTTGCTCCACTTATACGCTCACAACCTGTCTTTAAGCCTTCTGTGCATGATAACTTCACGCCAGTTGCCCCCGGTTGTTATATAGGTTTCCTTAAGTCTAGGGGCGTAGTTCACACCCACAAAGATTGGTAGGCCTATAGAGAAGGCTATCATTGGTGTGGAGTGGTAAACTAACCAAGCGGCCATTGGAAAGCAGATAAAAGCTATGCCATAGGAAAAAGCAAGGTTGCGGGAGATAACCAGAGCTATCAGGCATGTAGCGAGCCAAAAAGGGATTGCTTTGGGCATCAGGAAAAAGAGAATGCCCACAGCAGTGGCTCCTCCTCTGCCGCCGCGAAACTTAAGAAAGATGGGGAAGGCATGACCTACCACAGCTGCTACCCCGGCAAGAAGCTGAAATGCTAAAGGGACGCCCAGCCAGCGAGCCAGGAGAATTGTCCCTATTCCCTTGGCTACGTCAGCCAGGAGGACCAGGATTGCCTCTTTTAGCCCCACCTCATAATAGACATTTATCGCCCCCATGTTCTTGCTGCCCACATCGCGGATGTCTATGTTCTTGTTAAGGCGGCCAGCGATATAACCCGAGGGAATAGAACCGAGGAGATACCCAGATATTATGGCAATGAAAACGTTAACCATTGGTAGCTGTAACTATTCCAATATTGCCTGTACCTTGAAGCAATTGTCTTCCTGTTTGGGGGCATTGGCTAAAACTTCGTTTTGGGGGTATGATTTTGCCGCTTCATCCTCTCTGAATATGTTTTTCAAAGGGTTAATGCGACTTGTTGCTGGTATATCAGCTGTATCTACTTGGTGAAGCACCTCGAAATTTTCCAGGATGTCAGATAGCTGGAGGCTGAACTTTTCAATTTCATCTTGGCTTAAGGCCAAGCGTCCTAACCAAGCGATGTGCTCTACTTGTTCACGACTCAGCTTCATTCTACTTTCACGATGTGATTATAGCATCTGACTTCTTGAGGTGACAATTGTTGCTTATCGCCTAGAGGGCGGCTTATAATTGCAATGATATACACAAGCGGAAAAGAGAGGAACGAATAGCATGATAGACTCACATAGGCCGAGCAAGATTCGCAACGTTGTGTTGTTAGGTCACTATGGTGCTGGCAAGACCTCCCTTGCTGAAGCGATGTTGTTCACCTCAGGGGCTACCAAGAGGCTGGGGAGCGTTGACGATGGCACCAGCACGTCCGATTATGACCCTAGCGAAATAGAACGGCACATGAGCATGAACCTCTCGGTGTTGCCTCAACAGTGGAAGGGAAACAGATTGAATGTTATTGATACTCCTGGCTATGCTGACTTTGTTGGCGAGGTCAAGGGCGGTCTACGTGTCAGTGACGGGGCAATAATGCTAGTTTGTGCTGCGTCGGGGGTGGAGGTGGGCACAGAACAGGCATGGGACTATGCCGAGAAGTTAGGCCTTCCGCGGTTGATATTTGTCAACAAGATGGATCGCGATAATGCTGATTTTTTTCACAGTTTGGCGGAAATCCAGGCTAAGCTGGGAGCTAGATGCTTACCAGTTCAAATACCGCTAGGCTCCCAGGCTGACTTTCAAGGCGTTATTGACTTGATAACTATGAAGACCTACGGCAGCTCTGGTTCACCAGAAATAGAGCTGTCTCCTTCTCTTCTGGAGCAGGCTCAGTCCCATCGAGAAAAGCTGGTCGAGACCGTGGTTGAGATTGATGATGAACTCATTGGCAGGTATCTGGAAGGTGAAGAGATAAGCAACGAGGAACTTCTCAAAGCGATAAGGCAATCAACGGTTTTAGGTAGATTGGTGCCTGTTTTTGTTGGCTCCGCTTTGCATAATATTGGCGCTACTTGGTTGCTCGATGCCATTTGCAACTATTTGCCTTCGCCTGAGGAAAGGGTTAGTGGTGTGACTTCGGTATCCGGAGGCAAGGAGGAAATCAAGGCAGATACCGGAGCGCCATTAACCAGTCTGGTTTTTAAGACGAGTGCCGACCCATTTACGGGCAAGGTTAGCTATTTCCGGGTGTACTCAGGTGTTATCTTCAGCAATTCACAGGCCTGGAATGCCAACAAGAATAGCATGGAACGCATTGGTCAACTTCTTACTCCAATAGGCAAACAGCAACAGCCTGTGGATCAGTTAATCGCTGGAGACATCGGAGCAGTGGCTAGGTTAAGTTTGACTACCACCGGGGATACTCTTTGTGCTCATGAGCACCCTGTAACATTGGAGGGCATTGATTTTCCTGAAGCGCATTTCAGCATGGCGATTCAGCCGGAAACGAAAGGTGATCTGGACAAGATGGGCAGTGTCTTGCCCCGGATTTGTGAGGAGGATCCTGCCCTAAAAGTACGTCACGATGCTGATACTAATGAGATTATTGTTTCTGGAATTGGTGATAGTCATTTAGAGGCGGTCAAAGAAAGGATGCATCGCAAATTTGGCGTGAAGGTGAGGTTGCAGCCGCCGAAGGTCGCTTACAAGGAGACTATTACCATACCAGTCAAGGCGGAATACAAGCATAAGAAGCAGACCGGGGGGCACGGTCAATACGGGCATGTCTTTTTGGAATTGGAGCCTCTACCTCGGGGCGGCGGGTTCCAATTCGAGAAGAAAATTGTTGGTGGAGCTATACCAGTGAACTACATTCCCTCTGTGGAGAAGGGAGTCAATGAGACAAGACAAGGAGGGGGGCTAGCTGGATATCCCGTGGTTGACGTAAGAGTCACGCTTTACGATGGCAGTTTCCACCCCGTAGATTCTTCAGATATTGCGTTCAAGATTGCCGGAGCTCAGGCTTTAAAGAAAGGGCTATCTCAGGGACAGCCCGTATTGCTCGAGCCCATAATGAACCTTACTATCATTGTCCCTGAAGGGTTAACCGGTGATATCATTGGTGACCTCAATTCCAAACGGGGGCGCGTGCTTGGTATGACTCCTGAAGGCAGCAACAATATTATTACAGCGCAGGCAGCTTATGCTGAGTTGCTTCACTACCCCATAGATTTGAGATCCATGACCCAAGGACGTGGCAGGTTTACTATGGAGTTTAGCCACTACGAGGAGGTGCCAGCCCATATCAGCCCGAAAATCATTGCTGAGGCAAGGCAGAGCAAAGGGTGAATTCTTACTCGGCTAGCAAATCCTTCAGTTTCTCGGTAAGGGCAGGCACTACTTCTTCGTAACGCCCTACCACCCCGAATTGTGCTTCCCTGAATATATTTGCTTCTGGGTCTTTGTTAATGGCTACCATAGTTTTCGACCCGGAGCACCCTGCTATATGCTGGCTCGCCCCAGATATGGCTACAGCAATGTAGATGTCAGGGGCAACAATCTTGCCTGTCAGACCAATGTGCATTGCTTCTGGCACCCAACCGTGGTCAGCAGGCGGGCGTGAGGCTCCTACAGCGCCATGGAGCGTATCGGCCAGCTCCTTTAATGCGGCCTTGAAAGGCTCGGGACCACCAACCCCTCTCCCTCCACTAACTATCACCGGGGCATCCTCAAGCTTGATGCCAGTTACCTCTTCCTTAATTTTTTCTACTATGTTTGTCCTTATAGCTAACGGATCTAGTTCAACACTTGGTGATGTGACTTCACCTTTCCTTGACTCATCGCGTTCCATTGGCGACATTGCCTTAGCCCTAATAGTAACTATCTGGGGCAGGATGTCAGAGGTGAATATAGCTTGGGCGTTGCCTCCGTACACTGGCTTGGTTTGCTGAAGCAAATTTGTCTCCGGGTCCATGCTCAGGTCAATACAATCTGTTGATAAACCGGTGCCTAGTCTAAAGGCTAGCCGAGGGGCTAGGTCTCTGCCTATGGATGTTTGTCCCATAAGTACGATTCGGGGTGTGATCTCCCTGACTAGCTTCTCCGCAATTTGAATATGAGCGTCTCCCTGATACTCCTTGAGTAGAGGATGCTCTACCACATAAACTCTATCAGCTCCGAAAGCGATTGCTTCCTTTGAGGCATTGCCGACGGCGTCGCTAGCCAGTATGCAGGCCAAATCTTCGTTGAGTTGGTCGGCCAGAGGGCGACCGCCTCCCAATAGTTCACTGGTAATAGAGGATAACTTACCATTGACTAGCTCGCCGTAGACTATTACACCTTTGTATTCAGCCATTGTCTCCTCCTCGACGTTGTAGTGGCGGTGCTCATCTCCGCCTTAGAGTATTTTTGCTTGTCTAAGCCTTATAGCTAGATTGGCACCAGCCTCTGCTGGGCTTTCTCCCTCAATTATCTCGCATTTAGGTTCTTTCACCGGTTGGAACAGTCTGGCTAGCTTGAGAAGCCTCCCAGCAGCGCCAACCTGCGAAGGGTCAAGTCCTATATCGGCTGGTTTCCACACAGTAGGTTGTTTCTTGGCTGCCACCATGATGCCTTTTAGGGCGGCATAGCGCAAGCTACCCAATTCGCTGGTCACTGTGACTACGGCAGGAAGATTCACCTCTATGACTTGATAACCATCAGGGATGACCTGCTCTATCCTAGCTTTTCCATCGGTGACCTCTACCTTTCGAGCTAAGGTTACCGCCGGAATGCCTAGAATCTCAGCTATGCCCAAGCCAACTTGCCCAGCGTCCCAGTCAGAAGACTCTCTACCGCAGAAGATAAGGTCATACTCTCCGATTTTCTTAATTGCCATTGCCAGAGCATAGGCAGTTGACCAGCTGTCACCTTCCTCGAATGCCTCATCTTCCAGGAGGATAAGTTCGTCACCCCCTACAGCTAATGTCTTTTTTATCACATCACGGACTATGTTGTTGCCCAAGCTGAGCACCGTGATCTTTCCACCTGCGCTATCCTTAACTTTTAGAGCAGCCTCCATAGCAAATTCATCATACTGGCCGACCACAGGCTTCATATCTGGTGGCAAGGTCAGTTTGTTAGCGGCCGTGTCAACCTTGAACACTGATGGAGGTGCTTCAGGATCGGGCACTTGCTTGCAGCAAACGATCGTATGTATGTCTGGCATTCCCCGGCCTCCTTAAGCGTAAGTTTCTGAACGGAAGGATATACCAGAAATGTGGCCGCTGTCAATTGATTCTGGGCTTGCTTATTACCGGCTTTGGCTTGCTGGATCCAGCGCCCTTTCTATAGTGCACCGTGATAAGGACTGAAACTGTTACAGCAGAGACAGTCCTTGCCAAGCTGCAGTAAGGCGGTTAAGGCATTTCTCTCTGCCCAATACTGCCATAGTTTGGAATAGGGGTGGTGCTGCGGTGCGTGCCGTGATAGCCACGCGGAGTAAGCCGAAGAAGTTTCCTGTGCTCAGGTCTAATTCCGCTGCCAGTGGGCGAAGAGTCCTCTCAAGTGAGCCAGTGTCCCAAGCTGTTGTACTCTTCAGTCTTTGTATGGCAGTCTGGATAACGTTAGCGGCTGATTTGCTGGTCATTCCTTTGCTTGAGAGCAGGCCAGTGTCATACTGCAATTCATCCACGAAGAAAAAGTCGGCAAGGTGCGGAATCTCACCCAGAGTCTTAGCTCGCTCCTGAAGCAGGGGTGCAACTTGGCGGACATAATGCTTATCCAGTGGGCGTTTTACCGAAGATGGCAAATCGCTATCCAAGAACACGGTAGCCTGTTGAGCGAATTCCTCTGCCCCCAGTCGTCGCAGATAGACCCCATTCATCCAGTCCAGCTTGGGTCTATTGAAGATAGCGCCAGTTTTGCTGATTCTTTGCAGAGAGAAGTGCTTTATCAATTCTTCACGGCTTAGCAACTCGGTTCTATCATCAAGCGACCAACCCAGCAACGCCAGGAAGTTGAATATTGCTTCAGGGAGGTAGCCCTGTTCTCTGTACTCAACAATGGTGGTGGCACCGTGTCGCTTGGACAGTTTGGACCTGTCAGGACCAAGTATCATGGGTAGGTGAGCGAATTGCGGAGGTTGCCAGTTCAGAGCCTGGTAAAGCAGCACATGGCGAGGTGTGCTAGAAATCCATTCATCAGCCCTGAGAACATGAGAGATAGCCATTGAGTGGTCGTCCACGATATTGGCGAGGTGATATGTTGGATAGCCGTCGGATTTGAGCAGGATGAAGTCATCCAAAGTGCTATTTTTGAAAGTCAGTTGGCCACGAATTAAGTCGTCGAAGGTGGTTTCGCCTTCTAGGGGTGCCTTGAAGCGGACAACAGGTGTAACGCCGCTTGCCTCTAATTGAGCCTTCTCTCGTTGGGTTAGGTCTCGGCAGCGGAGGTCATATTTGGGCGGCTGATTTCGCTTTATTTGCTGCTGGCGCATCGCCTGTAGCCGCTCTGCAGAACAATAACATGGGTAAGCATGATCCTCTTTAATCAGTCTATTCGAGGCTTCCCGGTAAAGGTGCAATCGCTGCGATTGATAATAAGGGCCCTCATCCCAATCCAGCCCGAGCCAGCGTAAGCTGTCCAGTATGGCTTCTACTGCCCCTTCCACTTTGCGGGCAACGTCGGTATCTTCGACCCGCAGGATAAACTTGCCATTATGATGGCGAGCAAAGAGCCAATTAAAGAGCGCAGTCCTAATGTTACCTAAGTGCGGGTACCCTGTCGGGCTGGGGGCAAAACGGACTCTGATAGATTTGTTTGACTCGCATTCCATAGCTGTACGGTACGGCGCGTTTCGCCGGTGTAATATCACCAGGAGCCAGCGAAATCAACGAGTGCTACTTAGTGAGCACTCGTTGCAAACCTCTCAGCTGTTCTAAGTGTTTCTTGAGTCTCTGGACAAGTTGTTCTGTCTGTTTGAGAGCATTTTCAGTGTCTTCTATCTCTGTAGTTATTTCGAACAAGAGGCGACTTTGCTGTTCAGTCAAACTAGCTTCATAACAGGTCAGATCTTCCACTCCGGTTTCGCCTAGCAACTGGGACAGAAGTTTGCCTTGTCTTTGCGTCTGTTCAGTCGTAAGTTGGTCTAAAGATTTCAAGTTCTCGCTCCTTTTCTACCTTAGGTTTCTGTGGGAATATAGCATGTCCTATATCTTTAGGCAAGCCTTCAGTAATTAACAGGCAGAAGTTGCAAGGCTTGTTTCAAGTCCGATGGCAAGGGGCAAGTGAATTCTTGATATTTGCCCGTTGATGGCAGGCGAAACCCAAGGCGGTAAGCGTGGATGAATTGTCTTTTGAGGCAGCAGGCCAAAGCATGGTGCCGGCATCTTTTCGTGTAAACGGAATCACCGACTACCGGATAACCAATGGCTGACAAATGGACCCTGATTTGATGCGTGCGCCCAGTTGTGGGAGTGACGTCAAGCAGAGTGTAGTTATTCAAGTACTTCTTGACTTTGTACTGCGTCCTAGCTTGTTTTCCTGTGTCTACTAGTGCCATCCGCTTGCGATTATGGGGATCTCGTCCAATTGCTGCTTCGATTACCCCTTGTTCGTGGGGTAGCCTGCCTTTGACCAAGACAAGATAGCTCTTGGTTACGGCATGGCTCTTGAATTGGCTGACCAAAAATTCTCGGGCATGGTCGTTTTTGGCGATGACCATGAGCCCTGATGTGTCCTTATCCAGTCTGTGGACTATGCCAGGGCGTATCACATCGTTACTTGAAGTTAAGCTCGGGCAGTGAGCCAGGATTGCATTGACCAAAGTGTGGCTGGGATGCCCTGGAGATGGATGAACAACTAGGCCAGCGGGCTTATCTATGACCATTGTGTCCTTGTCTTCATAGATTATGGTTAAGGGGGTTGGCTCTGCTATGGGATAAGCGGGCAGAGGAGGAACTCTGACTGTTATCATGTCGCTACCATTTACCTTTTGGCTTATCTTCGTACTCTGCCCATTGATCAAGACATGGCCTTGCGTAATCAATTTCTGTATGTAGGATCGAGAAAACTGAGGAAGGACCTGGGCCACATACTTGTCCAGACGGATGCCTGATATAGGAGCAATGAATTGGAACGTGTTATTCTCCCGTTGTACGGTTGTGGTCATACACTTTTCTAAACAACCCCAGTTGATATAGAGAATAGATTAGTGTCAAGGTGCCAATTACTATGGCAGTATCAGCGAAGTTGAAAGCTGGCCAATGGAAATCATGCCACAGGCGGACATCAATGAAGTCGGTTACATAACCGAAACGAAGGCGCTCAACCACATTACCAGTAGCGCCGCCGAGAATCAAGCCAAGGGATAACAAGGTCAAGCTGGTAGCCAGGTCACGGTAGCGGAGAACAAGAAAAATGATAATGATTATGATACAGATGCTGACAATGATCAGGAAAACTTGATTGACGAGCAGACCAAAAGCGGCGCCGCGATTCTGACTATGAACTAGAGTTATGAACCCCGACAGTAACTGCTCTGGACATGGATTGTGTGTGATCCACGACTTGCTCCATTGATCAAGGGCAAGCACTGAAGCGGCGACAAGTACAACTAGTCCTACCCGTTTTCTATCCGGCTCCTTTCGCATTCTTCGCGTGACGTGCTTTGCAGCTTAGGCACAAGCTTGCCTGAGGCAATGCTTCAAGGCGCCCAGGCTCTATGGCCTTTCCGCAAGAGTCGCATAGGCCGTAACTGCCAGATTCATATTTTCCCACGGCATGGTTTATCTCAGCAAGAGTGGCCCTCAGTTTTTGCTCTAGAGCTACTCTTTTCTCTAGCTCGAATGCCTCGGTTGCTTCCTCTTCTCTCTTGCCGAAGGGACTGCCCTCTCGTCTTTCCCCCAGTGGCTGTTCGCGACCCTTTAGCTGCTCCAGCCTTCCTGTTATTTGTGTCTTCTCCTTCGTTAAACGCTCATAAAGCTTGCTGTAGTCAACCATTCCTCCCACCTCGCCTTTTGTTTATCTAACCAACGTATTTTAACCTGCACCATGTGTCAAAGCAAACCAACCTGCAATTGAATGCCTGCCCAGGAGCTATCTAGGGCTCAGCTAAGGCTGACAACGCGACATTTCTTTGTTCGATGGCTCTTGCACCTGCGTTGGGCTCTTAGCACCTACTGAAAGCATTCCTTATGTTGGGATGCAAAGAGCTGCCGAGTTGTTGCACTACCTCACACCTGGTTTTGTCAAGTGCTCGCTGGTTCTCTTGGAATTCGAGCTTGGAATAAAGTTTCTCGGGGTGTGAATAGATATCATCTAAATATCTTATCGCGCCGGGTACCTTGAAGCCTGTCGGTGAGTCCACCCAGTCTTCCAGGCCTCCTCTTAGCAAGGAATCTAGTATGGCGATGGTATGCTCCAGTTTTATGTCTTTGTAGCGTGTTTCGTCTTCTTCTAAATCTACGGGGCCTGTTTCTGTGCTGCCTATTCCTCCGGTATTTAGCAGATAGTAGTTTATGTGGGGAAGGCCCATCAGCATTTCATAGAATATATTGGCGTGCTTTGCCTTGTCACCTGCTACAAAGGGGTCATAGAAAAACTCAGTTCTGATATTCCCAGCTTGGCCTGGATTGCCGGCTGAAGATTCCATCGCCTGGCCTAGAACCGTAAGAGCCACTGCTTGCTCTAAAGTCAATTTCGATATTGCTGGAATCAATGGTCCCCTGGTAATAAGGATTATATTATCAACTCTGTCAACATCAATATAAGAGCTAGCGTGCATGAAGTCCTTTCTGCGTATTACTGCTCTACCGTTTGTTGTTCTTTCAAAATTGTAGAAGTCGAAGTCCCCGTCCTCGGTTAGGTAAACGTTCTCACATACTGTTGCCGGTTTTAGCAAGCCGTAGAATATTTCAATCTGGTTGGCTGGATTCACGCTCTCTGTTTTCACAAATACCCCACCCGCTTCGAAACCGCGGAAGGACCCATCTGGCATAAGAGTTCCGCCATCGTCTTGGACCAGCCAAGATTTCTCGTGTCCTTTCCTTGCCAGGATCTTGCATGTGGTAGCTGTTTTCCCGTTTGCGCTTAGAGCAATGAGCAACGTTCTGACAGTCTTGTAGTCTCCGTGCGACGACTGAAGATAATCCTCTCTGCAACCCGCGTGCAAAAATAATCCCCCTCTCCTAGTTTTGGCCACCCAGTCTTCTGCGGCGAAAACTCCCTTTTTATATTCGCCTATGTAGTTGCTGTTTCTGATTATCTTGATGACCCTCCCGTTATCCAGCATGGCCAATCTTATGGTGATATCTTTTTGGGGAAGTGGCTTGGATTTATTGGTCTCAAAGGCCTCATCAGTAAACATCAAAATTTCATAGGTCGGCTGGTCAACCTCTTTGTTCTCAGGCATAAAGAGGTTGCCTCCGGCGTAGGCAACATGGACAAAGCGTTCAGGAAGAGTCAGCCTTACCGTGGTTTTACTATTTTCATTGCCCACAATTCTATCGCTGGAAATTAACTTTTCCTTGGCCAAAGCGCTCTCGCATTGGGCCAGTAACTCCAGCTCTTCCTCGCCGAAGGGGTGATCCACGCTATTCTTGGTGAACGCTGCCGCTCGAGAAGTAGGTTCGCTCTCAGCAACGAAATTTCCGTATATCGTTTTCCTAGTCCCGGGCTCGTTTTCCACAAGCAATCGCAGTTCCTTCTCAGAAGGATTATTCACCAGCCTATGTTCTTCTAGTGCCCTTTTCCTGATTCTATTGGCGGTTTGCTCAAATTGTTGCAGGTCAAATACTGACATTTTTCATCCTTACCTTTCGGCGCTCTCGTTAGGGGAAAGGAGAAACAATTATGACTTAGACTTCACGGAAGTCACCTTCTACCGTGTCCTGTCCTCCTTGGCCAGGCTTGCCACCGGGGCCTTGTTCACCACCGGGTGGTGGCTGCCCTGGCTGCTGGTAAACTGACGCCCCAATCTTCTGCATCGCCTGCGATAGCTCTTGCGTAGAGCTGCGGATGAGATCCATATCACTTCCCTGCAGGGCTGACTTCACATTAGCTATCTTGCTCTCTATCTCTTGCTTTACATCGGCAGGGATTTTGTTTCCGTAGTCACGAAGCGTTTTCTCCGCGGTGTAGGCTAGACTATCGGCGGAATTACGCAGCTCCACTTCGTCCTTGTGTTTGGCATCCTCAGAGGCAAAAGTCTCGGCTTCACGCTTCATTTTTTCCACCTCCTCTTTACTAAGCCCACTGGAGGCGGTAATGGTAATCTTCTGCTCTTTACCGGTGCCCTTGTCAAGAGCACTCACATTGAGGATACCATTGGCATCAATGTCGAACGTTACCTCAATCTGAGGTAGGCCTCTGGGCGCTGGTAGAATCCCATCAAGCATAAACCGTCCTAGAGTGCGGTTGTCTGCTGCCATAGGTCTCTCTCCTTGGAGAACATGAATTTCTACGCTTGGTTGGCTATCACTGGCAGTACTGAAGATCTGGCTCTTGGAAGTGGGGATAGTGGTATTACGAGGAATAAGAGGTGTGGCTACTCTACCCAGGGTCTCTATCCCTAGGGTCAGTGGAGTAACATCAAGAAGAAGAACTTCTCCCACCTCACCCTTGAGCACCCCAGCCTGGATAGCCGCACCCAGGGATACTGCCTCATCAGGATTGATCCCCTTGACCGGCTCCTTGCCAAAGAATTGCCTTAAACTGTCTTGGACTTTTGGCATCCTCGTCTGGCCACCGACCAGGATTACATCGTTGATTTGGGCTGCTGTAACCCCTGCGTCGGTCAAAGCTTGGCGGCAGGGCCCAAGGCTTTTCTCCACCAGGTCTGCTGACAATTGCTCCAATTTGGCTCTGGTTAACTGCATGGTCAGGTGCTTGGGACCAGTGGCGTCGGCGGTGATAAAGGGAAGGTTTATCTCGGTTTGAGCCACCGTGGATAGCTCCTTCTTCGCCTTCTCACCAGCGTCCTTTATTCGCTGTAATGCCATTCTGTCTTGCCTTAAGTCAATGCCTGACTCTTTCTTGAACTCGTCGCACACCCAATCTATGATTCTTTGATCAATATCATCACCACCGAGGTGAGTATCGCCATTAGTTGATTTGACCTGGAACGTTCCCTCACCTATATCCAATATGGAAATATCGAAGGTGCCACCACCAAGGTCATAGACGGCAATGGTTTCGTCCTTTTTCCTGTCCATTCCATAGGCCAAGGACGAAGCTGTGGGCTCGTTAATAATGCGCAAAACATTGAGGCCAGCGATAGTACCAGCATCCTTAGTTGCCTGTCGTTGGCTATCATTGAAGTAGGCTGGCACAGTGATCACAGCATCAGTAACCTTTTCTCCAAGATAGCCCTCGGCATCAACTTTCAATTTCTGCAATATCATGGCTGAGATTTCTTGAGGGCTGTATTCTTTGCCTCCCATCACTACCCGGCAATCGCCATTGGGAGCCTCAGTGATTTTGTAGGGTAGTCGCTTTATATCATGCTGGACCGTGGCATCTTTGAACTTGCGTCCAATGAGGCGCTTTATGCTGAAGATGGTATTTTCGGGGTTGACTATTGCCTGCCGCTTGGCTATTTCTCCTACTAGCCTTTCTCCAGTCTTGCTTATGGCTACCACTGAGGGAATCAGATTTCCTCCCTCAGCGCTGGGGATTATCTTGGGCTCGCCTCCCTCCATGACTGCAACTGAGCTGAGTGTAGTGCCTAAGTCAATGCCTACCGTCTTGGCCATATTTAATCCTCCTTTTGGCTTATCTGTTCTTTTTCTCCCTTACCGTTCCCCACTACCACCACGCTAGCCCGAACTACCCTGTCCTTCAACTTGTAGCCCTTCTGGACTTCTTCAATAACTATGTCTTCTTCGCCCTCCCGGCGCATTACCGCTTGGTGCAAACGGGGATCAAAGGGCTTTCCTTTAGCCTCGATCTCAGTTACGCCTTGCGCTTCCAGAATGCCCCTGAACTTGTCATAGATGAGCTTCATGCCCTGGGCCCAGGTTGATCTTGAAAGGCGCGACGGCAGTGAAACGAAAGCCCTGTCTAGATCATCCATAACAGTTAATAAGTTGAGGATAAGCATGCTATTACCAAATTCCGCTGTCTCCCTTTTCTCTTGCTGGGCGCGTTTCTTGTAGTTGACAAGATCGGCTTGAGCCCTTTGCCAGTTAGCCAAATACTTCTCTGATTTCTCCTTTTCCTCAACTACGGCTTGTTCTAGTGCTGCTATCTCTTCTGCTGGCTCAACTTTCGTTTGAGGTAGGTTGTCGTTGGCTAGTCTCTGCTCTTCAGCCAATGCTGCATCTCCTTTAGATATACTCAGCTACCGATTCGCTTAACAGAGATGTGAGACAGTTTACTGAACAGATAGCCTTAGTGTAGTCCATTCGCTTCGGGCCAATGACGCCAACGATGCCTCTTGCTTTATTCTGAACTCCATACTCACCAATTATCAAGCTTAAATCCTGTAATGCCTCATCCCGGTTTTCCTGGCCAATTATTACCCTTATTTGTCGTTTGTCAAGTTCTGGGCGGAACACAGTTGCCAGCCAATCTTCCTTTTCCAGCAGTTCTAGTAAGTTAAGTCCCCTAGGGCTGTTAGCAAACTCAGGCTGACTTAGCATTAGATGTAACCCTTCAAGGTAAGGCCTACCCAGTGCCAGCCTATTTTCGGTAGTCATCATGTCCGTTATGCAGGCAGTCACTTGCTTTTCTTGAGGAGAAAGTTCCACTTTCCCTGCCGATATTTCGTCGCTAGTCAGCTCGCCATAGGCAGAGTTAAGTTTAACAGCCAAGCTCGTTAGCTCATCCTGACTGGTTCTCCTATCGAAAGATAGAATTTTCTGTCGTACTCTTGCTTCAGATAGGACCAGAACTAGAAGAGCTAGAAAATCCTGCAAAGCTACTAGGTCGAGGTGCTTGAAGCGACACTGAGTTGCTTTGGGCTGGGTTACCACGGCCACGTTGCGAACGAAATTTGCCAGGAGCGACGCTGCTAGTTTTAGCCACTGCTCGACCTCTACCTTTGCTTCTTGGAATAAGGCAGAAATAAGGTATTGCTCAGCTAGCGGGATCTCAGCATCTTCGCTTATTGATTCCACGTAGTAGCGGTAAGCCTTATCGGTGGGAATGCTGCCAGCCGAGGGATGAAGCCGCATGACGTATCCCTCTTCCTCTAAGCAGACTACGTCATTTCGGATAGTAGCCGGGCTTACCTTTAGGTCATAGTCATGCGCAATGGTCTTGGAGGCCACAGGCCTTGCTGCAGCAATATAGCCATTGACTATCGTTTTCAGCACTGTCTGTCTTCTTTCCGTTAACGCCATCTAGCACTCTCCCTCCACATCTGCTAGTCAGCAGTAATTTATCACTCCAAATGTAGTCTGTCAAAGATGGTGGCCTGATGGCCTGTAACTTCTCCTGTTGACCGACAATATTGGGAGTAGTATCATGGCCTGGTAATGAAGCCAGAGCGAGCACCTTTTCTGGCACAGCCCGATGCCAAAGTAGCTCAAATCTTGCAGTCCGAAGCAGAAAGACAAGCAGTCACCATGGACCTCGTTGCCTCGGAAAATCATGCCAGCCCCGCAGTGCTTCAAGCTCAAGGATGCCTTATGGCTGACAAATTAGGGGCGGCAGGGATGGCGTAAGCCCTTTTTCTAGTAGATGACCTATCGCAGCTGCTAGCTTGGCATGGTCAACCCTTTCAAGTCGCCTCTAAGACAAGGCAGTGATATGGAGAGTAAACCAAGAACGAGGTTTTTCTATGGCTGGGTAATAGTGGCCGCTGGCTGCATAATTTTGGTTCTGGAGTACGGCTGCCAGTATTCCTACGGCATCTTTTTCACCGAACTACGCACAGATTTGGGCTGGACAGGAACAATGGTCTCGGGAGCCTATTCTCTATTTATGGTTGTCCACGGTATCACCTATCTCTTGGCAGGCAGGTTCAACGACAGACATGGCCCCAGGTTGGCCCTCATGATCTCCATCATTGCCGTGTGCGCCGGCTACGCGCTGATGTCCACCGTAACTGCGGAGTGGCAGCTTTACACATTCTACGGGGTTATCATAGCTATGGGACTGAGCTTTGGCTATATGCCAGTTGTTTCATCGGTGCCACGCTGGTTCGTGAGGAGAAGAGGGACTGCGTTGGGAATCACCGTGGCTGGTATAGGAATGGGGACTCTGGTTTTCGCGCCTCTGGCTCAACTCCTTATCTTCAAATTCGACTGGCGTTTGTCATATCTCATTCTCGCTGGACTTTTTGTGACCATAGCCTTTCCTGTTTCCAGGCTAATGAAGCTTGACCCGGCGGAGAAAGGGCTCCTCCCGTACGGAATCGAGCAAACCGCAGGGGTGACTGAGGCGGGTGACAATTCATCACCTAGTACCGTGGATTTCACCGTTAGGCAGGCTATCAAAACAAAATCCTTTTGGCTGTTGTTTACAATGTATGTGCTTGCACTGGTGCCCGTTCAAATGGTGATGGTTCACTTAAAAGCCTACGCTGTTCACTGGGGCATTGCGGAAATGACTGCTGCCGTTGCACTTGGTCTTGTCGGTGGAGTAAGCATTATAGGCAGGATAGCTATGGGCAGTGTCTCAGATAGAATTGGAAGAAAAGTGTCTTTCATTATTTCCTTTATTTCAATGGCGGTAATAATGGTATGGCTGATGAAAGCTAGGCAACCGTGGCAGTTCTATCTCTTTTCAGCTATCTTTGGCTTTGGCTACGGGGGCTTTGTTCCCTTGTTGCCGGCGACAGTCGGTGACTGGTTTGGAATGAAGTTTCATGGCAGCATTTTTGGGATGTTATCGTTGGCCGTAGCTATTGGTGGCGCGGCTGGTCCCTTGTTGGCTGGTTATGTTTTTGATAGTTTTGGAAGCTATGATATCGCTATCATTGTAGGAGCAGCAGCGCTTTTTGTCGCTGCAGGTTGCTCTGCCGCAATCAGGGCACCCCAGATTTCCCAGCCAATTCAGAGCAGTGCCCTGTAAATTCTGTCACCTTTCACATAGGACCGAGGCCAAGAAATAGAAGCGGCCCGGTGTTATAATTAAACTAGGGTTCGATATTTGGAGGATGATAGCCATGGACGAATTGAAAGTCTTTACTGGAAACGCCCATCGGGCGCTAGCTGAGTCGGTGTGCGACTATTTAGGTGTACCACTAGGCAAAGCTGAGGTGTTTCAATTCTCTAACGAAAATATCTTTGTCCGCATCCTGGAGAATGTCCGTCAACGAGACGTTTTTGTTGTTCAGCCCATTTGCTCTCCGGTCAACAAAAGCTTAGTTGAGCTTCTTATCATGATTGATGCCTTTAGGCGAGCCTCAGCCGGGCGAATCACTGCAGTCATTCCCTATTATGGTTATGGTCGCACTGATAAGAAAGACCAGCCACGAGTGCCCATTACTGCCCGTTTGATTGCTGACTTGATCACCACTGCTGGAGCGAACAGAGTGCTTACTATAGATCTGCACGCTGCTCAGATTCAAGGCTTCTTCACTATACCGGTTGATGAGCTAACTGCCTTGTCTATCCTCAGCCAATATTTCCGGGGGAAGGCCTTGGATAACTTGGTGGTAGTGGCTACGGACATTGGCATTTCAAAGCGTGCTCGTGATGTAGCTGCTAACCTAGGCGCCTCTTTGGCTATTATCGAAAAGAGACGCCTGGCAAATACTGATGCTACTGAAACCATCAATGTCATTGGTCAGGTTAAAGGAATGCGAGCCCTAACTGTGGACGACGAAATTGATACCGCTGGCTCTTTGGTTGGTGTGGTGAATACTCTTCTCGAGCGCGGCGCTACCGAGGTTTGTGCCTGCTGTACTCACCCTGTTTTCTCCGGGCCGGCGGTACAAAGGATAGCCTCCAGCCCAGTAAAAGAAGTAGTGGTCACCGATACTATACCTGTTGAGGGTAATAAGAAGTTGGCTAAAATTACTGTTTTGCCTGTAGCTTCGCTTATTGGCGAAGCCATTCATCGTATTCACACTGGCTTGTCTGTGGGGGCAATGTTTGAGTAGGAAGTTTGCCTAAGGCAAAGAAGGAAATAATAGGAGAGGATTCATCTAATTTTTTGCGAAGCAAAAATGTTTAAATGGCTTGGTGGTCTGATTGATTCCAATGAGAAGCAACTGAAGCGTCTTCAGCCTCTAGTTGACCAGATAAACTCACTGGAGCCCGAGTTTGAGAGGCTCACTGATGTTGAGCTTCGATCCAAGACCGATGAATTCAAGGATAGGCTAAAGGGTGATGACAGCTTAGATGCGCTCTTACCCGAGGCTTATGCTGCGGTTAGAGAGGCAGCCAAGCGCACCATAGAGCAAAGGCATTTCGACGTCCAGTTGATGGGTGGCATTGTTCTTCACCAAGGCAAGATAGCTGAGATGGCAACTGGTGAAGGAAAAACGCTGGTAGCCACTTTGCCCCTCTATCTCAACGCTCTTACAGGCCGGGGATGTCATCTAGTGACCGTCAACGATTATCTGGCCAAGCGCGATTGCCACTGGATGGGTCCTATTTATCATGCCTTGGGGGTGAGCGTGGCCTGTATTAATGCCCGACAAGCCTCAGACCAGCAGGCCCCTTCCTATATTTACGATCCAGCCTATGAATCGGACGATAACAGATGGGATTTCCTGCGTCCCGTCACTCGGCGTGAAGCTTATGCGACGGACATAACTTATGGCACCAATAATGAGTTTGGTTTTGATTACCTCAGAGACAATATGGTTTTGGATTTGTCTCAGTGCGTACAGCAGGAGCTTAATTATGCCATCGTTGACGAGGTTGATAACATCCTCATTGATGAAGCCCGCACCCCGCTCATTATAAGTGGCGCTGCCGAAGAAGCAACACAGAGATATTACACTTTTGCTCGTTTAGCTTCCCGACTTAAGAAAGATGTGGATTACTCTATTGATGAGCGAACGCGGACAGCCCACCTTACGGATGATATTGGTATTCCCAAGGTGGAAGATGCATTAAAGCGGCAAGGCTTACTTAAGGCGCCTAACCTTTATGACCCCTCTAATTATTTCCTTACTCAATACCTGGAGAGTGCCCTCAAGGCTCATGCTCTATTCAAGAGGGATCGAGACTATGTGGTTAAGAATGCGCAGGTTATCATTGTGGACGAGTTCACTGGCAGACTGATGTTTGGTCGGAGATATTCTGAAGGGCTGCATCAGGCCATTGAGGCTAAAGAGGGGGTAAAGATACAGCGAGAGAGCATTACGTTGGCGACCATTACTTTCCAGAATTATTTTCGTATGTATCGAAAGTTAGCTGGCATGACCGGCACTGCCGCCACTGAGGGTGAGGAATTCTACAAGATTTACAAATTGGAAGTGCTGGTGATACCTACGAACAAGCCACTAATTCGGACTGAGCACACTGACCAGATTTACAAGGATGAGAAAGCCAAGTTTGGCGCCGTAGTCAGGGAGATTGAGCAATCGCATAATGAGGAACGGCCAGTTCTTATAGGCACAACTTCTGTTGAAAAATCAGAGTATTTGAGTGACCTGTTGACAAAGAGAGGCGTACGCCACCAAGTGCTGAATGCCAAGAACCACGAAAAAGAAGCTGGCATAATTGCCCAGGCCGGGCGTCTGGGAGCAGTGACTGTGGCTACCAATATGGCTGGGCGTGGTGTGGATATTATCCTTGGTGGTAATCCTGAAGGGCGTGACCAGAAGGAGTGGGTTGAGGAGCATAACAAAGTAGTTGAGCTTGGCGGACTCCACATCGTCGGGACAGAGCACCACGAGGCCAGGCGCATTGATAATCAGCTCCGTGGTCGAGCTGGAAGACAAGGCGACCCGGGCAGCTCTCGCTTCTACGCTTCCCTGGAGGACGAGATTCTCCGTCGCTTTGGTGGCGACCGCGTTAAGGGGTTTATGCAGTGGGCTGGGATGGATGAGAACACTCCCATCGAGCACCCTATGGTTACCAAAGCTATAACCAATGCCCAGGTGCAGACAGAAGGCTACCATTTTGATGTTCGGAAACACCTTGTGGAATATGATGATGTGGTCAACAAGCATCGTGAGGTAATTTATGCTGAGAGAAGGAAAATACTGAGCGGCGCTGACCTTAAGGCCAACATAACGTCTATGGTCGAGGATGAAATTCAAGGCATCGTGGCCACTCACTTCAGCAATGATTTGGTTGAGCCGGACCTGTCAGGCTTACTTGAAGATGTGTCTCGCATTTTCCCTGCACCCCCGCAATCTGTCATTGCGGGTGGAGCAAAGCAATCTGGGTCTGATGGCAAGCAAATCACAGAAAAGCTCAGTGATTATGCTGTTGACCTTTATAAGCAGCGCGAACAAGAAATAGGCTCCGATAATATGCGTCTGGCAGAGCGTATAGTAATGCTGCGGATCATTGATAGGTTATGGATGGAGCATCTTACTGCTATGGAGCATATGCGCCAGGGAATAGGTCTGCGTGCTGCTGGTCAGCAACAGCCGCTGGTGGTGTATAAGAAGGAAGGCCATGCTCTTTTCGAGGCCCTCCTGGCTAGTATCCAGCATGATGTCGCCCACAGCATCTACCACGTTGGTATCAGGAGAGAGCCACCGCGGAAAAAGCAAGCGGTAGTGGCAGGTAAAAAAGTGGGCCGCAACGACCCTTGCCCTTGCGGGTCAGGCAAGAAGTATAAGTACTGCTGCGGGAGGTGAGAAATCTTCTCATACCGCTCATTGCAGTGAGCCGAAGCCCTGAACCAAGTGAAGGGGAAGCGAAGCACTCTAAGCTTATTATAATTATAAATAGGGAGAGAAAATGAAGAAATCGCCGGAAGTTGAAGTGAAGATCGGTTTTTCTGTTAGAGACTTGGCCATTGCGTTACGGGAGCTAAGTGATGACGATAGAGAGTTCTTTATTGAAAACCTCTTAGCTGCTACAAGCCCTGAGTATCTGGAAAGCATTCATGAAGCGCGGAGGGATTATAAGGAAGGAGCAACTGTTTCCTATGAAGAGCTGTTCCATGGCTGAGCTTTACCCGAATGAAGTATAAAATTGTTTTCACTAGAAGGGCAGTGAAAGATATTTCCAAGTTGCAGCCAGAGGTTGAGGAACGGATAGGAGGCGCTCTAAGAAAATACAGTGAAGACTCTTTAAGTTATGCTAGGGGAATGGTTGACCCTTCCTTAGGAAGTTACAGTTTTAGAGTTGGAGGCTACAGAGTCATGTTTGACCTCGAAGGTGATGAAATCATAGTGCTGCGTGTCGGTCACCGTAAGGAAATTTACCGAGGGTAACGAAAGATTGATAACGAGATGTAATGCCCCTGCGGCTCAGACAAGAAATATAAGTACTGCTGCGGGAGCTAGTGTGGTGGGTGGGTTCTGTAGGTGCGGTGGCTTTAGCCCGCACAGGCCAAAAATGCAAAATTAGCAAATTTGTTGCTATTTCTTATTGATTATGATATACTATTCTTGACCTGAATGATATATGAAGGAGCTTTACAATGAGGACACTTATAGATATACAAGAGCATCTGATAAGAAATTTGCTAAAGGAGACCAATGCTAAAACAAAAAGGGAAGCCATTATAACGGCTATAGAAACTTATCTCAATTTGAAAAGGAGGGAGAAACTCGCTTCTCTCATCGGCAACTATGACTATGGGTCTACTGTAGAAGAACTGGAGAGGATGAGGGTTGATGACTAGGGTAATAGTGGATACTTCCGCTTGGGTAGAATCTTTTCACCCCAAAGGTGATATTAAGTTAAAAGAGGCAGTTAAGCGGTTAATAACTGAGGGGAAAATACTTCTCCCCGGAATTATAAGAGTAGAGATATTAAGAGGAACAAAGTCTCAGAGAGAATACGAGAGGCTTGACGAATTATTAAACGGCTTAACCTACCTTCCAGTGGGAGAAAACTTCTGGGGACGGTTAGCTCGATTTTCCTTTGATTTGTTCAGGAAAGGGATTGCTGTTCCTTTGGTGGATACTTATATTGCTCTCCTAGCCATAGAAAATAACGCCTCACTTCTTCATCGTGACCAACATTTTGATGTAATAGCTCAAAAAACTGACTTAGAAATATTAAAAGTGGTGTGATAGAAGTAGCGCCAGTGTAACGCTTGCTCCTGTGGTTCAGGCAAGAAATATAAGTATTGCTGCGGGAGGTAACATATTCTGCCTTTGCTCGACAGCTGGCAAAGGTTCTGATATAGTATTGTAGACTACAACTATATTTTGGAGGGCGTAAGATGGATGTAAGCTATGTTGAAGACTTAGTAAGTGTAAGAGAGGCATCTAAGCAAAGCGAGCGGAATATGGAAACGGTGCGGAGGTGGATTTGGTCCGGTAAATTACCTGCTCAGAAACTTGGTAATCAGCTCTTTATAAAGAGGAGCGATTTGGAAATTTTTCTAAAGAATACGAATAAGCAGAAAGGTGATAGGTTTAGGTTTATAGAACGCGCCGTGGGTTTGCAGGAGAGGATTAGGGCGAAGACAGGAGTGGAATTTGATGTTTCAGCCTTAATCGAGGAATCGCGCCAAAGGCATATCTATGAACGATAAAGTGT
>Ga0209121_10001162_pt1 | contig 27547 bp, 23 predicted proteins | sample Cruoilmetagenom3_FD_187292 | JGI IMG/M metagenome (GOLD analysis project Ga0209121, IMG submission 187292) | Oil polluted marine microbial communities from Coal Oil Point, Santa Barbara, California, USA - Sample 3 (SPAdes) (version 2) | ecosystem: Environmental > Aquatic > Marine > Oil seeps ...
ACATGGGTGATTGCTGTTCGTACGCTTTGGCAAAGTATTCTGGCGAACCGCTCCTTTTCAAGGGCGATGATTTTGCCAAAACCGACCTTCAAGCTGTCCGGTTTCAAAAAGGCCTCTGATATTTGAGTTGAAGTCCGAACGACGCATAGGAAAATGTCTGCGTCCGTCTGTGTGGGTCTATGGCTAATTATCTTATCAGCAGAATAGTGTAACATTGTAACTCCTCCCTGTTACAAAATGGTGTGACACCTCAAATCCCCGTTTACCTACGCCCTCCTGTTCCGGTTAACCCACCGTTTTCCCGTGCCTTATTGACACTTCACCCTATCCCTTTGCGCCTTCGCACTCCCTCTTTTCTCCTGTGTCAACCTGAAATGTGTAACATAACTCTGTTACACTTCCCCCATAACGAGCTCATGCCCAAATGACCGCATCCCGTCAAAACCCCTGTCCTGTCAGCGTTTCCAGATGAAGCCTCATGATAAGTAGCTTCTGGCACCCATCTTGCTGAATGACCATAGATGGATAGATGGAAACCTCTGTGTTCTCTGCGCCTCTGTGGTGAGCTAATACGAATGCACTAAACTCATGAAACATCGAGACCTGAATGAACCATAAACGTGAGATCCCACTGGATGCCGGAAAACTTGAGGGTCGTTACGCCAACTACTTCAAGGTTGGGCATAACGCCTTTGAATTCGTGCTCGATGCAGGTCAGTTCTATCCGGAAGGTGAAGAAGCAGAGCTTTGCGCCAGGATAATCACACCCCCGATCTATGCGAAGGCCCTGTTGAAAACTCTCCGGGAGTCTATAGAACAGTATGAACAAAACTTTGGGGTTATACCAAAGAGAAGATGAAGGGGGGACTAACCATGATAGATAGGAAAGAGCCATCCTATGGCTACCATTAATAACGAAGCATTTGATGGCCTCACCGCTGCCATGGAGTTACTCCTGTCGGATGTAGCTAATTCGAATCTGCAAACGGTTCTGATGGCAAATACCTTTCGCATCATGCCGACTGGCGTTGGTGGATTCGTGAGTCTTAATGAAGATCCTGCTGGTGAAATTTTTGGCCGGCGCGTGGAAGCAACGGTGGTGGTGACGGTGAGGGTGCAAAGCGTCGATGTGCTAAACGAGGCGGTGATGACAGTCACCCGTGCGCTTCTGGGGGCTGAAAGGAAAAAACTTCTGCAACATGGCGTCTTCAACATTGCTTTGGATGAAGTTAAACCCAGATCTGTCAGTGGGAGCGGGGCCAATAGAATTGTGGAACAAGATATGATGTTTGAAGTTCTTTATGAGTTCTTGAAGGTTCCGGAGGAATCAGAAGAAATCATTGAGGAAATTCCTGTGAACATAGAATTAAGTTAGTGAAGTTTCGCCCTGCCAGAGATAGGCGGGCAGGCTTCGGTGGGCTGGATAAATAAGAAAAAACCGTTTCTGTTTTCATCCAGTAGTTTCAGTAATAGGTGGTGATCAAATTAGCAAGAGGCCTTTTCAGCAACTTGTTGTTTCCGAAATCTATATGCGCGTTCGGGACGATACTCTGATCAGCCCCGGTGGTATGTCTACCGGGAAAATTGCCATTGTGAGAACAACACCCATCAATAGGAGGTAAGAAAAATGGCAGAAGACCAATTTGGGGAACAAATTATTCCCGGCACTTATATTCGCGTACAAGCGGAAGCCCTGATAAGTGCGGGCGGGATATCATCCGGGAACATCGGCATTGTCGGCACTGCCAGCTCAGGCACGGGAGAAACGCATGTCCTGTCTGACTATGACACTGCGCGGACCACTCTAGGCATGTATGACAATTACAGCGATGGTGCGGGGACGCTTAACCTTATGCGCGGTATTGAGCTTTTGTTCAGAAACGGAGCGCGTACAATTTATGCGTATGGCTTGACAGCAGGCGCGGAGCAGAATGATTACAGTGATGCCTTCAATGAACTTCTCAAGGACAACGTGAATATCCTTGTAGCGCCGGAGATTTCGACGGATACGGCGAAATCCGTATTTGGCCTGGTGGACACTGCTGAAGGCGAGGGAAAGGATGTGATGGCTATTATCGGCGCTGACGAAACAGAAGCCTCCGCCATAGCTGGGCAGGTGACTTCCAATAAGCGTACTGTCATGACTGCACCAGGAATTCGAGCTTTTGATGCTGCTGCAGGAACGGAGGTTTTGCTAAGTGGCACCTACAGTGCTGCAGCCGTGGCAGGACTTATGAGCAGCCTTGCAGTGCAGTCCAGCCCCACAAACAAGGTATTATCTAGCGTTACCAAGCTGACAAACCGTTTTTCTTACGGCGAAATGAAGCAGTTGGTTCAAGGCGGTGTGCTCGCCCTGGAGGAGCGGCGCGGTGTCCGAGTGGTGCGAGGAGTAACGACCCAGGCGTCCGAAAATGGGCCCTTTAGCCAGATCACGACCCGTCGAATTACGGACTATGCCAAAGCAGGCATTCGCCAGGTCAGCAACCCTTTCATCGGCAGGCTCAACAATCAGCGGGTGCGCAAAGCCATGGAAGGCGCGATCGACGGCTTCCTAACGACAATGCTTCAGGACGAGTCATTGACAAATTACGACCTGGAGGTAACGGCAACGAGGCAGGACGAGATCGCAGGTCGTGCAATTGTTAATGTAATCATGCAGCCGACTTTTAGTATTGATTACATCCGTGTAACGCTAGCCCTACAGTAGGAGGCAATAAATGGCAAGTACAAGCGTTTTTACCGGAGCAGATGGTTCTATTACCCTGTCTACACCAGAAGGAATGGAAGGAGAAAAGGCCCAGGAGGTGCTGACGGCCCATGACATGATATCTGTGGGCCGCGTTCATAATGTCACTGTTAAAGTGCATTCTGATGTAAAAGCCTTCCACGAAATCGGCCAGCGTTACGCGACTGAATTGCGACCGGGTAATGTCGAAATCCAGGGTACCATTGGCCGGGCATACGTCAACGGCGCTATGCTGAAACTCTTATTGGGCGAGGCGGCTGATGGCCGACCGGCCGCAAGCTGGGCACAGCCGGCCTTTAATATTACCCTTCTGCTGGAAAATGCAGCAGCCCCCGGGGTGCGCAATACGGTTACACTGCACGGTGTTAAGATCGACACCTGGAATTATAACATGCCTGAGGATGATTTTCTGATGGAATCCGTAGGTTTTCAGGCCCTGCACATGACCGTTGCGGATGAGGCATGATGTTATCGGCAGAAGAACTGCTTGCAGGAAGCAGACTGACATTTGAGGTCGAGGTGCCCGAGGAGATATTGGAACCGACCCAGAATGGAAATGGAGAGGGTCCGGCACGCAAGGTCCAGCTTCGGCCGCTTACAGTAAATGACCTCCAGCTTGTTTCCCGCGCAGCCAAAGAGAGCGACAACCTTGTCGCTACCCTTATGGTGCAGCGTGCCCTGGTGGAGCCCGAAATGAGCGTCGCCGAAGCCACGACTATGCACGTTGGGTTGATGCAGTTCCTGTTGCGACAGGTCAACCGGATCAGCGCTATTGAGGCCACATCTGATCTGTTATCTGCGACCATGGAAGCCCCGTTGACCAAGGCAGCATTTGTCCTGGCAAAAGAGTTTGGCTGGACGCCCCAGCAGGTTAATGAACTGACGCTTGGCCAGGTACTCCTCCATCTGAAGATGCTAAAGGAGAAATCGCAGGGGTGATTATGGGTGATGAGGAAGTGCAAAAAGGATGGCACGAAGCGGTTAGGGCGTTCAGGAATGCCGTGAGTATGTTGACAGATCCAGCGCTTGGGGCTTTTACCGAGGCGTTGTTGGTGGAAAGATTCCTGACCACTCTATCACCTGATCTGTCGCTGGTGGACTTTTCTCCCTTCAATGTGCTGCCGGATGATCCGGCCGACACGCCCATTGCAGGAAGCGCGAACACACGGGTAGCGGATGATACGGCTGGACAAGTTATCGATCCAGCTATCCCTGTCAAACCGCACGTGCCACTGCCGTCAGGTCAACGGGATAGCCTTAAAGGCAGGGTACCACTTGAAGAGAGAGAAACCGAGACGCATCCATCTGTCTTCTCATTTCGACGTCGCGGCGAACGTGCCGCTGACAGCCACGAGCCTGCCGTTCCAGGGCCACAGAGGGGGCTTACGCAAAAGCTGGTTGCCAGGAAGCGAACCACTTCAATGGCGGTTGAGGAACCCAGCCATGGACAGACTGTGAAGAACAACCAGCGTGATCCGGCCCATGGAACGGAGTTCTCAGCTCCAACCAGCGGCCACAAAGCACAGCGAGGCATCAAGGCGCCGTTACACCATGAAGCCGGAACTTACCCGCAGTCGATCGATGAACCCTTGCATACAATGTCTGTGATAGGCAGCCTTGCGGATAACGTCCTTCAACAGGCCGACACCCCTGTTCCAGGCAAGACACCAAAAATGCAGCCAACTCTGAGCAAGGTCACGCGCGGTGATCACCTCGCCCAGATTAACTCACCAACAGGTGAACTGACTGAACCGAAGATAAGCGAGTCTCGACACAAAGACCAGTTGATTCAGAGGGCAAGCAAAACATCGCCCAGCCGTGAGAACGATCACACGATACTCCACGGCCAGAAGCAATCGGCTCGTTTAGCCGATGCCCATCGCGAAATCTTTGGCGGTAGCGTTTTTACTCTTATTGACTCGTTGGCGGAGTCTCTGTTGTCGTCTCCCGGTGCCTCCGCGACGGAAATTCGTCAATCTCAGAAAAGCGCATTCCACAGGGCAGAGGTGTCAAATCAAATGCCCGTGGCAGATAATTTTGAAAAGTCCCCACGACTCGTTTGTTCTGCCGCTGCTTCGTTACCTTCTACGGATATTGAACAAAGGCGTGCTGCTCCATTGAGTATGATCCTGTCCCAGTTGGATGAACTGAACGAGACAGCATCAGGGCCCGGCCAGCAGATGGACGCTGATACGCTTGCATCCCTCATTAACGATGTGCTTGTCGGGCAGGCCCGACGTTACGGAGTCGATTTGTCATGAACGTTAAACCGGTTTTGGGAGATTGGGAAATTCCGCGCATCCAGTCCATTCAATCGGTGGAAAAAAGAAATTTTGTCGAACTGGACATTCCGGGTCGAGTTGGCAGCCTTTTTCAAGATATGAATACCGGTCCAACGCGCGTTGCGATTTGCGGTAGCTTGTACGGTGATGAGACACGTAATGAATTCCTGGAAGAATTGCGCGGTAAATTTCACGAGGGTGAGCCGGTAACCTTTGTTGGTGACATCGTTATGGCGACTGAAGTGCAGTACGTTATTATTGAAACATTGCAATTTGAAGAAAATGGCTTGAAACCCGATCAATTAGATTATTTAATCATATTAAAAGAAAGCCCGCCGCCACCACCACCGCCTGATCCGTTGGGCGAACTGGATACTGATTTACTTGATCAAGCGGGTGACTTTTTAGACTCGGTAACGGGTGCCCTGGACGTGATCGACGCGTTGGGCGGCGTGCCGGAATTCACTGATCCTACACCACCGCTCAGCGGCATCATAGACGAGGCGAGTACCGCACTCGAAGGCTTTGCCAGCATCGGTAGTGATCTGACGGATTTGTTCGGTGAGGGCGGCGCATGACAACCATCTTCGAACGACTGGATACCGTGCTCGGGGAGAACAATATCTCGGTAAGCATCTCTGTGCAGGCCGGCCAGCTTACAAACATTGTCAATGCCATCCAGTCATTGATCAATAACTCGCCAGGCGAAGTAGGTGATCTGATAGGGGCGTTAGGTAATCAGCAGCTCCCGGATTTAGTGCTAGACGCAAGCATTGCTGGCAATCTGGCGCAGATCGAGGATCTTTTGCCTGCAGATCTGACTGACTTCACCGGTGAGCTTACTGCGGCTTTGAGCAGCATCGATGACCAAACAAGTGTGATCGCTGACCGCGTCGGCGAAGCGCTACGCGCAGCAATTGAACTTTATAATCTCTCAAAGGCGGATTGGACGTGTCGAGCGGAATTCGATGGGGGCGAGGCCGCTGCTTCCGGGCCCGGGAATGGCGTGGAAGGCACAGGCGGTGAAGGTAGTGAAGGCGGTGAAGGCGGAGAAGGTGGTGAAGGTGGTGAAAGCGAGCAAGAGACAAGTGGCACCCAAGCTGTCGATGCGCTAGACCAAACAGTTACTCAAACAAATGCCTTGCTTGATCTCTTTCCTGATCCGATGACAATGGAGAGCTTGCTCAAAGGTCTGGCGAACATAACTCGGCGCAAGACAGGCACCCAGGCCGAATTAATTAATATACCGGTATTTGACGAATTACGTGATGTGCTTGATACAGTGCTTGCCTGGCGCAGCATGTCTGCAGCGGAGCTTGAGAGCTTTCTGGGTGACGCCATGCAACAAATCACATCCTTGCTCGATAACAGCGGGGGTCATCTGTTGTCACCGCTGGAAACAGTACTAACGGATCTCGATACGACACTGCCCCTATCTTCATTTGGTATTGTATTTGCCGGGTTTGCAAGTCATTATGCCGCGCTTGCCGCTGCAGTAGAATCCGGTGATCTTTCCGGGGCTGGTGCCACAATTGCTGAAGCGGATGCGTTGCTCGATCAACTCGACGCTCTGCGTCCGGCTCTCACCGCGCCCGATTTGATCCAGACGGTGGAAGATATGGGTGAGCGCATGAGGATGCTACCGGAGGATCTTGCTGATGCACTGCAGCGTGTGGTTTTGTTGCTTGACGCACCAGCTGAGGTCGAACTTGCGGGCCGCTTACTGGCTGAGATTAATACCCAGTTATCCACTTTGCCACTTGCAGATTTCGAAGCCACCGGAAACGCGCTTACTGAGTGGCTACAAGACCTTATTGATGCCTTGGACTTTTCGGCCTTACAACAACCCATTAGTGACGTTGCGGATGCGGTGCGTACCGCCACCGATGAGCTCGATCAAGCACTGGCTATCGTCAGTCTGCAAATCCAGGACATGTTTGAGCAAGCCGACCAAGTACTGGCAGACGTTGACACGACCGCCTTAATGACGCAGGCTCAGAATGCGTTTGAGACGTTCGGTACCGAACTCACGCAATCTGTTAATGATCTATTTGGTCCGGCGCGTGACGGCATAAGCACAGCGGTGACGAGCCTTGAATCGGCAGTGACGGGTTTTGATCCCACACAGTTAATTACTCCTGTGCAGGACGTTTTGGATCAAATCACTGGTGTGCTTTCCGATGGCGACGTGGCCACGCTCATTGAGCGTATCCGCGCAACACTCGATGGCGTTGCGGCGCAAATCGAGGCCTTGTCGTTCGCCCCACTCACTGACAAAGTGGTCAAAGCCATCGAAGACATCGCTGATGAGCTGCGCGCAATCAATACCGATGATCTGAGCACAACGTTGCAAATGGCACTACAGGCAGCGTTGGCAGTGTTGCCGGAAAGTCTCTCACCGCTCATTGACCCACTAATAGATGAGTTTGGTGACTTGGTGGAATCAGGCCCAGTGATGCTGATAGACCAGGTAAAAGATCAACCAGCCCGTTTGATGGACAATATTCGCCGTTTCGAGCCAGGGACGTTATTAGGCGACAGCCTCCAAGAACCGTTCGGGCAGGCTGTAGAGCAGATGGAGGCGTTTCGACCCAGTGCGCTTTTTGATCTTGTGAGCGATGAGTTCGATCTGGTGAAACAACGTCTCATAGAAGATGCCGATCCAGCTGTAGCACTCGCACCACTTCAAACCGTCTACGATGAAGCGTCAGATGTGTTGCAGCAGATTCAGCCGGATGCTTTGGTTGCTCCGCTGGAGGAGGCCTTGAACGAGGCGGTTAACCAAGTGATCGACGTGATTCCACTCGAAGAGGTGTTTGAACAAATTGATCCCGCCCTTGATTTGGTGCAGCAAGTATTCACCAGCATGGGCGGCGCGCGAGATCTATTATTGAGGATTCAGAACATACTCGACGCCCTTGCCGATCCTCGCCCTAAGCTCGAAGCGATGGTGGCGCCTGTGCTAAGTATGTTCGATGGCATTACCGACACAAGTTTCTTGGATACTGCGATGAACACTTTGCAGTCGTCGTTGCAGGAGATGCGTGCGGCGGGGATTCAAAGCCGTATCGACACTGCCCTGGCGTCTATATCCACTAAGCTGGATAGTCTCAATCCTGAGCAACAGGTAATCGGGATGCTGCAATCGCATCGAGATTTCCCGCGTACTGCGTTGTTGGGGTTACCTGAAAGCACAGAAAAAACCAATTTATTAACATTACTGGATCGTGCCGATCCATTGGCGCCCGGCTTCAGTGATCCCTTCGAGCCCGTTGTGCAGTTACATGCTGCCATCAATGAGCTGCGGGAAGCGTTGCCAACGACGTTAGCACAATGGGATGAACGCTTTTATGCGGCCGATACTACACTCGGTGAGATGGCCAACTTCGACAGTAATGCCACAGTGATCAAGGAACTGTTGCGGGATACGTTGGATGAACAATTTATAGAACCCTTGAGTCAGATGCTCGGCTTGCTATCGCCGATTCGGCTGACCGTGGGAAATCTCGCGGGTGAACTCGCCTACCTAATAGGCGAACTCGAGGCACGAGTTGGTGCACTGATAACGGGCCCCGGCTCGTTGCAAGCCATCCGTGACGAATTGAACACGCTTGTCGATCGATTACGCAATTTTAATCTGGACTTCCTCACTGATAGCTTGCAAGAACGTGCAGACGCCTTACTGGCAAGCTGGGAGGCATTGAATCCTGCATCGTTTCGCGAGCCCTTACAGAAAGCACTCCAGGATATGGTAAACGCCCTCAATCTGGATACCTTGATACCAGCCGCCGAGCTCACAAGTTTAGATCAGAGTTACGATAGGGTGGTGGACATCCTGCGCGGCCTTGATCCCGCGCAACAGGTCTTACCGGTTCTGCAGTCACATTATGAGGCTAATGTATTACCACTGCTCGACAGCTTCGACATCAGTGCGTTGTTGGAGGGTATGTTGACCAAGCTTAACAACCTCGAAGAGGAACTCGACAGCGAGTTGGAAAGGGTCGATGCCGCCTATCAGGAGCTGAGAGGGGCTGTACCGTCGATCAGTGTTAGCATCGATGTGGGCATATCGCTGTAAGTTATGATGGGGAACGAGGATGTATCGAAGTAAGCGTGAAATAGGATAACGGAGGAAATACGTATGAACCTAGGCAGTGTCTTAATTAGACCGCAGCGGCTCGAGCGTAGCGTGATCGCAGCACGCGGCGTAGACACTGACGCTTCCATCATAGAAGACCTGCTGGTACTGGTTAGTCGTTTGATCCTTGATCCCACCCGCGCTGAGCCAGTGCTAAAGGCGCTGGGTGAAGCCATTACGCCGAGTGCCGACCGACTCCAGGCACATATTACAGCGCGGTTCGAAGTTGCTGCTGCACACATGCGCGATTGGATGCTTACCTTGCTAGACAGTTTGCCGAAATTGCAGCCACCTCAAGACGAATTCGATGTGGAGGAGGCGCTAAGTCAGGTGAAGCAATTGCTTGAGCAATTAGCCGGGCTTGCTGAGACGCTGACGGTAAATGGTATCCATCAGCAACTCCAGCCTGTAATGGACATCGTGCAAAATGATCTGGAGATCACGCCGGACTTTATCGAGCAAGAAATATGGTGGATCTTGGATGGAGTGATCGAAAGTTTGGACAATGTCCCTGAAACCGCGTCAGCAGAGGAAAAGTATGATCGCCGTGATCTCGCCGCAGTGCTGCGTCGTGTGAAACGTCGGTTTCGGGGTACATTTCAGTTTCCGGCGCTGGATGTTGAACCACTGGCACGTGAACTCATCGCCTTTCTGAAACGCACGTGCATAGAAGAGGTGATCAGGCAGGTTGCCTGTAGCCTCGACCACGTCGGGCAAGGTGTGAATAGTTTAGACGCTCTCAGACGTATAGTGGGGTCGGAGCTTGAGGGCGCGGTGAGCGTAGGTGCGGCTGCAGCCAATGATTATAGGGACAATAACGCGGGTGATTTCAGCTGGTATGCGACATGGCTGCTGGCGCGTAAATACGACGACATCCCATTGTTTAAGCCCGGCGATTTGAAAAACGCTGCCGGTTTGGTGCAGCGTCTAAAAGCCGGTGGGGATGCGCATTCGGCGTATATTTTCAACAGCCTCAGTGAAGAACAGAAAAACATCTTAAGTAGCCACACCGGGGACGAGGAACCAGAAGAATCTGTCATCCTAGTGTTGTTGGACGGGCTGAATGCCTTGGTGCGAGGATCGCCACTCTATTACGAAGATGAATTCGAGCATGTTGAATTCAATGAGGAAACGCGCGACATAAGTCAAGATTACAGAGAAGACCAAACGCTTATGCGTTTTAACCGCTATGTGCTCGAGGATGCTTACCCGGAACTATTAGATACGATTTCGCGCAACAACTGGGCAGAGGATATTTTCGGTTTTTGGACCGGCGGCTGGTGGGTTAATGTTGGGCGGGCGTTGTTAGGATTAATCGATTGGCCTGGCGAGCAGGTTCGTGTCGATGCCGAAGGCAAGCGGGTCTTGCTCGGCGGAAAGATCTTGCACACCGGCGAGAATGTCACATGGGATCAAGCTCCGATCTTCAGCTATGGAGGAGCCGGGGATTTTTATTACCTTTTTCAACGCGATTGGCTCAATCCAAACGTTATGGAATGGACGGCGTTTATCACAGCGCTGCTACACGATGCCGGCACGGCCGTTTGGCATATGATCCAGATGCAGCCAGGGCATCGCATTCCTAGCATTTTTAACGGCGTCTATGACATCGCTCATTGTCTTAACGCAGGCATCGCGGGCAAGTCGTTCTCAGGCTATAGAGACACTCCATTTTACCGATGGCATGACTTTTTTCTGGAACTCACCGAAGCACGCGGCGGGCTGCCCTTCCTTTCACTGTTCGCAACATCTTGGCAGGGCAAGCACTCAGATGCGTCCGGCCGCAATATCGCCGCATTCTGGTTCACTGTGTTTATGGGTGACATTATCAAGTACATCGGACCGTTGAGTACCTTAAGCATGGTGCGTAACTCGCTATTGTCCATCATGACACTCCTTAATTTCCCTGCCTCGTGGGGAGGCGGACCGTCTACGCTTCCGCGTGATCCTGCGCAGAACCATCAAGAGCAGGACGATATTGTGTCTCTGGTGGAGACCTTGTTCACCATGTGGCTGGTCAGTTATGTCGATCGGGAAGATTATACCCATCCGTTCCATCCGGGTGACGTACCGGGAGATGTCTGGAAGTTGTGGCTGCTCGGGGGTTGGGGCATGGGGTTGTTTGCAGGGCTGGTGGGAAGCATCATGGCGCAGATACTGGCTTGGGCCGAAGACTGGGAACGCTTCGGTCTTACCCTGCTTAAAAAGTTATGCCTGCCAAAAATTTGGTTGCTATTCTGGCCGTTGCTATATTCACGTCTAGAAGGCGATACGGACGAAGGCCGCTTCAATCCTGGTGGCACCAGGTTTCTCGGTTACCCAGCCAGGCCTTCTCCCTACTTGTTACCCTATGATAGCGGTCAGGCGATCAATGTTGGACAAGCCAATGCCGGTATCTGGAGCCATAACCCACCTGCTAACCAGGGCGCGACCCTGCAAACCTATGCAGTGGACTTTGCTTTGGATCAAGCGCAAGAAGTGCTTGCCAGCCGGCCCGGTACAGTACAGAATTTTTTTGATAACACCGTGGATGATACAACCGGGCCTTGGAACTTTATAAGTATTCGCCATGATTTGGATAATGGGGGTAACCCGATTCCCCCTGATCCTGATCACGACCTTGATGGGGGTGGTACTGTCAGACGAACCTATGCTGAATATGGCCATGGCCGTCAGAACGGTGTAACCGACGTTTTTACGGCTAGACCCAATAGTGCCGGCTGGCCATTGCCACCGGGAGGCAAACCACCAAACGCTGACACCATTGGGATATCAGGAGGCCAAGTAGTATGGTTGGATACCACAGGAAACCCTATCAATGACCCTGCTACGGGTAATTTCGCTCCAGTAACCGTGGTTAGAGGTCAACCCATAATGTTGGCCGGCGACACCGGGACAAGCTGGTATAACCACTTGCATATGCATGTGTTACCCGAGCAGGCCGGCATATCCGCACCGAACACAGCCCATACTATCCCTTTCGTGTTTGACGACGTGGACAATGAGGGTGTGTGCAAGGCATTGAAGTGGTACGAATCGAGTAATACAAGGGTGCCTTAAAATGATTGTGTCGCATTCATATGTAAACAGTCGAGTTTCGGAGACCGAGTCATGGTGAGCGGATTCCTCAGCGAGACTACTGCACCGGTAGCTGTGCGCCGGCCGGTGTTTGACATTAGCTTCGGCAGTGGCGGTGGGGGAGGCGGTTTGTTAGGTGCTGCGGGCGGTGCTTTAGGTATAGAGGGCAGTCAAGATCCTTGGCAGACAAATATGGTCTCATTTTATGTTAATTGCGCAGTAGCGCCAAGTGTTGATATATCTAACTTGTTATTAATGGAAAAGGATCAGGCACACAGCGTAGTTATTGAAGATGCTGGCAGTATCTCATTGGGGTATGAAGATAGTTCGACAGACTTGGTATTTACCGCTGAGGTGGATAGCATACGGCACGACTTACGCGGCACTCTATGCATTGGTGTTGTAAACGGCGGTGCACGCTTATCCAAGCTGCGCGTCAATCAAAGTTATGAACAACAGAATGCCGGTGATATCGTCGCTGATTTGATTTCTCAGGCCGGGGTAGACAGTGAAATCATTGAAGACGGCATTACTTTCCCCTTTTATGTGGTGGATGACAGGAAAAATAGCTATCAGCATATCGCGGCATTAGCGAAAACAAGTGGATTTGCCGCGTTTTTTACCCCGGAAGATAAATTGTATTTCGGACCATTATTAGAGGGTGAACCAGTACAGACGTTTAGCTATGCCATCGATATTATGACTATCCAAATGAATGAGGTTTCGCCCCTTGTTGATAATGTCACCATCATTGGTGCAGGCGCAGCGGGTAGTCAAGGACAAGAAGCATGGAGTTGGTTAGTAAAAGACCCAAGTTCGGTTACAGGGCAAGCGGGAGACGGAGAACATGAACGTTTGCTAAGTAATGCATCATTGCGCAGTGGGGAAGCAAGCCAAGCTGCGGTAGACGCAATCATCAACGCTGCAGCTCAAACATTACACACTGGCCGTATCACTGTACCTGGTGCACCAGCGGTAGTGATAGGCAGTTCCATTGAAATTAGTGATGCGCCTCAGGAGATGCTCAATGGTACCTGTGTAGTGCGGGGCATACAACACTGTTATTCCAAACATGATGGTTTTATCAGCATCATCGATTTTACCAGGGCGGGGGAAGGCGGGCTATCTGGGGGATTGGGAGCTTTATTATGAACGGGCCTAATTCACTCTTCGATACCATCCGCCGCATCATACAAGAGGAACTTGGGCAAGTGCGTACGGCAGAGTTGGCCGTTGTGGAGGAACAACATCCCCATGCAAGTGAGTCTGATAATGATAATTATGCCTGCACAGTGGCATTACGGGATTCCGGCATCGTATTGAAACAGGTGCCGGTGGCAACACAGCGTATCGGTACCGCCAGTATTCCAGCCGTCGGCGAGTTAGTGCTGGTACAATTTATCGGGGGCGATATCAATGCGCCTGTAATCACCGGAAGATTGTATAACGATGAAGACCGGCCGCCGGTAAATGACGACGGACAAGCAATCCTCCATCTACCCCTGGGTGCAGGAGACAGCGATGCAGTGCACATGGAACTTCACAGTGGTGACACGCGCGAGATAGTCATCAAGCTCGGCGATGGTTTGGCGCTAAACCTGCGCGACGACGACCCGGTTGTGGAACTGGCCGTAGACGGATCCAGGGCTATGGTCACGATCGATCGGGACGGTGCCGTTAAGATCGAAAGCCAGGGGAATATCAATATTAGCGGCAATGAAGTCAATATTGAGGCCCAGAGCCAGCTCAACCTCAAGGGGAGTGTCGTCAACATTAATTGAGTGGATAGAGGGTGCATGGGACAACCGGCAGCAAAACAGGGAGACCAGGTCATGGCGACTGACACGCATATTATCATGATTCCCTCGCCGGGCGGGCCGGTGCCCACGCCGCTACCGCACCCCTTTACCGGGCAGATAGATGGATCGCTTAGCAGTGACGTGAATATCGAAGGGAAACCGGCAGCCGTGCAAGGCAGCACTGCGACTAACATGCCGTCGCACATTCCCCAAGGCGGTCCGTTTCAGAAGTCGCCCAGTAACAAAGGGACGATTCAGCTTGGCAGCAGCACGGTGTTCATCAACGGCAAGCCTGCCGCACGAAACGGGGACAAAGCCATGACATGCAACGATCCTGCTGACCTGCCGGTAGGGACGGTGCTGGCGGTGGGCACTGTGATGATAGGAGGTTAGAACAATGGCAGAGGATAGCCACTTACTAACGGACATACGCCTTGCCCTGCGCCACTCGGAGTTGAGACCGGTGTATGTGGTGGATACAGATCGCCGCCGGTTACCATCCAAGCCCGGCCTGTTTGTTGATATGGGCGCTGTGAGTGGCCGGGATAATCTGGCGCAGGCCATCATTGTGCGGCTGCTCACGCCCAGGGGGGAGCTGTCATCGTTAGGGCACCCCCAATACGGATCGCGCTTGCACTCGCTTATCGGCGAGCAGAACACGGAAACGACACGAAATCTGGCAAAGCTCTATATTATGGAAAGCTTGCAGATGGAATCCAGGATTGAGAAAGTCCTGGAGCTCTCGGTTGAACCGGTCGAGGGGAATCGTTCCCGTGTTAACGTCCGGCTGTGTGTCAAGCCCATACGCACAACAGAGACCGTGGCTATTGGTCCTTTTATATTGGAGCTTGAACAATGAGTTTTCGACGACGTACCTATCCGGAAGTTCTTGAAAATATTCTGACCGCCGTCACCGGGGGGGTTGCTGCAGAATCGTACCCCTTTCCACCACCGGATACAGAGAGCGCTCCCTTTCGGCACAGTTTGCAACAGCCTCAGGTAGCGGATGTGGTTTCCGTGCATGGCAGCAGGGACGGCAAACCCCACCTATTCCGCAAAGACGTTGATTACAAGCTGTTGGACGATAAGCAGACGCTTGAGTGGCAGGAGGGGGCGCAGTTGCCGGACCCAGGCACGCTGGTGCACATCAACTACTATCCGGCATCTGCACAAGCGCTGCTGACGGATATTCACACAGGCAGCGTGGTGAGGACATTGGCCGAGTCTGTGGGTCTTGAGATTGCGCGCTTGTACGCGGAGCTTGAAGCTGTATACCAGTCGGGATTTATTGATACGGCCACAGGCAGATCACTGGAAAACGTCGTGGCCCTCCTGGGGATCAGTAGAATCCAGGGGGGGAGGGCCACAGGCAAAGTGGAGCTTCGTCGCTCACCCGGCAGCAGGGGAACCATCAATATCCCCTCCGGCACCCGCGTGATGACCGTTGATGGCAACGTCGAGTACGAGACCACCGAATCCGTGCATTTGGATGAGGGACAAAACTCCATCCGCGTTGTGGTGCGGGATCTGGAGGTCAATGACCCGTTGCCGGCGGATTCTTTGACCGTGCTTGCGGTTCCTATAGCCGGTATTGCCGGCGTCAACAACCCGGCGCCCACCGCGCTGACCACGCAGGATGAGACCGACAGGGAGTTGTGCACCCGTGCCAAGAATTTTCTGCACGGCAGCGAGCGTGCCACCCTGGGTGCCATCAAGGAAGCCGTAGCTCGCCAGGGCATCACCGCCGATGTCGAGGAGGTCGCCAACACACCAGGCAGGATCAGGATCATCCCCCACGCAGAGAGTCTACCTCCAGAGCTCCAGCAGCGGTTACTCACCGCAATCGAAGAAACACGGCCGGCAGGTGTGCTGGTAGAGCGGCCCATAATAGCGAAGCCGCCTGCCAAGGTGAATCTGGAACTGCGCATTACCACACAAAGCAACATGCTGGAGCAAGACCTTCGGGCGGCACAGAGGGCCGTCCATGACAGTATTGAAGACTACTTTGCCCGTCTGCCCGCAAAAGAGCCCGGCAGTATCAACCGCATCATAGGGCTCGTGCTCGGTGTTGCCGGGGTGGAGGATGTCCGTGTGGTTTCCGCCACCTGGGAAGATGGCACAGATGCGCTGGACCCCGAGAAAGGAGAGTTCACCACCCCGGATCCGAACATGGGCGATTTCCATATCGTACTCGGTGAACTGCATATCGCCGACCCCAACCTGCCGACCCGGCTGGACGTGGTGATCACCTATCCGGATACGGAATCACCGCCCGATGCGCCGGCTATCCAGGCCTCTTTGACCAATACCCTCACATATCTCAATGAAATGAATGCGAGTGAAGAGGCGAAGGCGGCGCGACGAGAACTATCCTATGGCAAGTTTCTCCACAGTATTCCCCTCCCCAACAAGACAGGGGAATCGCTTGAAGCATACGACGCTGGCACCCCGCCAGAGCTGCCGGACGAGACCACTATCGCTCCGTATCAGGTGCACTTTGTCATCACCCTGGAAACAGGATTGAGTCGAATTCTGTCCCGGGCCACTGACGATGCGTACCAGCTTACCCCCTTTGAGCGCATGTCACTCGGCGGTGTGGAAGTTCACCCGGAGGCTGCGGATGGCTAAGTTTGAGCAAATCCGAGATCGGTTTCCCACACTCTACAGGCCGGAGGAAGGGGATACCGGCCTGTTGACACGATTTTTGCGGTCAGTGGCCGACGTTCTTGAGAATATTCATCTGGAAACAAGCGAGGTGCTGCAATCGCACTGGTTTTCCTATGCGGACCGGGCGATGTACAATAAATATTTTATCCGGGGCCGTCAGTTGCAGGACCTGCCATCGCCGACCGTCAATGATCCGGTATTGCTTGAGTTCCCGTATATTCACGATCTTGCCCGCCTTGGATCGCTGCTGGCGCTGCCGCCATGGCAGGAGCCGTCTGCACTGCGCGAGTTGGTGGAGGGGTATCGGTTAAGAATCGAGCGGATCGTTGCACTGTACCGCAACGGGTTGGGGACCATGGATGCGCTGCAAAGAATGGTTGAAGCCCAGCTACCCATAGATATGCAGTCATCACCGGAGATTCGGGACCGGCCATTCTGGATAGAGGAGTTTGCGCCGTTGGTGAAAGACACACTGGCGGTACAGACACGCGGAGATCCACAGGCGATGGTCGGGCCGCTGATGCGTTGGACGGCAACAAATGATGGTCTTGAGCCGACTTCGCCAACGATCTATATCCAGGGGGTCGAACCCCAGGAAGGTCTTGTCGATGCCACAGAAAATCCATTAATCGAGCTGTATGAGGGTGGCGGCAGCATGCCCCGGTTGGGTCTCGGCTACCGGGAGGTTATTGCACCGGGCCAGACACTTCGGTTGCGACCGGCTTTTGTGTCTTGGTTGGGGCTTGATTCCGGCATCCAGCGTGCCGAGGCGCTCCCTTCCGAAAACGGTCCGGCAGACCCCACCGCGGCCGGCCCTTGGCAGAGCCTTGCGGAAGCGCCATCGGCTTCAACAGCGGCAATCCTGCAAAGCCATGACCGCATGCTCTGGCTTGCAACCAACACTGATGCGGTGGGCACTCTGTGGCGCTATGATGGCAAGAGCTGGACAACGGTACTGGACGGATTGGCCCGGTTGTATTGTCTGGCTGAGAATGGTCACGATTTGCTGGTCGGCACAGCAAAGGGGTTGCTCCACATGCCACTATATCCGGAAGGAGGAGGACCTGTGACCGCCACAGCCGTGCCAGGGCTCGAGACCGGGGTATACACGCTGTTCCTGGCAGCCGATGGGACGTGGTGGGTTGGAACTGATACCGGCATTTTTCAACTCTTTCAAAAACGAGGTGGTGACGACACCAACGAATATAGTGTCAAGCGGTTTGTATTGGGAGCAGACGAAGCCGCGGCTACTAAGGTATATGCCATCAGCCAGGACAAAACAGACGCATTCTATTTCGGTACTGACCTGGGCCTGTTTCAGTATCAGCCAGGCACAGGCGACTGGTACTGGTATGCCGGAGAAAAGCACACGGAACAGGCCAAGGACTGGCAAATCTTTGTGCCGGAAAAAGAAGAAGGAGAGCGCAATTTCCCGACCGAGGAGCAAGTCTTTCTGCCGGCTGTTCGGTGTGTGTATCGTGGACTGGATGCGTCACTTTGGATCGGAACGGATAACGGCATTGCCCGTTACGTAGCCCGTTCCGTGCGCGGCCTCGTCTATGAGACCGTGCTGGAAGCCTTTCCTGATCTCACAACCGACCGCGTTTTTGCCATCAAAGAGGATGCAAGAGGACTGGTCTGGTTTTGTACAGATCGGGGGCTCTTCCGTTACGACGGCCGTGACTGGTGGCAGTTCCAGGCCAGTACATGGGTCCAGTTGGGTCGTGCAGACACGCTTTATGAAACCATCCCGGAATCGAGGGGCACTTGGCGCTTCCGGCGCGCTTCATCACAGTGGCAGCGTTTCAATATTCAAGCATCAGACTGGATTGACTATTCAGGCGAACCCCGCACCGAGGCGGAGGCCGCGGTGCGGACGATGCTCTGGACCGACCAGGTGGTTGGAGACCTCGGAGAGTGGGACGGCACGAACTTCAGTAACCCAACGGAGGCCGATGCGACGCGTCTTGTTGTACGCTATAAGCCGAGTGAGACGCGCATCGTCGATGGCGGTATACCAGCTATCCCCTGTCTGCCGGCAGGTTCTTCAATCTGGCGTTATCTCTCTCTTGAGCCAAAGGGTTTTGAGATACCCGAAGACCTGCCTGCATGGACGATTGAAGGCAGGTTGCTCCCTGCCGGAGAAATACGACCATTCAGGCCGATTGACGGTAGGCTACTAAAGCCTTTCCGCTATACTATAGTGGCACCGGGACCTGGGCGTTACGATATGAAAGAACCGCCTCCCGTTTCCGATTTTGATGAATCGGTCTTTGCCTTCAATCCATCGGCCAGGGTATGGCTTGAGTGGGAGGCCAGGCGGCCGGCAACCGTGTTAGTTCGTCTCAAAAAATGTTCTGCAGACGAACATCTCGATCCGGCCATCGTTGATCGGGTATGGAAGGGAATCGAGCAAGTACGGCCGGCAGGCGTTCGCGCCATGTTGGCTTTTGAAGAAGATATGGTGGGAGGATAAATCCATGGGGAAATTAGTGGATGAATTGGGCAGTAAGATTGCAGGGCAGCTCGTAAAATCGGAAGACTGGAATGCTCTGGTCAAGCACGTGGAAGATATGGGCGATACACTCACGCAAACCATAAGTGATCTGTCTGCCAGCGTGACAACGCAGTTTCAGGCGGTAAATAGCAACTTCCACGATCTGGATGTGCGGGTTGACCAACTGGAGACTGATTTCTTCGCCTTTCAGGAGACGTTTCAACCGTTCCTACAAGAGTACTATCGCCTCACCATGGAAACAAGTAAAGTGAACTACTCACTCGGTGAAGTGGCGGAGATCACCGCACAGGTTACAGACCTGCAGGGCAATCTGCTTAATTTGTCCGATGCATCGAGCAGGCCCTGGGTCGATTTCGTCGCGGTCTGGGGGATTCTTAGACCGGCATCAGGCTTTTTCAGCCGTGAAGGCGCAGTGGGGCGTGCCATATCAGTACGGACCAATTCCGAGGGTGTTGCAAAAGTGCGGCTGACTGCCGAGCATGCCGAAGGCATCACCGAAGAGGCCGAAGATGAAGTGGCCGGATTTATGGAGATGGAAGTGCAGGGCACAAATGTGAGTGTTGCCCAAATTATCACGCAAGCGGCCGTCCCCATGGAGGTCATGAATGCCGGTGTCTTTTCCATGATGACGACAGCATACGAGACGTCCGAAGCTGCCAGCTTGCCCCAGTACGTGGACACTTATTATCAATTTTATCCTCAACCACAGGAAACATATTGGGGTTGGTCTCCTGCTTACTGGCGCCACTACCGGTCCACTGTGATGGCCCTTGCCAAAAAAGACTCTGACCCGAAAACCCCTGATCAGAGCCGCGCGGTCAGTTCCATACAGGTAAACTTCCGGGATTGGATCGGACCTTGGCTGGCAATGGAATTCTTTGCCGAAATCGTGCAGCTTGCCCAACAGTATCAGGTCCAGTTTGCCTCCAATGTAACGCATGGTTTTGCCGAGACCATGGTGGCTTTCCAGGCAGAGGTGGCTCAAAATGTCAGCAAAAAAGGGGTGGTGGGAAAACAGCGGGCCTATCAGGCCATGAGGTATGCCTTGGACCATCTGGTCGTGGAGGATTCACCGCCATTTTTAAATGATATCAGAGGAGCAATGCAGGATGCAATAGCCATACAGGCTGCCCTGGAAAGCGCCAAAGCTGTCAATAATACAGTGGCCGTTAAGGTGTTTACAGATACGGCAACTCAAGCTCAAAGCGCCCGTTTTGCGTTTGAAGAAGAGGTAAGCAAGCTCTCAGCAGACATAGACTCTATGGGCAGCCAGGTACAAGATGTTCAGAATTCTTTAGGCGTGCTAGATGAGAGGACAAACAATGTCCAAACGGCCAGCGCTCATATCAAGACAGACGTTCAAACCCTGCGAAACCAAGTAACGAGCTTTGAATCCCTTAATGTGAAAGATGTACAGGAAGCAATGGGTAAGGCCAATATGCTGTGGAAGGACAGAGTGGGGGACGGATAGTGAGTGGGTGTGTCTTCCCTCCGGTCCTGGCCATAGCGAGCATAGAAAGACAATATACATGGCAGACGTGTACTTAAGGCCTCAGGACGTAAGCCAGGCCGATGCACAAGAGGTGCTCGATTTTCTGAACGCTGCGGAAACAGCCGAAGAGATAGCCGAGGCCGTTGAGATCCCTGGTGAGCCGGATGTGGGTATCAGAGTTGCCCAGCGTGTACTCAACAGACGCAATGAGCTCGGCGGCTTCACAGACCTCCAGCAGGTGGCCGATGTGCCCCAGGTAGGCCCGGAGCGGTTCACGGAGATTGTCGTCACCTTATCAGGAGCAAGCTTTCCTCAGAGAACTGAATTGACATCAGCCCTGTATGTGCAACTCCTGCGAGAGATCCGAGCATTGCGCGAGACCATGGAGTCCCTCACGGCGCTGAGCCAGGCACGGCATCGAGTGACGCTGCGTCCAGTGCAGACGAGGCCGTTTCTTGGCCAGCCGGTTACCATTGTCGCCACGGTTACCGACCATGAAGGCAGGCCGCAAGCCAACGTGCCAATAACATTTGTCACCATGTGGGGCCGATTACAAAAATTTGAGCCATACGCGGTTCGGCAGGGAACAAATGTTGCGGCATGCACGGGTATCAACGGCACAGCAGAGGTAACCCTGCTGCCGCCTGCTTCAGAGGACCTGACAGAAGGTCAGCAGGGAGCGCTGGAGACCATGCTTCGTTTCCTCAATAGCGACGCCACTTCACCACGTGAGATAGAAGCGGGCTTTAAGGCCATGGCCAGGCAGTATCGCTGGGACGTCAATATCCGGTTTCGCCGGGCAGTGGACGTCTATTTTCGTGACTTTCGCGGCCAGTTGGTCGGCACCATCAATCAGAGTGACTTCATGGCATCGTGGTCGTATTTTGAAGCTACGGTTATGGCGTTTGTGCGGGAGCGCGAGCACGAAGGCGAGTCCAGCGTTGTCCGGTCCGCAGCGTCCCTCAGCGTACAATTCAAGGACTGGCTTGGGCCTTGGCTGCAAGCTTATCTCTCGCTGGTTGACTCTGAGAGCACACTTGGTGTCACCCTGCAGCAGGTCAAGCAAACTAACGGTGAACCAGGTGAGCTGCTTGACGGTATTTATCGAACTGTGTGCGACTTTGTTGGAAAAGAAAGGGGCCTTGCTGGAGAATACGTTGGGCAAAAAGTCGCTGAGACCTCGATTAGCCATTTCATGGCCACTGAGATGGCCAGCCTGCCGCTGGACAGTGTTGCGGTTATGTTTCCTGCCTTGAAGACGACGTCGGCCATCCTGGCGACCACAGGCATTAGCGTCATGTCCGCTCTTGGCCAGACCCACGCTGAGTTGCGCAATGACATAAATACCAAAGTGACCCAGGTGCAGGCAGAAGGCATAGCCAAACTGGCAGAGCAGGTGGGCAATATCCAGTCACAACTGGACGCAAAGATTAATAGATCTGAAGTAAATACAGCACTGGCTGGCAAGTTAGACTCTGCTACATTTGAAGAATTCCAGGTTCAGGTCAATAACTCGCTCGAGAGCAAGGTGGATACAGCCACATTCACTCAATTCCAAGCCAACGTGAACAGCTCGCTTGGGAGTAAAGTGAACAGCGCATCGTTTAATGAGTTTTCAAGTAGTGTCAACAGTAATATAAATAAACTCACTGAGAAGGTGGAGGATGTAGAGTCACAAGTTGCTGCAAAGGTTGATAGCTCACTATTTAATGACGCACTAGCGGGCAAGGTGGATGCAACCGAATTCAGTCAATTTCAGACCCGGGTGAATAACTCGCTCATGGGGAAGGTGAACACCGCTACCTATAATCAGCTTTCGAAGACTATCAATTCCAAGATAGAATCGCTGGGCAGCAAAGTCACCGACTTAGAAAAACGCGTCGTTACGCCCATCAGGTAAAGGTCACAACTTCACGGAAGTCTACATGCCTAATATAGACATCACCTCCCTTGGCATTAATGCGAATCGCGAAGTGGAGGTCAAAACAGTGGTAGACGAACCACCTCTGCGCTTCTTTCGAGAGGTTGTGTCCTTGCGTTTTACTACCGGTAGGATGGCCGATCGAATAGCTATACAAAACAATGATGATGAAATTCCGACCTTTACAGGGGTGTTCAATTATTACGATTATAGTTTGGCATCCCCTACTGAGTCACTCACTCTTTCTGACGAGGCGGTCATAGTTACCCTGGATGCTCCGCGACAGGTGCGTGAAATTCACCTGTCTGCCGATACAACCTCTGACTCGAAGTACTCTCTGGAATTCTATCGACTTGACGGTAACACCCTATCAGAAAGCCCCACGGCTACCGTGACCCTGGAGGATAACGTTGCAACGCTGCCTACGGACCCTGATTTTACGGACATCCGCTTTGCCATACGACTCAAGGATTCGAACGGGCAGCTCGTAGCTCTGAAGACGAGCGATATCGTCGCAATTCAACTTCGTAGCTACCCTACCGGACCACGGCTTGGAATTGCTCCCATAGCCACATCGGAATCAGAGGATTCGGACGATCTGGTATCTCCGATCTTTTTCTTTCAGATGCCAGGAGAAATCAGGGAGGCCACATCAGGACAAGGCGAGTTCAGCGTGGGCCGGGAACTGGCTGATGCACTTGAACGCCATCTGGACGAGTATTTTGCCTTGTTGCAGAACGATCAGGCCGGCGGTAGCCAGGAATCTTCTGTACCGGACACTGTTGAGGTAGACCTCATTATCGAGTCAGACGCCCAATGCGTTCTGGAGATAACGGATTTTAACATACCGTATCGCCCTGTTGTCCAATCATTCCCCTCCACAAACGGAGAGAAACTGGCAAAGCAAATCCTGCGGTTTCACGGGGATCACGTGAGCGGTCAGGAGGTTCTCCTGCAGCTCCCCCGCAACGCCACAGTGACCTCAGCAGTCCTCAAGACAGTCGAGAGTTTTCAAAGTGACCGGCCGTTTGCTCCCAGCGACGGTGGCGCGTGGACTTCTTTGCTTACGCAGAATCAAGGAATTTTCCTCGGGGTCGAAAAATGGGTCGCTCAAGAAACCACCTCGGCCCAAGCCATTTTGGCAAGCGGCATTGGACTTGGCCTGATGTCTCTGGCAGAGAAAACCGAATTACTCCTTGAATTGCGGGAAGACTGGCAGGGCCAGCCATCTGGGAAAAAATTGGCCGACGGAACCATCACTTTGGAGCATGTTGGAAGGCGTGCCTGGACGAGTCTTCGTTTTGCTGAAGCCGTAGTCATCCCATCGAAGACCCACTGGATAGTCACAAAAGCTGCAAGTGGAGCGGCGCTGTGGCTAGCCCAAATCAGTGGTTCGGATGTACGGATACTGGAAAAAGATAGTCAAAGAAATGGCTGGACCGAGAGAAAAGGCGCGGACATACAGGCACTGTACAGGCTTTTTTGCAAAACCAGTGATGCCCTATCGCAGCAACAGCCGGTCACACTCACCATTGGTGAACAGGAGGTAAGCGGGACCAGGAACGAAAACAGTGACGGAATGTTTGATCTGAAAGAGGCCCTCAATGATTTCCTCAACATGCAACCAGTGGATATTGCCACTGTTACTGTGCCGTTAACCTTTACGGCTGTTGTACCGGGAATCATAACGGTCTATCCGCCTAGTATTGAAATCGATATCTGAAAAGCTGGGGTCGGGTCTTCATTCCTGATGGCTTTAACTTGTTTTCTATCTTTTTGATCGTTTTCCTTATTACGGCCTTTGTACATCAAAAGAGCCTGTCTGCCAAGACGGATGTTGTTTATAACACAACCTCCGAGCAGGAAGCCCTTGCGATAATGGAAAATCGCGGGATTGAAATTGTTGCCGTTTTGGACTCCAGAACAGGAAATTACAAAGGACTGGCCAGCAGGCAGCAAATCGCCGAAAACATGCTCGCCCAGCTTTTTGCACAAATCGGGAAAGTCAAAACGGCCGACATCGCGCTGGCAAAGGATGATACCTCTGCCGCCTTAAAGACAATCCAGGAGGAGATCAAAGAATTGTCTCGATTGCAGTCGCAGCAGCTTGGCTTGCTACAAGGTTTGCTCCCAGCAATTAGTTATCCTGCATTGGAAGGCCGGCAGAGGACAACACCGGATATTGAGTCGGACGCCACACCAATGGAGCAACACTCTATTCAACAACAGTCTGCACCGAACTTACAACAAGACCAATACGTACGGTAATCTCAAGTGATCAAAAGTATCAAATATTGAAGGCATTCTAATAACAGAAAGAATTAAGAGATCAGATCGAAAACGCCGGGCAAGACCGTTACTCTGGGGGATTTTGTGACCTGTACAGGTGTGACCTCTGGATGAGAATGACTTATGAGGACTTTTACAAGAAGTGGTTTGGAAAATAGTTTAAGGGCACTATTGCCTTAAAAACACCCATGAAACGCATAGCCAATTAATAAACATCAAGGAGAACGCGATGAAGCTCTGCACTTTCGTCCTGTTAACCATTTTGGTTTTCCCACCGGCAACCTATGCAGGAAAAATCAATGGAACTTTGAGGCAAGACAGCCGATCCGTCGGTCATGGGGTACCCATTCAGATTACCTGTGCTCAAGGAGCCTATCCTGGAACGACGAATGAGCGTGGCGCTTACAGCATCTATGTTAACGAGACCGGCAATTGTTCTTTTGAGCTTCCTGACTTTCCCGGAGCCGAACATCCGATTAATTCCTACCGGGATCCAGTCCGCTATGACTTTGAGTTGATCAGGCAGGGCGACGGTTACGTCCTGCGCAGGAGATAACAATGACGAATGAAAAGAACACAGGGAACAAACTGGGGAGGAAAAAGGACACCTGGGACAAGTGGGATGTTGTTCTCAGACCTGTAGGCGGATTGCTGGCGGCTTTATCGATAGCCCTTGTCGGGTTCTTCGGTTCACAATACTTAGAGGGACAACAAGCAACGGAAACCAACATTCGGCTTTATGCCGAACTGATGAGCAACCGGGAGAAAGCCGATAGTGACCTCCGAAAGGAGATGTTTAATGCTATTATAAAAGCCTTCCTGGAATCCAAGTCATCGGAAAACAAGCCGGAAAACAAGAAGGAAGTCCTAGCTTTGGAGCTAATCGCTTATAACTTCCACGATGTGATCGATCTCGGTCCTTTGTTTAAACATGTGGAGGAAAATATCCAAAACAATCCAGAAGACGAGCGTATAATCTTACAGAAACGTTTAGAAAAAGTCGCCCGTGAGGTAGCGGACAAACAAATTGGCGCATTAGAAGATGTTGGTGTTGTTCGGCCTATGACTGTGTTCTTTGAAGACTTGGAAAATAATCCCGAAGGTATCCAATTACTCGAGGAGACACTCCGGCTCCCTTCGGCAGACAAGAGTTCCAGCGGGCCAAATCGCCTTTTCATTGTCGAGGTGCTCGACTACGACCAGAACAAAAAAGAGCTACGCGTCAGATTAGAAATCTGGAAGGAAGACCAAGTCGAAGCCGATTTTACCTTTCGTGTCGGATTCTTCGACTTTCCTATGATAGACAACACACGCCTCTCAAAAGGACAACGCGTCGCGATCGTGTTAAGACGCTGGGAATCCGGAAGTGCGGAATTAGCGCTGGTTTACTTTCCGGGTTCGCGCGCCAGCCTTAAAGAGAAGCCCTACTACGACGAGGTTGTTCATGAACTCGTACGTACACGAAAAATGCTGAGCAAGCCACAATGAAGAACTACTCAATCCTTTTTATATATGGCCATCTTGTCACAACCGGACTATTTATGCTGAAAATGCTCACTCCTGCGGTTTCAATGATCATTTTGGTTTTGATGTCCATTGGGCTGGCGGGCTGCGTTAGCGCAGAAAGCGCAAATATTGGCAATGAAACAGAACATACTGCCCAACAATCCCAGCACAGTGACAACGATACACTAGCCGATCAATATAGCTCGATGGAAGAAGCAAATGAGACTGTTACACAAGATACCGCGGCCCTGGAAACTTCGCAGAATACGACCATCAAAGTGGTTGTCAAGGCGCAAGGCGGCGATGAAGAGCTTGTCCTAATACAAGGTGCCAATGTTTTTGTGAAATCAGGCGACGGTCAAGAATTTTCAGCTAAAACAAACAGCAAAGGTGTCGCTGTTTTGCGGGTTATTCCCCGTGGAAAAATTAAGGTCCAAGTAACAGCTTCTGGATTTAGGACTTTCGGCGAACGCTATGAACTCGTCGAGAAAGAAGAATCCGTAGAGATTGAATTAGAAATACGAGATCTACCATAGGTAAATAAGTAAATGCGTTAATATATTGATTACAGGGGATATTGTAGACATTATTGACCATGTTAAATAAGTCTGATGGGAATAGGCAAATAGTTGATTCGGAGGAGAGGCTATACTCCAGGCTTGATACCCGCCCGCCTCGCTCTGCCCGCCTGGCATTTGCCTAGCCGGGAAAACCCCGACCCCGGGGGCAGACTTCATTTTTGACAGATAGGCTCTCTTGATGTGCAGAGGCCATAAAATCGTTTGATGATAAAGGAGGGATTATGGCACGGCCATTGAGAATAGCCCATCCTGGAGCATTTTATCATATCTCATCATGGAGAAACGAAGGAAAGAAGAGATATCTTTAGGAGTTAAAGGGACAGAGAAAAGTTTCTTTCATATGGGAAGCAAGTCGTCGTATTGCCATAAGAACCGGTCAAGATAATAAACAAAAGGAAAAGAAAGGATTTTATTAACTGTGCAGAAGGGAGAAAGAAAATGGCTAAAGGACATGCTCTGCTGGTTGGACTGAAAAGTGTAGATCCCGCCTCTTATAACGGATGGGATGGAACGGGCGGATGTTGGGGATG
>Ga0209121_10001163_pt1 | contig 27539 bp, 28 predicted proteins | sample Cruoilmetagenom3_FD_187292 | JGI IMG/M metagenome (GOLD analysis project Ga0209121, IMG submission 187292) | Oil polluted marine microbial communities from Coal Oil Point, Santa Barbara, California, USA - Sample 3 (SPAdes) (version 2) | ecosystem: Environmental > Aquatic > Marine > Oil seeps ...
AATGGTGCCCCCACACGGACTCGAACCGCGGACCTATTGATTACAAATCAATTGCTCTACCAGCTGAGCTATAGGGGCTACGGGGGCTGAAATACGCAAACCTATTTAACTGTGCAAGAGAAATTCGCGGCATTTCTGCGGATTAATCCCCTATTTACCATAGCATCGCCCTGAGCGTGCCACACCTGCGGCCAAAAACCAGTTTTACATGGCCTCAAACAAAGCTATGACCCCCTTGGCCCCTTGAGAGAAATCTGGAACTCAACATGCAAGTCGTCATCCACGCAGGTGCGCATATTACTGACGAAGACCGGCTGGTGAACACACTGATCACCAACCGCGATATGCTGGCCACGAATGGCACCAATATTCCGCACCCCAATACCTATCGCAAACTGTTGCGTGATGTGCTGCAAGAGGCGCAGCACAGTGGCGGTACCAGCTCTCAAGCGCGGGATGTATTGCTGGATGCCATCCTGAAAGGAGAGGCAAAGGACCGGCTGATCCTGTCAAACCCCGGTTTTTTTGGCACCCCAAAGATGGCGGTATCCGCAGGCAGCCTGTATGGCGCCGCCGAACAACGCCTGAACATCCTGAAAGGCATATTTGAGCAAGATAAAATTGAGTTGTTCATGGCCATCTGCAATCCGGCCACCTTTTTGCCTGCGGTCTATAAAAAGACACCGCACACCAGTTTTGACGAATACATGCGCCATGTTGATCCCCGTGAGGTGCGCTGGTCTGAAATGATTGCCCGTATTCGCGAGGCATATCCCGATCTGGCGATCACCATCTGGTGCAACGAAGACCTGCCTATGATCTGGAGCCAGGTCCTGCGTGAAATGGCAGGGGTTGATCCGACGGTTGAAATCGCGGGCGAATTTAACCTGCTGCGCGAGATCATGTCCGACGCTGGATTAAAGCGGTTCAAGTCCTATCTCAAATCCCATCCCGGCATGTCCGAGATCCAGAAACGGCGGGTCATCGCGGCCTTCCTTGACAAGTTCGCCAAAGAAGATGCGATTGAGGAAGAGCTGGACATGCCCGGCTGGACAGAAGAACTGATAGATCAGATCACCGAAATCTATGACGAGGATTTATATACAATCCAACGCATTCCGGGGATCAACCTGATCACACCGTGACGTCAACAGGCGCGTGACACGCACACGCCTGACCACAATCACATACCAAGCGCTTCTTTGTACATTTCCAGCACGGCTTCTTCTTCGGCGATGTCGTCTTTGTCACGCTTGCGCAGAGACACGACCTTGCGCAACACCTTGGTGTCATAGCCCCGCGATTTGGCTTCTGCCATCACTTCTTTTTGCTGCTCGGCGATGTCTTTCTTCTCGGCGTCCAGCCGCTCAAACCGTTCGACAAATTGGCGCAGCTCATCAGCTGTCACACGGTAGGTGGCATCGGGGGACATATCGCTCATAGGTGGCCTCTTGGTCAGAAATGTTAAGCATTCGTCCTACCCCTGCCCGCGCGCCGCTGCAAGACGCAAGCGCGGGGAAACTTGAAACCACATCGCAACTCGGCTAGGTGCAGGCGCGTGGCGATTATGCCGGTGGAGGCAGTGATGGGAATATTGGTTTGGCTTGGGGCACTTGTGTCGTTTATCGGCCTTATTGGGCTGGTCTGGTGCATTGTCATCGTTTGGAAGGCCAAGTCATCGGGCAAAAGCGATGACGAACTCAAAGCAAGCATTCAAAAGGTGATGCCGCTGAACTCTGGCGCGTTGTTTTTATCCGTCATCGGGTTGATAATGGTGGTGATGGGCATTGTGTTTAGCTGAGCCGGATCTAGCCGACACTGCGACCAAAAAAACCATTCCCCTGTTTGACCATATCGGTGATCTTGTCGTGGGGCGCCCAGATCGGTGACAGCTGTGCCAGCTTCTGCATATCTTTGAACAAATAGAACAGACCCGACATATCGACCTGCAACAATGGCCCCCCCATTGCACTGCTATAGCCAAACCCTTTGACCAGGATCAGATCAATATCTGACGCGCGGCGTATGTGGCTGCCCTCCAACAGCCGGGCGGCCTCGTTCACCAGCGCCCCCAGCAAAGCCGATCCAATCAACCGCGCGCTCATGTTGGGGCCTGCCTGGCTTCGATTTGGCAAGGGCAGATATTTGGCAAGGGCCGGGTCCTCATGCAGCTGGCCATCGACATGGATATAGAACCCCTGCCCCGAGCTGCGCCCAACACGCCCATCCTTGACCAGATGGTCCAAGACCACATCCGGTGACGCCGCTAAAGCGTGCTGAGAGGCATAGCCTTCCAAGCGGGTTTGCACCTTCGGCAAACCAGCCCTGTCCATCAGGGCAAATGGCCCGGCAGTAAATCCTATCTCACGGGCGGCAGCATCCACCGCATAGGGCGAAACCCCGTGGTGCAACAGTTGCATCGCAGCACCATAAAAGGCCGATGCAAGCCCCCCCCGAATGCTACCTGCTTGCAAAGGGGTCAGGATCGCTGATTTGCCAAGGCGGCGCACAACTCCCATCACCGCCGCCACATCCGAGGCACCATGCTGTGCCGGGCATGACAGCTCGACAATCTGGCGCTCTGACATGGGTTGATATGGGTGCAGACCAATGGCGGGTTTTTTGACCCCCATGTCACCAGCACGGGTTTTGGCTGTGGTTTCAGGCTCCAACACACACCAGATGGCACCGCCGCGCAGGTCAAACGCCTGCCCCGGCGGGGTTGAACCATCATCAATGATCAGATCGCCCTGGGCGAGACTGGCAAAATTCGTACTGCATTCGAACAGTGTCATGCGCTGCGCGAATTCTGCCTCGCTCCACTTACCTTGCTTCACCAGATTTTGCAGCGCCCGTGTGATCCAGGCGTCAAAGGCCTGCGCATCCGGGGCCTCAGCGCAGATGATTTTCACGCCAAAGCCCGCGTTCAACACCAACACGGCCAGTTCACCCAGCCGATCACGCGTGCCCAGCAAGGCAATCTGACGGATCGGGGTCTCCCTTGCCCCACCAGAACGCGGCGGAATGGCTGCATACTTCTCGGCCATCAGATAATGGCGCGCGCACCGCGCCGCAGGCGAGGCTATTCTGTCGTCAAACACCACGCGCTCAAAGGCCAACCCCTGCGCGAGAGGTAAAAGTTGGGCGCTTTCCACGCAGCGCAGAATATCACCCGCAGCTCCGGAACGATCACGCATCTGCGCCTTTAGGCGGTTCACCGAAGCCTGGTACGAGACAGGGTCAGAAAACCCCGCACATTCATCCCGCGCCATCTTCCACTGGCCTGAGTGCGCCAGTTTCAATGCCAACTCACAGGCACCATCCACAGGGGAGGTTTGCGTCAACTGGGTGATCAGCCGGGCCACCCGAGGGTCCGAGGCGTGAAACACTTGGCCGCTCAGCAAGATTTCAAGCGCGCGTTGTGCCCCCAGAATGCGCGGCAGGCGCTGTGTGGCACCGGCACCGGGGATCATGCCCAGTTTGATATCCGGCATGGCAAGGCGCGTATCGGCACGGGCAACCCGCGCATGGGCCGCCAGCGCCAGTTCAAGCCCTGCCCCCGTGGCACTTGCATGCATGGCAGCCACGATGGGCTTTGGGCTGTTTTCAATTTTGGTGCAAAGGTCAGACACCCAAGGATGACCCAAGGGGCCGTTGTATTCAGCAATATCAACGCCAACACAAAAGCTGCTCCCGGCCCCGGTCAAAATGATGCCAATCACATCCGGATTGGCCATGACCTGATCCAGATGTTGATCCAGCACCAGCCGCAATTCAGGCGTCAGCACATTGGCCGGGGGCCGGTTGAGCGTGATCACTCCAACCCCGTCCTGCACAGTTGTGTATACCTGCTCTGCCAACTCTGCCCCTCGCAGTTTGTCACCAATCACTGGCAACCATTACACCCAAAGCCGCCGAGGCAGGCAAGTCTTTGCTTTGGACTGCGTTCAAATCAAGTGTTGATCAAACCGGCATATTTTCGAATTGAGCCTCAACGGCTTCATCCCGCAGGATTGCATTCAACTCGCGCGCCTCGGGCGGGACTGGCTCGCCGCGGGCGCGCATTTCGCGTATCAGTGCGGCCAGCTTTGGCTGCATCTGGTAGCGCTGCTCAACCGGGCATTGGCGAATGGCATTTTGCATCTCGCTCCAACTTAAGTGGGTCATTGTTTGACATCTCCCCTGAGGTTACAATTCTAAGTGTATCACAACAAAGCTGCTCTCCATATGATCAGGATCAAACGGTAGAAAATGAGCATATAGGTGCCGCTTTTGCAGGGGCTTTCGAAATACAGGGGGGGCAGAGTTTGATCTGGTTACTGGATACATATGCGAATTATGCTATATGTCACCAAACCGAAAGCAGATCGGAGTATCGCAATGCAGCCAGAAATTTCCGCCTTTTTTGACGATGCCACCAACACAATTTCTTATGTGGTGCGTGATCCGGGTGGCAACGCCTGCGCTATCATCGATAGTGTGCTGGATTTCGATTATTCCTCGGGGCGCACCGATACCCGTTCTGCGGACCGCATCATCGCCCATGTTCAGGACCACGCGCTGAATGTGCAATGGCTACTGGAAACCCATGTGCATGCCGATCACCTGTCAGCCGCCCCCTATCTGCAGGACCGGTTGGGCGGCAAGATTGGTATTGGCGCCAACATCCGCCAAGTTCAGGATGTGTTTGGCAAGGTTTTCAATGAGGGCACTGAATTTCAGCGTGACGGCTCGCAGTTTGATCAGCTGTTTCAGGACGGTGACAGCCTGCACATCGGCCAATTGCGCGGGGATGTATTGCATACCCCCGGCCACACGCCTGCGTGCCTGACCTATGTGATTGGCGATGCGGCCTTTGTGGGAGATACGTTGTTTATGCCGGATTTTGGCACAGCGCGCTGCGATTTTCCGGGGGGGTCATCATCTGACTTGTTTGATTCAATCCAAAAAATCCTCAGCCTGCCGGATGAAACGCGCATTTTTGTGGGCCATGATTACAAAGCACCAGGGCGCGAGGAGTTTGCCTGGGAGTCCACTGTAGGCGCCCAAAAAGCGCGCAATGTGCATGTTGGGGATGGTGCCAGCCGCGAAGATTTTGTGGCATTGCGCGATACCCGTGATGCGCAACTGGACATGCCCAAGCTGATCATCCCGTCCATTCAGGTGAATATGCGCGCCGGGCAATTCCCCCCCGAAGAAGACGATGGGTCAGTCTATCTGAAAGTGCCGGTGAACAAGCTTTAGGCGTCACCCGACATCGACAAGGCCGGCAATGGATTGAGGGGCTCTATGTCTACGGGCGATTCTGGCGTTTCCTGAAGTGGTGCGTCCAGTGGTGGGAGCGGCCCAGGCAGATCACCTTCGTCAATGTCGGGCGGATCTATCGGGGGTTTAGCGTTTTCGGCAACGTCGCTGGGGTGTACGTGTTTTTGGTGTGACTGATCAACACGCGCGTTGGGGCCAGTTCCAGGCAACATGATGCGCACCGCACGCATCCCGTCCACTTGTCCCAGATGAACATCCGCCACCACATGACCGGGATGTGCCACCAACTGGGATTCGCCCAGACTGCTGGCTGATACAGGTAGCGTCATGTCGGGCTTCAGGGCGCAAATCTCATGCAGGGGCAAGTTGAGTCGTGCCACCACCGTGGTCAACGTCACGGTGGCATCCAGCGCCAGCTTTTCAAGGCTTGATTGGCGTGGTGGCGCGCCCTCATCGCTGCTGTCCACTGGGTTCGGCACCGGGTTTCGGCATGGCAGCGCCACCATCAGCACCCCGATTTTTGCCCCTTCCTCCAGCTCGACAGTCAGGCGAAAAAGATCAAACCGCCCGCTTTCCAGCATCAGAGACATCGCGCGCGCATCTTCCACCTTGTCACCGAATCGGAAAACGCCCGGAGTGTGGCCATCAACATGTGCTTCTAACCGGGCATCAAACCCTTCAAGGGTGGCATCCAAAATAGGGGCCACCATGGCGGCATCTGTGCGGGTATAGCTGCGCGGTGTTGCTTCGCCTTTGCGCACATGACCTGCGATTTGCTTTTCGATGATTGCCGACACCAGCTGACAATCAAACACCGCCACCCCGCGTGTGCCGCCTGCCCCATCCAGCAGAATCAGCAACCCTTGTTCATCAAGTTTGCTCAGCAACCCATCGGTTGAGACCACCGTTTGTTCAAGCGTGCTGACCGTCAGTGCAAGATCAAGCGCCACATCGGCGGTTTTGGCCAGTGACACACGCAAGGCTTTGGCCGGGGACATGGCCCGCGCGTCAAATCCTTCACGCGCCACGCGTGCCTTTTTGTGAATAATGGAAAGGCTGTCGTTACTGTCCATGTGTCCTTCACTGTCCCCCTTGGGCTTGGGGGCAGAATACGACCAAATTGGTTACCAAGGGCTTTATGCGATTGTTTTTGCGCCGCTTGTCGTGGCCGAATCTGGCAAGGTCACGCGAAAGGCAGTGCCCTCTTGCGCTGGCACGACGCCCACATGCCCGCCCAGCCGGGTCATGATTTCACTGCAAATCGCCAGGCCCAACCCGGCCCCTCCCACACGGGAATGGCTGATACGGGAGAATTTCTCAAACACCACCGCATGCATATCCGCCGGAATGCCCGACCCATTATCAATAAAATCAATCACCACATCGCCACCATTGCGCGAAGATGTGATCGTCAACACAGGTTCTTTTGCGTCACAATACTTGCGCGCATTAGTGATGAGATTGATAAACACCTGCGCCAGCCGATCCAGATCAGTGGTCACCACAATATCTTTTTCGGGCTGAATATTGCGAATGTCCAATGTGCCTTTTTCGCCACCGGCCGCAGAAATGGACCGCTCCAACAACGCTGAAAGGCTGCCTTTTTCGGTGTTCAGCACCACCTGCCCATTTTCCAACACGCTGAGATCCAGCAAATCATCCAGAAGGCGCGTCAGGCGAACCGCCTCGTCGTGAATGATCGAAGAGTATCTGCTGGTATCTGCCTCGGATATCCCATCGGAATCACGCAAGATTTCCGAAAACGCCCGGATTGATGTCATCGGGGTGCGCAGCTCGTGGCTGATCTGACTGAGGAACGTGTCCTTCTGGTCGGAAATTTGCGTCAGTTTTTTATTGGCAACGCGCAGCTGCCGGGCGGTGCGGGCCAGCTCCTGAGACTTGGTCTCAAGTTGCGAAGAATATTCCATGATCTGTGCGGTTTCATCCGCCACAGCCATCAGGTCCTGCACCGAGACCGTCGCACCACCTACAATCTGACTGATCATCGCATGGGCCGTGGCCCCGCCGACCGAGCCGGAAAGCTCTCGCTCCAATTGTTGCAGGAAATCGGGGGATGGTTCGGGCAGATAGCCAGACAGGCCCTGATGCGCGGCCGCATTGGTGAAAAACGCCTGCGCCTCGGTGGGGCCCAGGATGCGTTGCGACATCAACAACAAATCTTCGCTTTGAGCCAACCCACCAGTCCAGCTGCCCGTCGTGGCAGAATGCTGAAAGACGTTGACAAATTGCGCCCCTTGCAGCCGTTCCAGCGGTTTGGGAAAGGTCAGAACCGATACCAAAATAAAGCTGAAGGTGTTCAGCACCATCGACCACATCACCGCATGCACCAGCGGGTCCATCCCTTCGGCCCCGAAAAGGGCGCGTGGGCGCAGCCATCCGATGCCAGCCGGGCCGTGGTCCATCACGTCCTGGCTTATGATGACGGAGGCCCCAAAGCTGGGCAGGAACAGCGCATAAAGCCAGATGGCAAAGCCAACCAGTAGTCCCGTCATCGCCCCGCTGCGTGTCGCCCCGCGCCAGAAAATTCCGCCCAACATTGCAGGCAACAACTGCGCGACACCGGCAAAAGACACCAACCCAATGGCCGCCAATGCTGCCCCGCCGCTACTCAGTTGCAGATAGACATATCCCAACAGCACCACGCCTGCGATTGACAACCGCCGGGCCAACAAGGCCACCTGGCGCACATCGCCAGACATCACCGCCATATTACCCGTCATGCGCAGCCAGATCGGCATCACCACATGGTTCGACAGCATCGTAGACAGCGCAATCGCGGCCACAATCACCATGGAGGTCGCCGATGAAAAGCCGCCAAGAAACGACAGGATAGCGAGCCCCTCCCGGCCCTCTTGCAAGGGCAGCGTCAGAACGAACAAATCAGGGTTTGAGCCTTTGGGCATCAAATCCAAACCAATCGCCGCAATGGGCACCACAAACAGGCTCATTAACATCAGATACGCCGGAAAAGCCCAGGACGCGGTGCGCAAATGGCTTTCGTCCTCATTTTCGACCACCAACACCTGAAACATGCGAGGCAGGCACAAAAATGCCGCCGCTGACAGCAGTGTAAGCCCGACCCAACGGCTGCCGGGCACGTCCCAGCGGGCGATTTCTGAGGCGTCGATACGCGCAAATGTTTCATCAATACCCCCCGCAAGCCCCCAGACCACAAAGACACCCACAGCCAACAGCGCGAACAGCTTCACCACCGCCTCGAGTGCGATGGCCATCACCACACCGTGGTGGCGCTCATTTGCGTCCAGATTGCGCGTGCCAAACAGGATCGTGAATAACGCCAGCCCCAACGCCACCCAAAGCGCTGTATAAGGAGAGTTCAGCACACCGGCATCGGGGTCGGCCTCGGCGAAGGCGGCAAATGACAAGGTCACTGATTGCAGTTGCAGCGCGATATAAGGCGTGGTGCCAATCACCGCCAGCAAGGTGACAAACACCGCCAGAAGGTTGGATTTGCCGTAACGCGATGAAATCAGATCAGCGATAGATGTGATCCTCTGGCTGCGCCCGATACGCACCATTTTGCGCAGCATCCACCACCAGCCGATCATCACCAGAGTTGGGCCAAGATAAATGGTCAGATATTCCAACCCCGACCGCGCGGCATATCCCACAGCACCATAAAAGGTCCAGGCCGTGCAATAGATCGACAGTGACAGCGTATAGACCCAAGGGCTGCGCAACCAAGCGCCTCGCCCATGTAACGCAGCACGATCAGCAGCAAAGGCCACGGTAAACAGCAGCACCACATAAAGCAGGCTGACAATAATCAGGACATTCAGCGTGGCCATTCACTCATCCTTGGGCGATGCGGCGTCGGGCATGTCCTTGGGCAGTTTCGATGACACGAAAGCCGAAATAATGATCAGCCCCACCCAGGCCACAAAAACAAACGACATCACATAGCTGGTCAGTGTCACCTTATCATCGGCCAGTGACCACAACAGCGGGATAAAAAACAGGGCTGCCCCAAACAAGGGCAGCATCCGCGCCCCATCTGCAAATCTGCGTTGCCGATATGCGCGGCGTTCCAGAAAGACCGTTTTTTTCTCCCAGCTCATGGGGCAATCAACTCGCGCACATTGGCCAGCAATTCTGCGTTTGAAAATGGTTTGGTCATGTATCTTGACGCCCCATACCGCTGCGCCATCTCACGGTCTTTCTCCTGACCTCGTGCCGTCAACATAAGGACAGGCATATCAGCCAAGGTTTGATCAGCACGGATATCCTGCAAAATCTCAAACCCGCTGCGGCCGGGCAGCATGACATCAAGAATGATCAGATCAGGCGTGCGGTTGTGCACAGCGTCAATCGCATCATGACCATTGGAATGGGTTTTCACATCCCACCCGTCGCGCGTCAGAATAAAGCTGACAGCCTCAATTATATTTGGCTCATCTTCAATCAGAAGAACTCGTTTGGTCATGGTTTCCCCCCCTGCCATCCGATAACGCGTTTCGCTTAAAACCTGCCTCAGGTAAAAGGCGATGCGCTTTGAACAGCTATTGGTACTATGTGAAAATGCTGACGAACTGTCAAAAGGGCAAAACAACAAATGCCCTGAGCTGAAATTCCGCAAAAAACAGATGGTCAGTGGCCCAAACGCCAACCCCGTCACACCGCCATAGTCAGCAATGATGCCTCGCGCCGGGCTGTACAGTGCGCAACCGGACAAATCCGACAGCTTGTGCCCACCACCTGGGGGGGGGCTGCGTGTTGGCCCTGCCGCCTTGGGACCAACAGCATATAGCCTTTGATCTGTGCGGGGGTGTTAAAACTCATGGGGGCTGCCACCTCTGCGGCGGCATAGCTCATCACCGGTTCCGGCTGACGACCTGCCTGCTCCAGAGGGGTCACGAAAGTCTGCATTGGCGCCTGCAACGTTTGAAACAACGGCCAGAGCGCACATGTACCCGCAGCGTGCGGAATGGCAAACCCCGGAATGGGCTTGCGAAACACAATGGATCCCGACGCATCACAAACCACCAACCCCACCGGGCCATAGAGGGTTGAGGGCAGCGCCGACAAGCGGCGAAACAACAAAGGCAACGTGACGTTCAGCTGTTTGGCCAAGGCATCCGGCTGAACGCCCAATGCGTCAACAGCCTGACACAGCGCGCGCATGGGCAGAGCTTGCGCATCTTCATGGGCCTGCAACAGCATCCGTTGCGCCATCTGGCGGGCGCTATCCGTTTTCAGCTCTGGGGCCTGTGCCACCAGATGCGGGATCGTGGCCGCGCCTTTGGGGCTTTCCAGCACTGGCAACGTATAATCATGCCCGCCCAAAAAGGCGTGCATCTCATCAAGAGGCGAGCGGATGTCGGCATCTGTATCCGGCGCACCCTCCAGATATTTAGCCAATGCTTCGGCCCCCTCTGCCAGGCGACGGCTGTCTTCGTTGATGTTGCGGTGAAACCGCGCGCGCCATTCCGGCTCCAGATCTTTGGTTTGCACCAGAATGGACGAGGTCGCACGAATCGCTGTCACGCTTGAGATCACATCATGCAGAGACGCCGACAAATGTGGATCATTGGCCAGCCGGTCCGTCAGGGTTTTGGTGGTTTGCTCCAGCGCCTCGGCTTTCAGGTGCAGCGCGGCCAACACCTGCGCCCAGCCGGGAAACCGCCCGGCAAATTCTTCGGTTCGATCCAGCTCAGCCAGATGGCTGCCTTGCGAATGGGCGGCCACACGCAAGGTCTCGATCAATGCAGCTTCGGCCCCTTCGCTAAGCAAGGCGGGTTCAACCTGCAAATACTCGGCCAGTGCCAGCAACGTCTTGCCGCCGATTCGACGCCGGTTGTGCTCAATCAGATTAAGGTAGGAGGGCGATATCCCAACCTGCCTGGCAAGCTCGGATTGCTTGAGACCCAGCGACATGCGCCGATCCCTTATCCGATTGCCAATCAGCTGACTTTGCGCCATCTCGTTTTCCTTACGATTTCGGTGCTTTACCTTTGGTTAAGTAAATATTTTACAAATCCCACACCCTAACTGTAATCTTTTTTACAAAATTATTGTTTCAAGTAAAGCGCTTGTTGCGTGGTTTTCTTTCGTGCTGCGATAATGGATTTGCACAGAAATGTGTTTGGCTTTGCGTGAGGAGACGTGAGCCACGAAAATTCTAATGGGAGGAACTCCATGTCCAATTCGAAATTCACACGTCGTGGATTGCTGAAAACCAGTACCCTTGCCGGGGCCGGTCTTGCATTGCCGACTATCTTTACAGGCGCATCCGCGCATGCCTTCACCAATGACCCAACTGGCGGATCCGTCACTCTGGGCTTTAACGTGCCACAAACCGGCCCCTATGCCGACGAGGGCGCAGATGAATTGCGCGCATATGAGCTGGCTGTTGAGCACCTGAACGGTGGCGGCGACGGCGGCATGATGAACACCTTCAGCTCCAAAGTGCTGGATGGGACCGGCATCCTGGGCAAGAAGGTTGAGTATGTCACCGGCGACACACAAACCAAATCTGACGCAGCACGCGCATCAGCGAAGTCGATGATCGAAAAAGACGGCGCGATCATGATCACAGGCGGCTCGTCCTCGGGCGTGGCTGTTGCTGTTCAAGGTCTGTGCCAGGAAGCTGGCGTGATCTTCATGGCCGGTCTGACCCACTCAAACGACACCACCGGCAAAGACAAGAAAGCCAACGGCTTCCGTCACTTCTTTAACGGCTACATGTCGGGCGCGGCTCTGGCTCCGGTTCTGGAAAGCCTCTATGGCAACGATCGTAACGCCTATCACCTGACAGCCGACTACACCTGGGGCTGGACGCAGGAAGAATCGATCAAAGCGTCAACCGAAGCTCTGGGCTGGAACACTGTTAATGCTGTGCGCACCCCGCTGGCGGCGACTGACTTCTCATCCTATATCGCCCCCGTTTTGAACTCTGGCGCGGATGTGCTGGTTCTGAACCACTACGGCGGAAACATGGTGAACTCGCTGACCAACGCGGTTCAGTTTGGCCTGCGCGACAAGCAAGTGAACGGCAAGAACTTCGAAATCGTTGTGCCGCTGTATTCACGTCTGATGGCCAAAGGTGCCGGCGAGAACGTAAAAGGCATCCACGGTTCAACCAACTGGCACTGGTCGCTGCAGGATGAAGCCTCCAAGGCCTTTGTGAAATCCTTCGGCACCAAATACGGCTTCCCACCCAGCCAGGCGGCCCACACTGTTTACTGTCAGACCCTGCTGTATGCAGATGCAGTAACCCGTGCCGGCTCGTTTGCACCATGTGCCGTCGTTGAAGCCCTCGAAGGGTTCGAATTCGACGGTCTGGGCAATGGCGCGACACTTTATCGTGCCGAAGATCACCAGTGCTTCAAAGACGTTCTGGTTGTGCGCGGAAAAGAGAACCCAACCTCGGAGTTCGACCTTCTTGAAATTGTCGAAGTTACTCCGGCGGCACAGGTTACCTACCCTGCCGACCACCCAATGTTTGCAGGCGGAAGCCTGGGCAGCTGTAATAACGGCGCCTAATCAAACATTCGTCCCGGCCCCTGAAACATGTGGGCCGGGACACTTCTAACCCAATCGGTTTTACCACCGCTTCTCTAACCCATGGGTGGGAACAATGGACGCAATTCTTCTTCAAATTCTCAACGGCCTCGACAAGGGCTCGGCCTATGCGCTGATCGCCCTTGGTCTGACGCTGATTTTTGGCACATTGGGCGTGGTCAATTTTGCCCACGGCGCTTTGTTCATGATCGGGGCGTTCTGCGCCGTGACCTTGTCAAAAATCCTGAACGCCAGCTATGAGGTGATCGACGAAACCAAAACCGATTTCCTGGGCAACCCCCTGAAGGTCAAACTGACCTATATCGAAAGCTGGTTTGGCCCCGAAACAGGTGCTGCCATCATCGACTGGGCCGTGCCACTTGCGATCCTGTTTTCCATCCCGATCATGATTGCCATCGGCTTCATCATGGAGCGTGGGCTGATCAAACATTTCTACAAACGTCCACATGCCGACCAGATCCTTGTGACCTTTGGTCTGGCGATCGTGCTGCAAGAGGTGATCAAGGCAATCTACGGTGCCAACCCGATCCCTACCGGCGCACCCGAAGTGTTCCGTGGCAGCTTTGATTTCGGTGTCCTGTTGGGATATGAAGCCAACGCCATCATCTATCCCTACTGGCGCATGGTGTATTTTGCCTTCTCGGCACTGATCATCGGCGGGGTGTTTGCCTTTTTGCAATTCACCACCTTCGGCATGGTTGTACGCGCAGGCATGGCTGATCGGGAAACAGTTGAGCTGCTGGGCATCAATATTGACCGCCGCTTTACCATTATGTTTGGGGTCGCCGCGGCGGTGGCCGGGCTGGCAGGTGTGATGTATGCACCGATCAATTCCCCCAATTATCACATGGGCATGGACTTTCTGGTTCTCAGCTTCGTGGTGGTGGTTGTGGGGGGCATGGGCTCTTTGCCGGGTGCGGTTCTGGCCGGGTTCCTGTTGGGTATCCTGGAGAGCTTTGCCTCAATGAATGAGGTCAAAAACATCTTCCCCGGCATTGACCAGATCATCATCTATCTCGTCGCCATCATCATTATTCTGACCCGCCCCCGAGGCCTTATGGGCCGCAAGGGCGTGATGGAGGATTAAGCCATGCTCGGACTGAACAAAAAAGACACGACCCTGCTGATCATCGTGGCCATCATGGCCCTGTTCGCGCCCTTCATCCTGAACCCCTTTCCTGAGGGGTCATCGATGGCGCAGATGTTCAACGCCGGGTATCCCGATCTGATGCAACGCTTTGTCATCTTTGGCATCCTTGTCATCGGGTTCAACATCCTCTTTGGCCTCACGGGTTACCTCTCTTTTGGGCACGCGGCCTTTCTGGGGATAGGATCATATTCGGCAGTTTGGATGTTCAAACTGATCGGCATGAACGTTATTCCTGCGATCCTGCTATCGATGGTTGTCTCAGGCGTCTTTGCCCTGCTGATCGGCTATGTCAGCCTGCGGCGCTCGGGGATCTACTTCTCGATCCTGACACTCGCCTTTGCGCAGATGTGTTACAATCTGGCCTACTCGGTGCTGGGCAACCCTGCGTCCAGCTATAACCTGACCAATGGCGAAACCGGGTTGCAGCTGTCGCTGAATGACCCTCGTATTCTGGGCGGCGCGGTCTCCAGTGAAGGCTCACTGCCGGTGACCAACTTCTTTGGCATCGCCATGCGAGACAGCGTTCAGCTTGAAATCGGCTCTTGGCTCTTCACTTTCAACGCCGGGTATTACCTGTGCGCTTTCATCATGCTGATCTCGTTTTATGTGTCGATCCGCATTTTCCGCAGCCCGTTTGGCTTGATGCTGCGGGCGGTGAAATCCAACCAGCAGCGGATGAACTATACCGGCCTGAACACCAAGCCTTACACTCTGGCAGCCTTCGTTATCTCGGGCATCTATGCGGGTCTGGCTGGCGGTTTGCTCAGCTCGATGGATCCTCTGGCGGGGGCCGAGCGTATGCACTGGACCGCCTCGGGCGAGATCGTGATCATGGCCATTCTTGGGGGTGTCGGCACGCTGATCGGCCCTATCGTGGGCGCGGGCTTCAACGAGTATTTCAAGAACATCCTGTCGAAAATCAACGACTCGGTTCTGCACCAATGGCTCAGCTTCATGCCCGACGGGCTGGAGGACGCCATCGTCGGCGTGCTGCACTTCTTCGTCGGCAAGGGCTGGCACCTTAGCCTTGGTGTGCTTTTCATGGTGGTTATCATCTTCCTGCCCGGCGGGCTGGTTGAAGGGGGGCAACGTATCTCGCGGCTGTTCCGTCGCAAAAAGACGGATGACGATGCAGACAAAGCCTCTCACTCCACCCCTGCAGAATAAGGAGACGTTAAGATGGGAATTCTTGAAGTCAAAAACGTCAACAAACGCTTTGGCGGCCTGCAAGCGCTGGGGGATGTGAACCTCAGCGTGCAAGACCAAACCGTGCACGCCATCATCGGCCCCAATGGGGCGGGCAAATCCACCTTGCTGAATGTGTTGGTTGGCAAGCTGGTGCCTGACACCGGATCGGTCATGTTTGACGGGCAGTCCGTCCTGGGGCGCAAGCCGTTTGAGATCAACCAGATGGGCATTTCGCGGGTGTTTCAAACTCCTGAGATATTTGGCGATCTGAGTGTGATCGAAAATATGATGATCCCGATCTTTGCGCGGCGCGATGGCGCCTTTCGGCTGCACGCGATCGAGCATACCGAGAACGAAAAAGAGATCATCGAGCAGGCCGAACATATGCTGGAAAGCCTGAATATGGCCGATGCGCGTCATGATCACTCGGCCGCGATGAGCCGGGGCAACAAACGCCGGTTGGAAATCGGCATGTGTCTGGCCCAAAATCCACGCTTGTTGTTGCTGGACGAACCAACTGCCGGCATGGCCCGCGCCGACACCAACGCCACTATCGACCTGCTCAAGCAGATCAAAGAAGAGCGTGACATCACCATCGCAATCATTGAACATGATATGCATGTTGTGTTTTCCCTGGCAGAACGGATCACCGTTTTGGCCCAAGGCACCCCGCTGGTGGAAGACACGCCCGACAACATCAAAGGCCATCCCAAGGTGCGTGAAGCGTATCTTGGCGAGAGCGCGTAAGGAGAGAGATCATGAACGTCAAACCGGATTTCTCAAAGAACCGCAACGTGGCTGAAACAGCGCCCGCCTACCTGTCGATCTGGGATTTGAAGTCTTACTACGGTGAAAGCTACATCGTGCAGGGCATCAGCTTTAACGTACATGAGGGCGAAATTCTTGCCCTTCTGGGCCGCAACGGGGCTGGCAAAACCACCACGCTGCGCTCTATTGCGCGCATGGCCAACCCGCAGGTACAGCACGGCGAAATTTGGCTGGATCACCAGCCGCTTCACAACATGTCTGCACATGAGGCATCGGCGGCCGGCATCGGGCTTGTGCCCGAAGACCGCTGCATCATCCCCGGCCTGACGGTTGAAGAAAACCTGCAACTGGCGCAGATCGCGCCCCCTATCGGCTGGTCGCTGGAACGTCTGTATGATCTGTTTCCGCGCCTGGCGGAACGTCGCAAGCAAGAGGGCGTAACCCTGTCTGGTGGTGAGCAACAAATGCTGGCCGTGGCGCGCGCATTGGCGCGTGACATCAAGGTGCTGCTGCTTGATGAACCCTACGAGGGTCTGGCCCCGGTGATTGTGGATGAGATTGAAAAGACGCTCAACATTATCAAAGAACAAGGCATCACCACAGTGATCGTTGAACAAAACGCCGTGCGCGCTCTGGAGCTATCAGACCGCGCGGTCATTCTGGACACGGGCGGCATCGTTTTTGATGGCACCGCCGCAGAAGTCCTGGAAGACGAAGCACTCCGCGCAGAATACCTGGCGATCTGAGGATGGCCCCTTGTGTGCCCGCCTGTCTGGACACACAAACCGACTGACAACGAACCAAACCAACAAAGGCTCGTCATGACAAATACAACGCACGCTCCCTCGGCTGAATTTTCGGCCAACGCCCATATTGATGCCGCGACATACGACACCATGTATGCGGCCTCCATTTCAGATCCCGATGGGTTCTGGGCCAATGAAGCCAAACGCATTGATTGGATGAAACCTTTTACCAAGGTGAAGAATGTCAGCTATGAGTTCGGCAACGTGTCAATCAAATGGTTTGAAGATGGCACGCTGAACGTGGCCGCCAACTGTGTTGACCGGCATCTGGCCACACGCGGGGACCAAACCGCAATCATCTGGGAACCCGACAGCCCGGATGAGGCAGCCAAGCATATCACCTACAATGAGCTGCACGATCAGGTCAGCAAAATAGCCAATGTTTACAAAGCATTGGGCGTAGGCAAGGGCGACCGCGTGGTCATCTATATGCCGATGATCCCCGAGGCCGCATATGCCATGTTGGCCTGTGCGCGCATTGGTGCGATTCACTCTATCGTCTTTGCCGGCTTCTCGCCTGATGCATTGGGCGCGCGGGTGAATGGCTGTGATGCCAAACTGGTGGTGACAGCAGATCACGCCCCGCGCGGCGGTCGTGCGACCAAGCTGAAAGACAATGTGAACCTCGCCCTGCTGAACGATTATAACGAGGTGAAATGCCTTGTGGTCAAACGCACCGGCGATCAGATCGCATGGCGTGATGGGTTGGATTTCTGGTGGCATGAGGAGGCCGAGAAGGTCAGTGCCGATTGCCCGCCCGAAGAAATGAATGCCGAAGATCCGCTGTTTATCCTCTACACCTCAGGCTCGACCGGACAGCCCAAGGGCGTGGTGCACACCACGGGGGGCTATCTGACCTATGCGGCGATGACCCAGGAACTGGTGTTTGATTACCACGACGGCGATGTTTACTGGTGTACTGCTGATGTGGGGTGGGTCACCGGGCACAGCTATATCGTCTATGGCCCTCTGGCCAATGGCGCCACGACGCTGATGTTTGAGGGCGTGCCCACCTACCCGGACGCCAGCCGTTTCTGGCAGGTGTGCGAAAAGCACAAGGTCAATCAGTTCTACACGGCCCCCACGGCTTTGCGGGCATTGATGGGCCAGGGCAATTCCTTTGTGGAATCCTGTGATCTGAGCAGCCTGAAAATACTGGGCACAGTGGGTGAACCCATCAACCCCGAGGCCTGGAACTGGTATTCAGACGTGGTTGGCGGCGGGCGCTGCCCGATCGTGGACACCTGGTGGCAGACCGAAACCGGTGGTCACCTGATGACCCCCCTGCCCGGTGCACATGCCACCAAGCCCGGCTCGGCGATGAAACCGTTCTTTGGGATTGAGCCGGTGGTGCTGGAGCCGACTTCGGGTGATGTGATTGAAGGGAACGGCGTTGAAGGCGTGCTGTGCATCGCCGACAGCTGGCCCGGTCAGATGCGCACCATCTGGGGGGATCATGAACGCTTCATGCAGACCTATTTCTCAGATTACAAAGGGTATTACTTTACTGGCGATGGCTGTCGCCGGGACGAGGACGGCGATTATTGGATCACCGGGCGCGTTGATGATGTGATCAACGTTTCTGGCCACCGCATGGGCACGGCCGAGGTCGAAAGCGCATTGGTGGCCCACCCCAAAGTGGCCGAAAGCGCCGTTGTCGGCTATCCGCATGACATCAAAGGACAGGGGATTTATTGCTATGTCACGTTGATGGCTGGCGAAGAATACACCGATGAACTAAAGACCGAGCTGCGCAACCATGTTCGTGCCGAAATCGGCCCAATCGCCAGCCCTGACCTGATCCAATGGGCACCCGGCCTGCCCAAAACCCGGTCTGGCAAAATCATGCGCCGTATCCTGCGCAAGATCGCCGAAAATGACTATGGGTCATTGGGGGACACTTCAACTTTGGCAGATCCGTCGGTGGTGGACGATTTGATCAAAAACCGAATGGGAAGCTAGATCACACTTACCGATGGCCTGCACAGGCTGGTTGTCTCAGGTGTCTGCACCATCCCTTAGAAGGGGCCTGTGTCCCGGTTCATCGGCCCCCACTCTGAGGGTCAGCGCCGGAAATGCGGCCCTTTTCCTTGCTCAAGCGGCATCGGGTTGGGCGGGCCATCTGGCGGTTTACGGCGCGGCCTTTGGGTTTGCCCATGTGGACCCGTAAGGCCATACTCGTACCCATGGATATACGCGATATTGCCTTTGATCATGCCCCGGTGGGCCTGTGTGTTCTGGAAAACCGGATCATTCAGCAATGCAATCAGTTGTTTGCCGCTACATTCGGCGGCGCGCCCAAAGAATTTGCAGGAGTGCCACTGGCCAGGTTTTACCCGTCGATTGACGACTACAACCGTATTGGCAAGCGCAGCCTGTCCCAGATGCGCCTGACTGGGCGGTACAACGATGAACGGATCATGAGAAGGCGCGACGGCAGCATGTTCTGGTGCCGGGTACGAGGCCAATCATTGACGCCGGAAGATCCGTTTCGCCAAGGCATCTGGTCATTTGCGGATCTGTCAGATGACCGCCCCCTTGTGGCCCTGACACAGCGCGAACGCGAAGTGGCAATCTTGACGTGCCGAGGCATGACCTCCAAGGAAATCGGACGTGAACTGGGGCTCAGCTATCGCACCATCGAAGTGTACCGCGCGCGTTTACTGGAAAAGTTTCAAGCCCGAAAACTGGCCGAATTGGTGGCAAAACTATCAGGGATGCCCCTGTGAGACTAAATTTATTTGCCCGCCCCTCGCAATCTGCTGCCAAAGGGCCCATTTCGAAGGGTGAAATGCCCGCTTTTCTCAGGCTTAGGCTTGGCCTATAAGCGAAAAAAAGAAATGTGGTGACGCTCCGTTAACCCACCACAATGGTCGAGGAACCTGATGCCTAAAAACCCGCATGACTCCGATGTTATATTCATCAAAGCTCTGGCTGAACTGTTGAACGAAAATGACCTGACTGAATTGCAGGTCAAACGCGACTATGGCGAAAACGACAGCCTGAATGTGCGCGTCAGCCGCAAGCAAGAGGTCGCCGCGCACATCGCTATGCCTGCTGCGGCTATGCCTGCGCCCGCCGCCGCTGCTCCTGTTGCTGAAGAGGCCACAGGCCCGGCAGATGACCCCGCCAACAACCCCGGTGCGGTCACCTCCCCCATGGTTGGCACCGTGTATATGCAGGCCGAACCCGGCTCGCCTTCGTTTGTGAACGTCGGTGATCAGGTCAGCGAAGGTGACACATTGCTGATCGTGGAAGCGATGAAAACCATGAACCATATTCCGGCGCCACGCGCTGGCACGGTCAAACGCATCCTGGTCGAGGATGGCGCGGCTGTTGAATACGGCTCGCCTTTGATGATCATCGAATAAGGCACAGCTGCAATGTTCGAAAAAATCCTGATCGCCAACCGGGGCGAAATTGCCCTTCGTGTCATTCGCGCAGCGCGTGAAATGGGTATCCAGACGGTCGCGGTGCATTCCACGGCCGACAGTGATGCCATGCATGTTCGCATGGCGGACGAATCTGTTTGCATCGGCCCGCCCTCGGGCACCGACAGCTATCTGTCGATCCCCGCAATTATTGCCGCCTGCGAAGTGACCGGCGCTCAGGCGATTCACCCCGGCTATGGCTTTTTGTCGGAAAACGCCAACTTCGTGCAGATTGTCGAAGATCACGACCTGGCGTTCATCGGTCCCACCGCCGAACACATCCGCATCATGGGCGATAAAATCACCGCCAAAGACACCATGAGAAACCTTGGTGTGCCCTGCGTTCCCGGCTCTGACGGTGGCGTGCCCACCTTGAGCGAGGCCAAAAAACTGGGCGAGGAAATGGGCTATCCCGTTATCATCAAAGCCACGGCGGGCGGCGGCGGGCGCGGCATGAAGGTCGCGCAAAACGCCGATGAGATGGAACATGCCTTTATGACGGCGCGTTCCGAGGGCAAAGCCGCCTTTGGCAATGACGAGGTCTATATTGAGAAATATCTGACCACGCCGCGCCACATCGAAATTCAGGTGTTTGGGGATGGCAAAGGCAAAGCCGTGCATTTGGGAGAGCGTGATTGCTCGCTGCAACGGCGCCACCAAAAGGTGTTTGAGGAAGCCCCCGGCCCCTCAATCACCCCAGAAGAACGCGACCGCATCGGTAAGGTCTGCGCCGATGCTGTGGCGCGTATCGACTATGCCGGCGCGGGCACGATCGAATTTCTGTATGAGAATGGCGAGTTCTATTTCATCGAAATGAACACGCGCTTGCAGGTGGAACACCCCGTCACCGAAGTCATCTTTGGCGTCGATCTGGTGCGTGAACAAATCCGCGTGGCCGAAGGCCTGCCAATGTCTTTCACCCAAGATGATCTGGTGATCAATGGCCATGCCATCGAAGTGCGCATCAATGCCGAAAAACTGCCCGAATTTTCACCACGCCCTGGCACGATCACTCAGTTTCACGCCCCCGGCGGATTGGGCGTGCGCATGGATTCTGCTCTTTATGACGGGTACAAAATCCCCCCCTATTACGACAGCCTGATCGCCAAACTGATTGTGCATGGTCGTGATCGTGCATCGGCTTTGGCGCGTCTGAACCGCGCCCTGTCCGAGCTGATCGTGGATGGTGTCGATACCACCGTGCCGCTGTTTCACGCCCTGTTGCAGGAACCGGATATTCTCTCTGGCGAGTACAACATCCACTGGTTGGAGCATTGGTTGGAAACCAATCTTCAGGATTGATGCACACCGCGCTTTGGCATGACAAACGCTGACCTCCCTCTCACCCCCGACATTTTGCTTCGGGGCTATGCGCAGGGTGTCTTTCCCATGGCGGAAGGCCGAGATACCCCTGAGATTTTCTGGGTTGATCCGGCAGATCGCGGGATCATGCCCCTGGACGGGTTCCACATATCACGTTCATTGGCGCGCAGGATGCGCCGGGGGGGGTATGATGTGACCTTGAACCAGTGTTTTGAAGATGTGGTCAAAGGCTGCGCTGCGCGTTCTGAAACCTGGATAAACGCGCAAATATTTGATCTTTATCAAAAATTGCATCACCGAGGTCAGGCGCATTCACTGGAAGTCTGGATCGACGGCACTTTGGCGGGCGGTGTGTACGGCGTCAGTATTGGCGCTGCATTCTTTGGCGAAAGCATGTTTTCGCGTCAAACAGATGGTTCAAAACTTGCATTGGCGCATCTGGTGGATCATCTGCGGCGCTGCGGGTTTGACCTGTTTGATACCCAGTTCATCACCGATCATCTGAGCAGCCTGGGGGCGATCGAAATTCCGCGGCGCGAGTATCATGTATTGTTAAACGCGGCCCTGAAACGGGATGCACAGATCACGGGTTTTCCGGTTGGCGACAAGCCTCAGGAGGTTTTACACCGCATGACCCAAACGTCATAGCGTGGATGCTCCAACGCACTCAACGCAGGGGATGAGGCCACCATCCAACCCTCAAACGCCGGGGCTTTGGCCCCCTCTTCGGCGATGGTGACATAGGCAAACGCATCGCCCGACGGGTTACCGGATGGATAGCGGCATTCTTTCAGGTGCACTTTCAGGCGGCCAATCTCATAGATACCGCCATTGACCAGATCCATATCCGTGACCTGACCGTCCACCTTATCAAGCCAACGCAGATATGCGCCCTGCCCTTTGGTGACTTGCTGTGCCATGGCTGGTTGACTGAACGCCAATGCACACAACAGTGCCGCCCGGATCATTCGGATGTTTCCTCGCTGTCACCTGCCACGAATTTCATCAGCAGTGAAATCAAGCTGATCGAGCCTTGGGTGAATTCAATCTCATCGCCGGGCGTCAGTGTGAAAGGCGACCCGCCGGGCAGTATTTCCACATAATTGCCGCCCAACAACCCTTCGGAACTGACGGCAATAGCGCTATCGTCAGGCACTTGGATACCTGCGCGCACGGTGAAGGCCGTTTCGGCCCGGAATGTTTCAGGATCCAACTCCACTGCGGTGACACGGCCTACTTTCACACCGGCCAAACGCACATCCGTACCCACATCCACGCCGTCTGCACTGCGGAACGAGGCCATCAACGGGTATTCAGTATGCCCAGTGGTCACGCCGGTCATCTGACCTGCATAGACCAAAAACCCTATGGCAGCGGCCAGAACGGCCCCGCCGACGATCACTTCGGTGGTGTTTTCGGACATGATTGCCGCCTATTCCGGTGACCAGGCTTCGTAATCGCCGCGATCCACCGGGACAGCCTTACGGATCGACCCAGCAGGCGCATAGGCCATCGCTGTGCCGGTCATGTTTTCTTCATGCGGTTTTTCCCATGGCTTTTTCGCCAGGGGTTGATCGGTTGGAGGGGCGTCAAATGTGTGATGCAACCAGCCATGCCAGTCAGGGTTAACGCGGCTGGCTTCGGCCTCGCCGTTGAACATCACCCAGCGACGGGAATCATCGCGGTTGCGAAAATAGCGGTTGCCCTGCTGGTCTTCCCCCACTTTCACGCCTTTTCGCCAGCTCCATAGCTGGGTGTTAAGTGTCGAGCCGTCCCACCAAGTGAACGCGCGCAAAACTGTTCTGAAAATACCCATGCCGCCCTCCGAAAACTCATACATTCTATGGCGCATCTGTGGCCAAAGGTCCAGACCACATAAACTCTGTCAAGGGTTGCAATTTCAGTCTATCATACTCTTTTTAGCATAGCCCGCCCACTCTGGGCGGTGCTACAGTGTGATTGGAACAGAACGGAGATTAAGTTGAGATTACTTATAGCAATCGTGTTTGGCGCGCTGGTACTTTGTGCATTGATATACTTCACGGATGAGGTCGGCACCAGCGACAGCTCAAAAGAGAAAACATCCAGCCCAACGTCAGAAACACTCAGTGGGCCAAATCCTGCCGACCAAGCCTGAACTGTCTCACCTCGGATAGATATCCTGGCGGGGTTGTGGCCGGCAGAGATGCGCAAACCGGCAAACGTCAAAGAGAAACGCGCGCCAAGAGTTCAGCATTTAGCAAGGTTCTAGCGGGCGAACCTTTTTATCCGGCGCTTTTACCTTCCTTCTTGGCATCCGCATAGATCATCAGCGGAGGCGCGTCGGAATTGGCTGCTTCTTCGTTAACAACCACCTCTTCGACATCATCCATTCCTGGCAGGTCAAACATTGTGTCCAGCAGAATGCTTTCGAGAATAGAGCGCAGACCGCGCGCGCCAGTTTTGCGCTCAATCGCACGTTTGGCAATAGCGCTCAGTGCGTCTTCGGTGAACGTCAGCTGCACCGTTTCCAACTCAAACAGGCGTTGATACTGTTTGATCAAGGCGTTCTTTGGTTCGGTCAAGATAGTGATCAACGCATCTTCGTCCAAGTCTTCCAACGTGGCGATCACCGGGAGGCGGCCAACAAACTCCGGGATCAAACCGAATTTCAGCAGGTCTTCCGGCTCCAACTCGGTAAAAATCTCACCAACGCCACGGGTTTCCACATCTCGCACATCAGCGCCAAAGCCCATGGCGCTGCCCTTGCCGCGCGCTGCGATGATCTTGTCGAGGCCCGCAAAGGCCCCGCCACAAATGAACAGAATGTTGGTGGTGTCCACTTGCAGGAACTCCTGCTGGGGATGTTTGCGCCCACCTTGGGGGGGCACAGCCGCAACCGTGCCTTCCATCAACTTCAGCAATGCCTGCTGCACACCTTCACCCGATACATCACGGGTGATCGACGGGTTTTCCGACTTACGCGTAATCTTGTCGACCTCGTCAATGTAAACGATGCCACGCTGAGCACGCTCCACATTATATTCAGAGGATTGCAGCAGCTTGAGGATGATGTTTTCAACATCTTCGCCCACATAGCCCGCTTCGGTCAGGGTGGTGGCATCGGCCATGGTGAAGGGCACATCCAAAATGCGTGCCAGCGTCTGGGCCAGCAATGTTTTGCCGCAGCCCGTGGGGCCAATCAGCAGAATGTTCGATTTCTGCAGCTCAATCTCACCGGTTTTGCCGGAATGCTCCAGACGTTTGTAGTGATTGTGCACAGCGACCGACAAAACCCGTTTGGCCATTGCCTGACCAATCACATAATCGTCCAGCACACCGCAAATCTCACGCGGGGTGGGCACACCATCGGTAGCTTTCAGACCGGCTGTTTTGGTCTCTTCGCGGATGATGTCCATGCACAGCTCGACACATTCGTCGCAGATGAACACAGTCGGGCCGGCAATCAGCTTGCGCACCTCATGCTGGCTCTTGCCGCAAAAGCTGCAATAAAGGGTGTTTTTGCTATCGCCGCCAGAGTTGTTTGCCATCAGTTTTTTACCTTTTAGCCCCGGATCGCCTGAGCACCAAAGGCCCGGCCCGTCTTATTTGCGCTCAGCTTACGGCAGGTGCCCAAGCATCACAATGTGAAATTCGCACGCCACCGGCGGGTTGTGACCGACCGGTTTCAGCTTTCTTCGCCATCCGCTTTGGCACGGTTTTCCACGATCTCGTCAATCAGACCCCAGGCTTTGGCATCCTCGGCTGTCATGAAATTGTCGCGCTCCAACGCCTCTTCGACTTTTTTCAAAGTCTGGCCGGTGTGGCGTACATAAATTTCATTCAGACGCCGCTTCAATTTCAGAGTCTCTTCGGCGTGGATCATGATATCCGTTGCCTGCCCCTGATACCCACCCGAAGGCTGATGCACCATGATCCGGCTGTTGGGCAGCGAAAAGCGCATGCCCTTTTCACCGGCGGTCAACAACAGGCTGCCCATCGAGGCCGCCTGCCCGATCACCAATGTGCTGACCTTTGGGCGGATGTATTGCATCGTGTCATAAATCGACAGGCCGGATGTCACCACGCCGCCGGGGCTGTTGATATACATCGAGATTTCCTTGGCCGGGTTTTCTGCCTCAAGATGCAAAAGCTGGGCCACGATCAGGCTCGACATACCGTCATGCACAGGACCGCTCAGAAAGATGATCCGTTCCTTCAGCAGGCGCGAGAAAATGTCATAGGCCCGCTCGCCCCGGCTGGTTTGTTCCACCACCATGGGCACGAGGGTGTTCATATATGTGTCAATCGGATCGTTCATCTTTACCTGCCTCACCATGTCTAACCATCCCTTAAGGGAAAGTTCCTAAAGGAGTCTTAGTGTTGCGCCAAAGCGGCTGCAAGGGCTCGTGCACTTTTTCAGGCTCGTTGTGCCCCTTGGCCTTTCAACAAGGCGTTACCCCGATTGCCAATCAGTAACCTGGTCTTTGTGAATAGCGCTTTAACTCGGCGCGTGCCACTTGTCGGCGGTGCACCGCATCCGGCCCATCTGCCAGACGCAATGTGCGCAGATGTGTCCACATTGCGGCCAGTGGTACATCCTGGCTGATGCCTTTCGCGCCAAACATCTGCACGGCTTCATCCACCACCTTCAGCGCCATACGCGGGGCAACCACTTTGATCTGGCTAATCCATGGGGCAGCCGCGCGGGCATCCCCCTGATCCATCATCCAGGCCGCTTTCAGGCATAACAGGCGCGCCTGTTCAATCTCCATCCGACAATCGGCTATGATGTCAAAATTGGCGCCCAGCTGCGCCAGTGGTTTGCCAAAAGCTTCCCGGTCCAATGACCGACGGCACATCATCTCAAGAGCGGCTTCTGCCTGACCAATGGCGCGCATCGCATGGTGAATACGCCCCGGTCCCAATCTGCCTTGGGCAATTTCAAATCCGCAGCCTTCACCCAGCAACATATTTTCTGCTGGCACGCGGACATCTGTAAACCGGATATGCATGTGCCCATGTGGCGCATCATCATGGCCATAGACCTGCATCGGGCGCAGCACCTCAATCCCGTCACTGCCTGCATCCACCACAATCATGGAATGGCGCTGATGCTTGTGGGCGTCTTCTGTGCCCGTGCGCACCATCACAATGTAGACAGCACAGCGCGGATCACCGGCCCCCGTGGCCCACCATTTCTCGCCGTTCAGAACATAGCTGTCGCCCTCGCGCTTGCATTCAAATTCCAGGTTTGTGGGGTCTGAACTGGCCACATCCGGCTCGGTCATCAGATACGCGCTTCGGATGTCACCGCTCATCAACGGGGCCAGCCAGCGCTCTTTCATAGCTTGCGAACCGTACCTCTCAAACACCTCCATATTGCCGGTGTCAGGAGCATTGCAGTTGAACACCTCCGCCGCCAGCGGGGTGCGCCCCATTTCTTCTGCGAAATACGCATATTCAACCGTGCTGAGCCCCTGCCCATTGGCACTGTCGGTCAACCAAAAATTCCATAGCCCTTGCGCCTTTGCACTGGATTTGAGGCTTTCGAGTATCTCGCTCTGTTTTTGCGTATACTCCCAACGATCTCCGATTTCGACCTCAGCATGAAATGCGTGCTCACGCGGCATGATTTCATCCCGAATCATGGTTTTGACGCGCTCCAGTTGCCTGTCTGTCTCTGGCCGTATGCTGAAATCCATATTTCTTATCCATCTGTCACAGTTCGGGTCATCCGCTAATGTGATGTCCCCACAGCAAAGTTCACCAAATTTGCCGCGAATGTCAAAGCCCGGATTGCTTGCACGGCTCACCCGCCTCTCAAAGTGAACACTTATACGATAACGCAAAGCGTCTATCTCAGTTCAGATGGCGTATTGAAAACCGGTGTAAGGATAATCCCCAAGCCACATCAGGCGCGCAACAAAACCATCCTAAAACAAAGGGAAAGGATCAACCTAGAACCAAACCAGTGCTCAAGTAGCGCTCCGCGCGGTAGCACTTTGAAAAATGGTGCGGGTGAAGGGACTCGAACCCCCACGCCATAGGCGCCAGAACCTAAAT
>Ga0209121_10001164_pt1 | contig 27530 bp, 24 predicted proteins | sample Cruoilmetagenom3_FD_187292 | JGI IMG/M metagenome (GOLD analysis project Ga0209121, IMG submission 187292) | Oil polluted marine microbial communities from Coal Oil Point, Santa Barbara, California, USA - Sample 3 (SPAdes) (version 2) | ecosystem: Environmental > Aquatic > Marine > Oil seeps ...
CCTGAAAGCCAATCCTGGGCGGAGTTTGATCAACTCCACCCATTTTGAGTCGGGTCCAGATAAGGCGCGGCAGATTTTCTCCCTGGCAAAGCAGTTCAACGCAGCCGTGATCGTCCTGACGATTGATGAAAACGGTATGGCAAAGACAGTAGAGCACAAGCTGGCGGTGGCAGAACGGATTCACCAGCTGGCAGTATACGAGGTGGGCTTGCAGCCGGAAGACCTGGTCTTTGATACCCTGACCTTTACCCTGGCAACGGGCGACCCGGAGCTGCGAGATTCAGCTGTGCAAACCCTGGAGGGGATCCAGCGAATCAAGGCTGCCCTGCCGGGTGTTTTAACTTCTTTGGGTGTCAGTAATGTTTCTTTTGGGCTATCCCGACCGGCGCGGGCTGTGTTGAACAGCGTCATGCTGTACCACGCCGTTGAAGCAGGATTGGATATGGCTATTGTAAATCCTGCTCATGTGAAACCCTATGCAGAAATCCCCGAGGAAGAACGGAAGCTGGCAGAAAACTTGATCTTCAACCGGTCAGAAGATGCCCTTGAAAAACTGATTACTTATTTTGAGTCAGTAGTTGAGAGCGATCAAGGGGGCGATACCGGCGATTTTGATCTTGATAAGATGCCTCCGGAAGAACGCATCCACTGGCGCATTCTCCATCGGCATAAATCCGGCGTTGAAGCGGATATTGATCTCATCCTGGAGAATCATGAAGCCCAGCCCAAGGCGGAGACGGCTGTTGAGATCCTGAATACTGTGCTGCTGCCAGCGATGAAGGACGTGGGTGAAAAATTTGGTGCTGGTGAGTTGATCCTGCCCTTTGTGCTGCAAAGTGCGGAAGTGATGAAAATTGCGGTCAGTCATTTGGAGAAGTATTTGGAGAAGAAGGAAGGCGCCACAAAGGGCAAATTGGTTCTGGCAACCGTGTATGGGGATGTGCATGATATCGGTAAGAACCTGGTGAAAACCATCTTATCTAACAATGGATATACGGTTGTTGACCTTGGCAAACAGGTGCCGGCTGAGACGATCATCTCGCGTGCCGTGGAGGAAAAAGCGGATGCGATCGGTCTGAGCGCCTTGCTGGTGAGCACCAGCAGGCAGATGCCCCTGATTGTGAATGAGTTAGATCGCCGCGAAATGGAGTTCCCCGTGTTGATTGGGGGGGCTGCGATCAACCCCCGTTTTGGCAAACGCATCTTGCTGACAGAGCAGGACCGGTATTATCAGCCTGGCGTGTTTTATTGCAAGGATGCCTTTGAAGGGCTGGCAACTATGGATGCGCTCATGGACCCAACCAGGCAAACAACTTTAATTGAAAAGACGCAAAAAGCTGCCGACTATGAATTGAGCCGAGATTTAGGCGTAAAACAGCGGCGATCAGGGACGAGGAAGGAAAGGGGTGTGCTTACTTTGGAAAGTCTGCCAAAACCGCCGTATTGGGGGTCCCACGTGGTGGGAAAAATGCCCCTGTCTATGGTGGGTGAGCACCTGTCCATCAATGAACTCTATCGCCTCTCCTGGGGGGCAAAAAACACCCACGGTGAGGAATGGAAAAAGTTAAAGGCGCAATTTGATGCGCGCTTAGCACAGATGCGCAGGCAAGCTGAAGATGAAAGCTGGTTGGAACCCAGGGGTGTTTATGGTTATTTCCCCTGTCAATCTGAAGGCAATTCTTTGCTGATTTATGACCCGGATTCCCTGGAGAAATCGAAACTACAAGTTCTGCAGCGTTTTACGTTTCCACGGCAAGCGGGGGGGGAAGATTTATGCCTGGCTGATTATTTTGCATCGAGGGCTTCCGGCAGGATCGATGTGGTTGCCTTCCAAGTGGTCACAGTTGGACCTGCTGCCACGCAACGTTTTGAGGTCCTGCAGGAAGCGGGGGAATACACCGAAGCGTACTACCTGCATGGCCTGGCGGTACAAATGGCTGAGGCAGCAGCTGATTACCTGCATGGCCACATCCGTAGGGAGTTAGGTTTGCCACCCGAGCGCGGTAAACGTTACTCATGGGGCTATCCTGCCATCCCTGAGTTGGAAGACCACCAGAAGGTGTTCGAACTGCTCCCGGCAGAATCCGCCCTTGAGATGAGCCTGACATCGGCCTACCAGCTGGTTCCGGAGCAGTCCACAGCAGCCATCATCGTGCATCACCCGCAGGCCAAATATTTCAATATTGGAACCAGCCGGATCCAGCAGTTAATCGACCCATGATAGGAGGGCATGATGACAACCAATGATAATAAATTTCTTTCGAGGCTGACAAATGCTGACCGTCCGATTGTAACGGACGGTGCGATGGGGACCCTGCTGCACGAGCGCGGGATTGATATTGATGCCTGTTTTGATGAATTGAACCTGACCCAGCCGGCGGTTGTGGCGGATATCCACCGGGAATATATCTTGGCAGGGGCAGAAATCATCAAGACAAATACCTTTGGCGCCAACCGCACCAAGCTGGATCGGCATGGATTGAAAAACAAAGTAAGCGAGATCAACGCTGCAGCCGTTAACCTGGCGCAAAAAGTGGTTTCCGCATCTTTTAGGGATGTCCTGATCGCTGGTGATGTGGGCCCTCTCGGGGTTCCCCTGGCACCCTTTGGCCGTGTCCAGGTTGAAGAGGCAGAAGACATATATGCAGAACAAATTGGAGCTTTGGTGAATGCTGGCGTTGACCTGATCTTGATTGAAACAATGGTGGATGTGTATGCTGTCAGAGCGGCAGTGAACGCTGCCCGTGAAATCGATCCAGGCGTGCCGTTGATCACATCCATGACCTTCACCCGTGACCGCCGGACACTCCTCGGGGATTCACCGGAGGAAGTTGCCCGGGAGATGGCTGCGATGGGTGTTGAAATCATTGGCGTTAACTGCTCAGGTGGACCGGCACAGCTCCTACGGATTTTGCACCAGATGCACACAGCTGTGCCGGACGGAAAATTTTCGGTGATGCCTAATGCTGGTTTTCCTGAAAAAGTTGGGGGCAGAATCATGTATCCGGCTGGACCGGAGTATTTTCATGATTACGCAATAGCTTTTTGGCGAGAAGGTGCAGCCATTATTGGTGGGTGCTGCGGTACCACGCCCGCACATATTGGGGTGATCGTTAAGGCGATCCATGAGACGTCCGAAGATGTCCTGATCAGTGTCACCCCAGACCTGGCAAGAGCGGTTGAGCTGCCTGATGAAGCACCGCTGGAACGATCACAGCTGGCAGAAAAACTGGATGCTGGCAAGTTTGTCATCGCCGTGGAAATGGACCCACCAAGAGGACTATCCATCCATAAGCGACTGGCGGGTGCTTCTCTCCTGGCGGATGCTGGGGCAGATGTGATCGATGTCGCCGACAGCCCGATGGCACGTATGCGCATGAGCCCCTGGGCTGTCTGCCAATTGATCCAGTCACAATTTGAGATTGAGACGACCTTGCACTTTCCAACAAGAGGGCGAAACTTACTGCGTGTGCAGGGAGACCTGCTGGCCGCCCATGCGATGAACATTCGCAATGTGTTTGTGGTCATGGGGGATCCAACTGAGATTGGAGATTATCCTGATGCGAGCGATTCTTATGACCTGGTACCAACTGGCTTAATCCGTTTGATCAAGGAAGGATTTAATGTGGGTGTGGACCACGCGGGTGGGCAGATCGGTCAGCCGACCTCCTTCTTTGTAGGTGCAGCCTTAAATTTGTGTGCAGGCAATATAGACCGGGAAATCCAGGTGCTGCGCAAGAAAATTGATGCGGGTGCAGATTTCTTTTTGACCCAGCCGGTCTTTGAGCCTGAAAGGGCACGCGCTTTTCTTGGCGCCTTCGAGGAAAATTATGGACCCTTCCCTCGACCGATTCTTGCAGGTGTTCTCCCGCTGGTCACAGCACGCCATGCCAGGTTCCTGCATAATGAAGTTCCGGGGATTTTCATTCCTCAATCCCTCCAGGATCGCATGGAAAAAGCTGGGGAAGACTCAACCAGTGTGGGTGTGAATATTGCCAAAGAGCTGATTGAGGACCTGCAGCAGGATTTTCAGGGGGTCTATTTTATGCCTGCATTCAACCGATTTGATCTGGTTGCTGAGATTATTGACTGCATTCATCAGGAATAAATATTGCACCGCAATAGGTGGTTTGTGATCTCCTACGGAAGACACTGTTGATTCAATATATTGCGGTAAAATTACCGCCAGAGGTGAACATGATAAAACGCAATAAACACACACACTGGTTCATTTTGATCATTATGGCAGTTCTATTTTCTGCCTGTTCAAAAAATCCATCGCCGGATACCGGATTAGCAAGCACCTACGCAGCTCAAACGCGAACGGCGATGTTTACAGAAACAGAAGAGCCAAAAGGAAATTCGACTGAAACTCCTGAGCCAACAGAGACGCTTACGCCGACAGCCACGACCACACCGCAGGCTGTCGGACCAATCAATTTCCCTGATAACGTTAACCCGTTGACTGGGTTGGTTGTCGCAGACCCGACGCTCCTCGATCGCAGACCAGTCTTCGTCAAGGTGGCAAACTACCCTGCGATTGGCCGCCCGCATGCCGGCTTATCTTCGGCGGATATGGTCTTTGAATACTTTATTGGTGTTGGGACAAACCGTTTTATCGGGTTGTTTTACGGCCAAGAGTCGGACAAAATCGGTCCTGTGCGTTCTGGCCGCCTAGTAGACCCGCATATTGTTAGTTTATACGAGGGCATTCTTGGCATGGAAGGAGCTTATGTCACCGTTTTTGACCACATAACGGAAATTCTGGGTGATCGCGTGGTTAGCGGCAGGGGGACCTGTCCTGCGATTTGTGATGATGGACGTTATATCGTGACCAGTGTTTTTGCAGATTCGGAAGCGATGACCGAGGTTTCAACGGAACAAGGTGTGGAGAACCGCCGCTACACGTTAGAGGGGATGGCGTTTGATCCGGAGCCGCCAGCTGGCGGTGTTGACGGAGAGGCGGCAAGCGTCTATTTTTCTAGTTATAACCGCGGTGATTGGCGTTTTGATGCGGACAGCGGGAAATACCTGCGTTGGATCGAGGATGACACCGGGAATCCTGAAAACATGATCCCCCTTGTTGATCGCAACACGGATGACCAGTTGGCATTTTCTAATGTGGTTATACTTTTTGCAAAACACACCGAACTTGCCCCCACCCTCCATGAAATTGAACTTTGGAATGTCATTGGCCAGAGAGCGATCATTTTCCGCGACGGTCAGGTTTTCGACGGCACATGGACGACTCCCAGCCAAACGCAGCCCATCCAATTCCTGGATGAATCAGGGAATTTTATTCCCCTCAGACCTGGAAATACATGGGTGGTGATCATGGGGACCGGGTCGCTGGTCTCTGAAGACGATGGCCTGTGGACCTTCAATTTTAGATTGCCCTGATCCATGCGGACTCTGATATTATCAGATATCCATGCTAACCTAACGGCGCTTAAATCCGTATTAGCAGATGCCGGACCGTTTGACCAGGTGTGGTGCCTGGGGGATATTGTTGGTTATGGGCCTGATCCCAATGAATGCGTGACATTGATCCAATCACTGAGTCCGTTGAAGTGCGTCAAGGGGAATCATGATGCCGCTATCCTGGGGGAGATTGACCTGCGAGTGTTCAATTATGAAGCCCGTGATTCTTTGCTATGGCTCAGGAATAAACTTGAGCCACAGCATTTGCAGTGGCTCAACACACTGGAGGAGCGACTGGTCTTCGATGATGTCACCATGGTACACGGCAGCCCGCGCAATCCCATCTGGGAATATTTGATGGATACTGTTTCGGCCGGGGAGAATATGAGTGCATTTTCCACCCAGCTGTGTTTTGTCGGTCATACCCATGTACCAGGTGTGTTTCAGTTTAATGATGACAAGATAGGATCGACGGATTATTACGCTATGACCGACGGATCTGAATTTATTCCTGAGAACAAAGTCATTATCAATCCGGGATCAGTGGGTCAACCGCGGGATAACGACCCGCGATCTTCTTATGTTGTGTTTGATAATCAAACAAATCGTTTTGAATTCCACAGGGTTAAGTACAATATTGAACAGGTTCAAAAGCGCATTCTGGCCGCTGGTTTACCCCGACGTCATGCGTCTCGTTTGGAAAATGGATGGTAGTTTTCAAATATTTCTGTACACGATTCAGTCCCTGTCGTCCATTTTCATCAAGAGGATAGGAAACTTTTTATTTGCCAGGCACGTCTAAAAGATATAAAATAGACATAATGGATCACAGAAGAGGAGAAAATGATGATTAAAAAAAGATTTGGATTGTTTTTGATCGTGATCAGTACTGCCATGTTGATGAGTGCCTGTGCTGTCATGGGAGCATCTGATCGTGCGGAAAGCGAATCGCTAGCGGAGATGCCTGCCAGTGAGCCTTCCTATGATTATGAAGAAACCATGCCTGAGATGGAAGAATCAGCATCTGAAAAAGGATTTGCATCCGGTGTTGATGACTTCGTCAATACAATTGAACGCATGGTGATCTACAATGCAGATATGGAGATTGCCGTCGAGAATCCAGAAGAGGTGATGCAATCCGTGATTAAGATGGCTGAGGATGCCGGCGGCTTTGTTGTTAGTTCTAACTTATCCCGCTCTACATATGATGATTACGGCAGCCTGCCAGAAGCTTACCTGACCGTGCGGGTTCCTGCGGGGCGTCTAAAATCCATCATGGATGCTATCAAGGATCTCACACCGAACCCGAATGAAGACGTGATTTATGAGAATGTCTCGGGGCAGGATGTGACCGCAGAATATACCGACCTGGAATCCCGTTTGCGGAACCTGGAAGCCGCTGAGGCTGCGCTGGTCAAGCTGATGGAAGAGGCAAAAGACCCGGAAGATGTGCTGAACGTTTTTGATGAATTAACCTATTACCGGGGCGAGATCGAAATTGTCAAGGGTCGCATGAACTATCTGGAAGAATCAGCAGCTTTATCCGCCATCAGTGTGAGGATTGTGGCCAAGCGCTCCCTCCAGCCAATTGAGATTATTGGCTGGCAGCCAGAGGGAACCGTGAAAGACGCTGTTGAGGCATTGATCAAAGCCGGTCAATTCATTGTGGATGCAGCCATCTGGCTTGGGATCTTCTGCCTGCCGTTCGCAATCCCCTTAGGGATCGGGGTTTACTTCCTGGTGAAGGTGATCCGCAAGCGTCGGATGAAGAAAAAGGCAGCTAAAGCCGAGATGATTCAGGAAGAAGAGCCTGAAACTGAAGCCTGACACTAAAAACAAATAAAAAAAATCAGAGCGTCTCTCAAGCGGGACGCTCTTTTAATTCCTCGTTCTCGCTATTGAAGAATCAAGTTTCTCAAGTAAAATAGTTTTCCATCGTTAAAATAAATTTTATTGATAAAAGGAATTTGAATGAAAGGGAAAACAGCGCGTAAACCAATCGTATTGATTGAGGATTTGGAGACATTAAAGGTCATGTCCGATCCGCTTCGGATGCAAATCCTACAGCTGCTTGATCCGGAGCCCCAGACTGTGAATTCAATTGCTGACAAGCTTGGATTAGCGAGCAGCCGGTTGTATTACCACTTTAATCTGCTTGAGTCGCGCGGCCTGATTGAAGTCGTCGATACCCGTACAATAAATAATTTTATTGAAAAGGTGTACTGGACGACTGCAGAAGATGTTGATGTAGAGAAAGATTTATTGAATTTCTCTTCAGAAAGTGGGCAGGAAAACTTGGTTCAAATGATCTCTTCCCTACTGGATGCCGCCCGTGAGGATTATTTAAGGAGCATTCAAGCCAGGACGGTACAGCTGGATCAGGGGAGTCAATTCCATCCACGAGATATGATCATGGTCAGCACAAAGAAAAGACTGGATGATGTCACCTATCAGGAATTTGTGAAAAAATTAGAAGCTCTATCGGAGGAATTCGCTGCCCTTCCAGACAAAACCGAGCGGGATGAAGAAGGACATGCCTTCAGCTTTGTTTGTTACCTCTACCCAAGCTACACTTATGAAGAAAACGATAATGCTGAAAGGATTGCCTGATGAGGACACAGAAATCGCAAGGCATGAAAACATTTATTATTATTTGGTTAGGGCAGCTCACATCAATGATTGGTTCAGGGATGATTGGATTTGCCCTGGGGGTGTGGATCTACGATCAAACTGGTCAGGCCACACCTTTTGCACTCACGGCGCTTTTCAGTGCAGTCCCCAGGCTCCTGCTGTCACCGCTGGCCGGCGCGCTGGCAGACCGGTGGAACCGAAAGAAAATTATGTTAATTTCCGATTCATTGTCCGGTTTGGTCACGCTGGGCACAGCCATCCTGCTTTTGACTGGCAATATGCAGATATGGATGGTGTATTTACTCAGCTTCTTCGACTCTGTTTTTGCCTCTTTCCAGCAGCCAGCCTACTCAGCGTCAATTGTCATGCTGGTCCCCAAGGATCAGCTTACCCGGGCAAACAGCATGGTGCAGCTTGGTCAAGCGATCGAATCGATCCTGACCCCGGTTTTAGCGGGAGCCTTGTTTAGTTTGATTGGGATGGGCGGGATACTACTCATTGATTTGATTACGTATCTTTTTGCTGTTGTTGTTTTAATAATGGTATATATTCCCCAGCCAGAGCAGGTCAGTGCGAAGAGTCAGGAGAAGGTCTCGGTCTTCAAGGATGTTGCAGTTGGCTGGCGCTATCTTTCGGATCGTAAAGGATTATTGGGCCTGCTAATCTACTTTGCAGGGGTTAATTTTCTGGCAAATATCTCCGCGGTGATGGTTGGCCCGCTGGTGTTATCATTCAGTTCTCCTGCCAGCATGGGGTTTACTCAAACCATGATGGGGTTAGGAATGTTGGGGGGGAGTTTAATCATGAGCATGTGGGGTGGTCCCAAGAAAAACCGCATTCGAACTGTGATTGGGTCTATTGCGCTTGCTGCCACAGGTTTCATTATCACTGGCTTACACCCATCGCTGGTCTTTGTTTCAGCCGGTTTGTTTGTGCTGCTGTTCTTCATTCCCTTTGGATCGGGTACCAGTTCTGGAATTTTTGCTGAGAAAGTTCCACCGGACCTGCAGGGACGGGTTTTAGCCACTCGCAGTATGATCTCCCAGTCCATGATGCCGCTGGCTTTTATTCTGAGTGGGGTATTCGCTGATCATGTCTTCACACCGCTACTGTTAGAAGGCGGCGCACTGGCGGGAACCTTTGTCGGAGATGTGCTGGGTGTAGGTCCTGGCAGGGGGATTGGGCTGATGCTGATCTGCAGCGGCATCTTGTTGATGCTGATCAGCGGTCTGGCCTATGCCTACCCACGCATCCGCCGGATTGAAATCGAAGTGCCAGATGCCATTCCGAACCAGGCAGCTGCCGTGGTGGACGCATCACCAGATAAAGCGTAAAGGTCGATCGTAACGCCGATAAATATATACCTTAAGAGAACCTTCTGTGTTTTTTTGAGACAAGCGATCTACAACATCGCCATACGACCTAAGCACTCTTATTCAGACAAATGATGATTTGATCCAGTGATATTGGACCCTCCCTGAGCACTTTTATTTCGGGGCCGCTGACATCTATCACCGTTGACGCCACCTGCCCAGGCGTTGCGCCCCCATCCAGGATAAGGTCGACCCGACCATCCAGCTGATCGAGGACATCCTGGACATTGGTCGGGTTCGGTCCATCTGAGAGGTTGGCGGAAGTGGTTGCCAGAGGGCCGGTTTTTTGCAGCAGGGAAAGCGTGAAGGCTAAATCTGGCATTCTCACGCCGATAGTGGAATAGGGGGACAGGTCGGGTGGAACCTCTGGACCCTTTGGAGCAATCACCGTGAGGGAACCCGGCCAGAAAGCTTTGGCAATCAATTGGAGACGGTTATTTACATGAAGCAAGAGTCGATCGAGCTGACATAGCTCGCCGATCAGCACCGGCAAAGCTTTGTCAGGTGATCTTTCTTTCACCCGATACAGTTTTTGGATTCCCTCTGGGCTGAAAGCATCTGCTGCCACGCCGTAGATCGTATCCGTTGGGAAGACGATCGTCCCATTTTCCTGGATGATCGCTACCGCTGTGGAGATGGCATCCGGATGCGCTATCGACATGACCTTGCTGATCAGCACGTGGTGTCCCTTCTGATTTCAGAGGTGATTGAACTAATTTTATCCTGTAATTCAGGTGATCAGGCTGCTTGAACCTCAATCAGACGATCATGCCCCCCCAGATCCTGGTGAAGACGGCAGTGTGCTTGTGGAAAATGATCTTGGGCAGCAGCAAGACAAGCCTGACCCTGGTTGGCTTCGATTTCGAACAGCAGCACCCCGGGTGAAGCCAGCCGGGTTTTTGCCTGCTGCAGGAGTTCCCGGATGACATCCATGCCATCCTCACCGCCGTCCAGTGCCAGACGCGGTTCATACCGGGAAACGGGGAGCCGCTGATAAGTCTTGCTGGGGAGATAGGGCGGGTTGGAACAGATCATCTCGAATTTGCCTTGCAGGGGGGTGAGAAGATTAGCCTGAAGAAACTGGATGTTGTTTTGGAGATGGTCCCGGGCGTTGAGCTGGGCAATCTTAAGCGCATGCCAGGACATGTCCACGGCAGTGACCCTGGCTGTTGGGCAGGCCGCTGCCAGGCTGATGGCTATGATGCCTGACCCGGTTCCCACATCTAAAACCCTGGGATTCGGCCAGTTGGCGAGATGCTCTAGGGCATTTTCAACCAGCAGCTCTGTTTCTGGGCGTGGGATCAGCACCTCGGGCGATAGTCTGTAGGTCCTTCTGAAGAATTCCCATTGACCCAGAAGATAGGGTAAGGGTGTGCCCTGCGAAAAGCGGCTTAACAGCGCTTGTAGGGACTCGGTTTCCAGGGAGGTGAGTTCGTATTCGTTGTGGGCAAGGATCCAGCTTTTGGGTTTTCTGAGTACATGGCTGATTAACAGCAGGGCGGTATTGCCTGGAAAATCCTCACTCTTTTTATCCAGCTTCTTTTTCAATTGCTGACGTGTATTCAGGAGGTTGATATTTTTACTCCTCAACCAGGGCTAATTTTTCCGCCTCATCTTTCAGTGTCAATTCCTCAACAAACTCATCGATATTCCCATCGAGGACGCCTTCCAGGTTGTAAGAAGACAGATTGATGCGATGGTCCGTCACCCGATTTTGCGGGTAGTTGTAGGTGCGGATCTTTTCAGAGCGCATCCCGCTGCCAATTTGCGAGCGGCGTGTGGCAGCTTCCTTCTCTTGTTTTTTCTGCTCTTCGATTTCGTATAAGCGAGCTTTGAGAATGCTCATGGCGCGCATTTTGTTCTGAAGCTGAGAGCGTTCATCCTGGCAGGCAACAACCATGCCTGTGGGAATGTGGGTGATGCGCACTGCGGTGGCATTTTTCTGAACATTCTGACCACCAGCACCTGCGGATTTATATACATCGATGTTGATGTCTGCATCGGGGATTTCAATTTCAACATCATCAACCTCCGCGAGGACGGCTACCGTCACGGTGGACGTGTGGATCCTGCCCTGTGATTCGGTCTCCGGCACCCGTTGGACACGATGCACGCCTGATTCGTATTTCAGGCGGGAGTAGGCGCCTTTTCCCTTGATCATGAAGCTGACTTCTTTCACACCGCCGATCCCGGTTTCATTAATCGAAAGGATCTCAATTTTCCAATTTTGGCGTTCAGCAAAACGTGAATACATGCGGAAAAGGTCTGCCGCGAAGAGTCCAGCTTCATCGCCGCCGGTACCTGCGCGGATTTCCATGATGACATTCCGCTTGTCGCGCGGGTCTTTGGGTACCAGCATGTTTTTTAGCTGATTTTCGAGTGAATCGCGTTGGTCCTGGAGACTATCCAATTCCATCTCTGCCAGGGCGCGCAGTTCTTCATCATCTGCGTCCATCAATGACTGTGTTTCTTCTATTTTTTCAAGGGTATCGCGGTAGTTACGGGCTTTGCCGACAATGGGTTCTAGTTCAGCGCGCTCTTTGGAGAGCTCAATCGCAGTGGTGTAATCCTCACCCACTTGGGTCAGCTGCTGATCAATTTCATTGAAACGGTCCAGAATGCCCTGTAATTTTTCTAACATCGTTGGTTTTCTCGAATATCTTGCTGATTTTAACGTAGGGATTATACCACTTTGGCAGTATTTTGTTTTGATCGGTGGCAGCCAATGATGGTGAACAACTGGTCTTTAATGGTGCTCGATTCTTTTTGGGTGTGGTCCTGGCTCACGCAGATTTTTATCGCAAGGATATGCAGGGGTTAATGTCTTGCGGTATACTACAGGCTGCGTGACAATAATGACAGAAAATACGACAAAGATTTACTGTACTTTCCAGGATGCCCCTGATCACAACTATCAGGGGCATCCTGAGCGCCCCCAAAGGCTGCAGCCTTTACGAGCCTGGCTGGACCAACCGCCTTATCCTGAAGTGCAATGGTTGGATTTTGCACCTGCTCGGGAAAATGAAGCCGCGCTCGTTCATAACCAAGCCCTGTTAGCCTTCTTACAGTCAGCCTGCCAGCAGGGGAGCCACGAGTTCGAGCCTTCACCTTCATATGTGACCCCCGCATCCTATCAAGCTGCATTGGGTGCTGTGGGTGCCACACTGGCCGTCAGCCGAAAAATCCTATCCATGGGAAAAGGGCACGGTTTTGCCATTGTGCGTCCGCCAGGTCATCACGCAGAGCCCGATGCTTCGATGGGGTTTTGCCTGCTGAATAATATCGCCATCGCGGCTGCTGATGCAGTAGCCAGCGGTGTGGGAAAGGCAGCCATCGTTGATTTTGATGCACATCACGGCAACGGTACGCAGGCTGCGTTTTGGAATACTGCTGAGGTTGGTTATCTCTCCACTCATGAAGATTACATCTACCCTGGCTCTGGAAGAATTTCGGAAGCTTCCCATGCCAGGGGACGAATCATCAATATTCCTTTACCCTCTTTTTGCGGTAATCTGGCTTTTACAGCGATCTTTGAACAGGTTGTTCTCCCATGGCTGCGCGCTTACCAACCAGGGATGATCTTTGTCTCTGCTGGGTTTGACGCACATTTTTCAGACCCATTAACGACACTTACCCTGGATACGGCAGGATATTATCAGCTTTCAAAGATGTTGGCAGACATGGCTGATGAACTTTGTGATGGGCGGATTATGTTCGTGCTTGAAGGGGGGTATGATCCCAGAGCTCTGAAAGACAATATCCAGGCCTGCCTGGCTGCTCTGGGCGGTCATGAGCAATTTGAAGATTCTTATGGGAAAGCTCCCGATCAACATCGGGATGTCAATGCCCTGATCCAGGATCTCCGAAAACGACATTCATTACAGGAGGATTAAACTTTGCTTCAGCTTTATTTCATCCGTCATGGACAATCAACGAACAATGCCCTGTGGACTAATTCTGGTGGGGAGAGTTATCTTGCAGACCGGCAGACGGATGCCGATCTGACCGAAATCGGTCAGCACCAAGCGGAATTCGTGGCAAAACACCTCGCCCAATCCTATCATCTGACAGGATTCGATCCACAAAACCGACAGGGATTTGGCTTGACCCATCTTTACTGCAGTTTGATGATTCGGGCGATCAAAACAGGCCAGGCAATCGCCCAGCAAACAGGGCTGCCGTTGGTCGCTATGCCCGAAGTTCATGAAACCGGTGGTGTGTATGAGATGAGTGTCGTGGATGAGGAGATGCGATTTGTTGGTTTGGCAGGTCATGGACGGTCTTTCTTCGAATCAGAGTATCCAGAACTGATCCTCCCAGAGGACCTGCCGGAAGAAGGCTGGTGGAACCGGGACAAAGAACCTCGAGAAAATTACCTGGACCGTGCGCAGAGTATCATTGATCGCCTGCTGGGAGAACACCTGGGTACGGATCACCGGGTTGGTATTGTGATGCATGGCGGTATTTTTGCTCGAATTTTAACCATCCTGTTCAAGGTGCAGATTGAGAAATACTGGTTTTTGATGAATAATTGTGCCATCAGCCGGGTGGATATTGATGAAGACGGTCATGTGATGCTGGTTTATATGAACAATGTCAGTCATCTACCCGATCATTTGGTGTCATGATGAATTTAGGATGTGGGTATGGCTAAATCAAGGATCAATCAACAATTTATTAGTTTTAGAGATGCAAAACCAGAGGATGCAAAATTCGCCAGCCGACTATTGTTTAGAACTTTTCCTAAAGAAGCTGCATTTATCATCGGATTAGGCAGTGAAGAAAGAGCCAGGAAGATACTGGTAAAGATTTTCACGATGCAGGATCACCGGTTCAGCTATGAATTTACTCACATCATTCTTCACCAACGAAAACCTGTTGGACTGATCACCAGCTTTCCTGGCGGTTTGTTGACGAAGCTGGATCGCCATTTAGGCATAATCCTGCTGCGCCAATATCGATTAAGAGGTAAACTGGCCATGATCATGCGAGCTTACCCATTGATCTTCATCAAGGAAGCCACGCGCCAGGAATATTTCTTAAACAACCTAGCCGTCAGGAAGGACTTCCGCAATAAGGGTGTTGGTCAGATTGCACTGGCTAAGGTTGAGACCCTAGCCCAAGAGGCGGGATTGGACCAGGTTTCATTGATGGTCAACATCGAAAATCAGTCAGCCAAGCGTTTTTATGAGAGAAACAGCTTTAAGATGCAAGCCATTCACCTGGAATCCAATCGGCGTGTTCCGCACCTTGGCCCCGGATATCAGCGTATGGTGAAGCGATTGGATTAGCATCAAAGGTGCAACCAGGAAAAGCGACACATGCTTTAAATTCGACAGGTATTAAATATTGAGTCACTTTTTCTAAAAATTAGGTCATGATGAGTTGCCAGGGTACACGCCCGAGGATTTAGGGGCAAAGGCCAGTATAATAATGGCAGAAGATGAGTTTAAAGTCGGATAGCCCAGGGATCGAATTGATTACTGTATTTTATTAAATGATTTTTCCGTAAAGACCAGAAGGATTTACAAAATTTTATGCCCATTTACTTCAATATTCTGATCATCTTAGTGCTTTTCTTTTTTAATGCTATCTTTGCCATGTATGAGATTGCCATGGTGGCCGCCAGGAAAACTCGGCTTGAACAGCGCGTGGTGGAAGGAAGCAAGGGGGCAGCTATTGCCCTGGAATTGTTAAAGGATCCCAATCAACAATATCTTTCAACCGTTCAAATCATGATAACTTTGATCGATACGCTGGCAGGCGGTATTGGCGGTGCCAGTTTATCCATCCCATTGGCTGCCCAGCTGAGGAAAATTCCATGGATGGCGGCGCAAGCGGAAATCATTGCATTGATATTTGTTGTGGTGGTGATCACCTATTTTTCAATCGTGATGGGAGAGTTGATCCCGAAACGGTTGGCTGTTAGCAAACCAGAAAATGTGGTAACCCGCTTATCACCCGGTATCCGTTTTATGACCAGGATTTTAAGACCTTTGAACAGATTTCTGAGTGCTTCAACTAACTTAGGCATTAAGCTTCTTCGCATTGATACCGAGAAAGGCCCAACTATCACCGAAGAGGAAATCAAGAGCTACCTGGAAGAAGGGCGTGATATTGGAGTGATTGAAGAGGTAGAGCGTGAAATGGTGTCTGGCATCTTCCGGCTGGGAGACCGACGCGTAGAAGCCTTAATGACACCCCGCCTGGAGATGGCGTGGGTCGATGTCAACGCCGCACACGATGTGATTTGGGCACTAATCAAGGATACACCCCACAGCAGGGTTCCGGTTGCTGATGGTGACCTGGACAAGATATTGGGTTATGTCCAAATCCGAGATTTATTGGGGAAGAATCCACAACAAGCTGAATTTAACATCCGAGATTTCATCAAGCAGCCGATCTACTTACCGGAGAACATGGCTGCTTTGAAGGCGCTGGATAATTTCCAGACCAGTGGTGTCCATTTGGCAATGGTGGTGGATGAATTTGGAGGGATCACCGGGATGGTCACGGATTATGATATCCTGGAGGCCATTGTTGGCGAGATCCCTGAAGATCGTGAGGATACAGATAATATTGCCGTTCAGCGTGAAGATGGTTCCTGGTTGTTCGATGGATTGATTGTCATCGATCAACTCAAGGAAATCTTAAATATCTCCGAAATGCCTGGCGAGGACCGGGCAAACTATCAGACACTGAGCGGATTTGTGATGAGCCAGCTTGGGCGTATCCCGAAAACGGGGGCAAAATTTTCTCACGAAAATTTTGATTTTGAGGTAGTTGATATGGATGGTCGCCGTGTAGACCGTGTTCTGGTCTCTCCCATTCTGGAAGAGTGATCTCTGTCTATCACTCTCTACCAGAGAATTTGGATCGATCGTTTAGCCTTCTTGATCATTATTCCTGGCTTCTGGTCGACCTGAGCAGTCGGCAGGCTTCCTCGGCGATTTGATCGGCCGCATCCGCACGTCCCAAAATCCTGGCATTCTTCGAAACATTATGTAATTCTGCAAGGTCATCCTTAAACCAGCATGACAGGGTTTTTAGCACGTCCAGTGGCGTGGGGCAAAATTGGCCTGCATCATTCTCAACGACAAAATCCACATTCCCCTTTTCCTGTCCGGGAAGGGCATGGATCAGGATAAGTGGCAGGCCTGATGCCAGGGATTCTGAGGTGATCAATCCCCCTGCCTTACAGAGAATAATGTCCGCAGCACGCATCAACTTGGGAATATTCTCCACAAAATTATAGGTTTTCGTGGGGTGCAACCAATCCACTTGTTTGAATTCTTCAAAAAGTTTCTGGTTTCCACCTGCAACGAGCGCCAATTGAATGACGTATCCGCTGTAATTCAAGGTTTCTACAACATCAATCATTGAAGCAATACGGGGGCTGCCAATGACGAGCAGCGTGGGGATGTCTTGCTGCCATCCCAATTCCTCACGTAGTTCTGCCACGGGCTTTTCCTTTAGCGCCAGAATATTTGGATCGACCGGGATACCGCAGTTAATGACCTGCTCTGGCTTCAATCCTGCTTTAAGTGCTTTTTCCCGCACACCCTCTGTGGGTACGGTGCACAGGGTTGCCCCATCATTGAACCAGACCTGGTGCACCGTGACAAGGTCCGTAACGACAGTTATCATTGGGATTTTCTTCTTTTGAGACTGGAGAATGACCTTAAGCGGAGCCATGAAAATTGGATAGGTGCTGATAATCAAATCCGGATTAAATTCTTTGAGTATTTTGCGGAAGATATTGACCAGCAGGATGGTGAAGCCTCCCTCCATCACGCTCACAGGAAAGGTTGCATCACTGACTTTATATCCAAGCTTATAAAGCTCGGGTAAGTTTTTTACGATCTCATCGTAATCTGATTGGCTGTCTTTAATAAAATTGGGCACTCTGGGGTGGTTTAAGGGATTGTTGATCTCTATTACACATCCTTCCCCCAAATGTTTCTTCAAAGCTTTCTGGACTGCTTCCGCTGCGGAGCGATGTCCCATCCCAGCATCCCCCGTTAATATAAGCACATTTTTCGGATCATTTTCCATTTTTATTCTCCGTGTTATCCAATTGAGTACTGAGGTCATCTAGCAGATTTAATAAAATCTGATGAACAGTGCTGGTTTTCACCTGGTTGCGGTGGCCCTCGAAAAAATTTTTTCTAGTTTGTGTCGATTGGGGCGTGCTGATCCCGGTCCAAACCAGCCCCACCGGTTTTTCCGGTGTTCCGCCGGTTGGACCGGCAATCCCGGTTGTGGACAGGCCGATATCTGTGTGGAAAAGTTTCCGGATCCCCTCTGCCATTTCAGCTGCGGTTTGGGAGCTGACAGCACCGTATTTATCCATTGTATCAGACTGAACGCTCAAGATCGCAGTTTTGATATGGTTGCTGTATGCTACAATCCCGCCCATGAAGTACTGAGATGACCCAGAAACACCTGTTAACACATGAGACAGAAGACCTCCTGTACAGGATTCGGCAGTTGCCAGGGATAGGTGATGATTGGTTAATACACCGCCGATTTTTTTGGAAAGCGTGATCAAATCCTGGTCCATGGGTCTGTCCTGTTTAGATTTTTTCAGGATCCTGATAATTCTGGCCCTTTCCCAGTTCCTGGGAACGTGTGAAGGCAGCCCAGATGGCACGTGAGATGGCAGTACGGAAGCCCATTTTTTCAAGGTAGTAGAGGGCCGTTGCAGATGTGCCGCCGGGAGAGGTCACCTGATTTCTCAAGCGAGCGGGGTGCGATTCGTTTTTCGTATAGTAATCAATCGAGCCCTTGATGGTTTGAATAACCATGTCTTCAGCAATACGTCTTGGCAACCCCAGATGTACGCCAGCATCAATCAGTGATTCCAAGAACAAAAAGACATAGGCCGGTCCCGTCCCAGAGACAGCTGTGGCCATATCGATGTAGCCTTCATCTTTTACGTAAATCTCATGACCCAGCGCACGCAAGATTTCCTGGGTGAGGAGATGTTGAGTCTGTGATGTATTCGGACTCTGCGTCCATACGGTCATACCTGCACCAATCTGAGCTGGTGTATTGGGCATGGACCGCACCACAGCAGTGTGATTCAGACCGCGCTGCAAGGTTTCGAGGGAGGCACCCGCTACAATCGAAATCAGCAGGGCTTTCTCTGGAATCAGGTTTTCAAGTTCAGACAGCACTTCAGGCAACACCTGGGGTTTGATGCATAAGATCACCACGTCTGCATTTTGGACAGCCATGGCATTATTCAATACGGTTTGGATTTCGTATCTGTCTGACAGGAATTCCAATCTCTCCGGTCTTGGACAGGTTCCCACAATATCGCCTGGGCTGACAACCGTGTTATTGATCAGTCCTTTGATTATTGCTTCCCCCATCACACCAGCACCGATGATGGCATATTTTTGAACTTTTTCCATTGAACGCCACCTTTCTTAATTTGCTGTCCACCGCGTGAAGAGGGCATGAGATAAAACATGCCCCTGGCTTTGATCGATCGAGACCAGTTCGCCGCTCTCCAGTGTACCATCGAGTTCTTTGAGGATGTCTGCCAATGCCTGGTGGGGGACAAAAGCGGAGGCCTGGATCGCATAGGAGGTCAGGCAGATAAATTTCGGTCGAGATGATAATACTTCACGGCATTGTTTCAGCAGGTCGATGATATTCTTGAAATAATCCCAGACTTTTCCCTCTGGACCGCGGCCAAACTTGGGTGGGTCGAGAATGATACCATCGTAGAACGACTTGCGCCTGGCTTCCCGAGCAAGATATTTCCTGACATCCTCGATTAACCAGCGTACCGGGGCGTCCCCCAGGCCAGACAGATCTAAATTATGGCTTGCCCAGGCGACAGCATGCTTGGATGCATCGACATGTGTCACATGTGCACCGGCTCTGGCGGCAGCAGCAGTCGCCATGCCGGTGTAACCAAAGAGATTGATCACGCGCATTGGCCGTCCCGCAGATCGGATCTGCCTTTCGATCCAGTCCCAATGGCTGGCTTGCTCAGGAAACAGGCCGATGTGGCGCGATTTTGAGAGGCGAATCTCACTTTTCAAGCCTTTGTAATCTACAGTCCAGGGCTGTTCGATTGGATGCTGGTATTTCCAGTAACCCCCGGATTCCCCACTTGTGGGGACCATGATAGCATCTGCGTCTCCCCAAACCTTGTCAGGCGCTGACCGGGACCAAATCGCCTGCGGTTCAGGACGGATGAGTGTGTAGGGCCCCACCCGTTCCAGCGTCTCCCCATCACCGGAATCAATCAATTCATAATCGTGCCAGCCAGTGGATGCAATCACTTGCAGTTGGGGGATCGTGTAGGATTGTTTCATTTCAAACCTTAAAATAGTTCTATTGAGAGTAATTTTGATATCCAGGGGATTAAGAATTGCAGGAACAGTCCCAGGGCTGCGGCTGCCTCCATGGCTTGTTTGAAGACACCTTGCTTCGCCAGGTTGCCTCCGGCGTTCAGGGTTTTAATCACACGTGGTATGCTGAGAATTATTCCCATAACCAAGATCAGGATCGCCACCCACATCGGAATCAAGGTGTCGATAAACAACGCGACGACGCCTGTGAGGATTGCGATGATCAGCATCATGAGCATCAGGATATTGATAGTCCTTTTGTTTAAGTGCGCTGTTGTTTGAGACCTCCGGCTGATGGTGTTATCCTGCTTTCTGGTTGTCGGCTGATCTAATTTCTCATACAAACTAACAGCCAGAATAAATCCTAATAACCAGAAAAACGCCTGGTTGAATTGCTTTGTAAAAGCGAAATGGCCTATCATGAATGGTAAGGCTGCCAGCATCAAGGAATGGGATAGCACTTCAACCACAGCCATTGATTTCAAGCTGGTTTCCTGGTATGCAGAGATAAAACCTACAAGCATAACCGTCAAACCAAAAATCAGCGGCCAGGTTCCCAGGAAAATGTAAAGGATTAATGAAATCACCGCCACTATCAAGGTCACGATCCTGGCTTGTTTTGGTGTGAGTAAACCAGTGGAGATGGGGTTCTTGGGGGACTCATGAATGAATAGGGCATCCTCCGGAGCCGTCACAATATTTTTTATCATATAACCGACACTCACGCTGAGCCAGTTTGCAGGAAGGAGGATTAAGAATCGCCAATCAAAGCCTCCATCGGCAGCGGACACTCCCAGCAGGGTCGATATAACCACGAAATAATGCGAGTGGTTGATCCGAGTTAATTTAACAAAACCTTGCAGGGTTTTCTTCACGATTTCAGACTTTCTAAGTACAAAACGATGGTTGAATTTGAGTATACCATTTTAAGGTTTCCCTGTTCTGCCGTATAAATTTTGGGTTTGGGCTATAATTCATCAAACTTTAGACCAGGGAGAACCTATGAATTTTGACCAGGTTATCGATCGTCGGCAAACTGAAAGCATTAAGTGGCAGCGATATGGCCGGGATGTGCTGCCGATGTGGGTAGCGGATATGGATTTCAGATCACCTGAACCGGTGATCCAGGCTTTACAGGCGCGTGTAGACCATGGTGTGTTTGGCTATGGGGCGCCGCCCGAAGGAACTCGAGAAGCGATCGCAGCTCATCTTGTCTCTCGCCATGGATGGCAGGTGGATATATCTGAGATTGCGTTTATTTCCGGCGTGGTCACTGGATTTACTCATGCCATCTATAGCCTCACCGATCCCGGCGATCGCATCCTGATCCAGACACCTGCCTATCCCCCATTTTTAGCAGCGCCTGAGTCAACTGGCCGGGAATGCGTGATTAATGAACTGCTCCAGCAAGAGGATGGGAAATACGTGATTGATTTTAACGATTTTGAGGAGAAAATCGCTTCCGGAGTGAAATTGTTCATCCTGTGCAACCCTCATAATCCTACTGGACGGGTTTTCACGCATGAAGAACTTTCCCGCATGGCAGAGATTTGCCTGGTGCATGGCGTTTTGATCTGTTCTGATGAGATACACGCAGATTTAACATTCTCCGGGCAGAAGCACATCCCGATTGCTGGGATTTCTCATGCTGTTGCGACTAACGCGGTAACCTATTTTGCCCCCAGTAAAACCTTTAATGTAGCAGGGTTCTCAACGTCGGTTTATGTTGCACACAACTCAGAGATGCGTCGAAAATTAGCTCAATCCATGCGTTTACTGCTGGGGCACCCCAACATTTTAGGGTTACATGCCGCCCGTGCTGCATACAAGGATGGCGGTCCCTGGCTGGACGCGGCGTTGAAATATTTGGAGGCAAATCGGGATTATTTAATAGACTTTGTTGATGATGAGCTGCCTGGGATAAGGATGTGGAAACCAGAGGGGACCTACCTAGGCTGGTTGGATTGTCGCGGACTGAACCTGGATGTTTCTCCCCACCAATTCTTTTTAGAGGGTGCAAAAGTCGCGTTGAATGACGGTGCTGATTTTGGTGCAGCCGGGAAGGGTTTTGCACGCATCAATTTTGGCTGCCCCAGGTCCTTATTGGTACAGGGATTGGAACAGATGAAAGCTGCCGTTGAGAAGGGGTGAGTTTGTATGAGCGGTGCTGCTGAGCAAACGCAACCTGATCCACAAAGGAAATTTTTTGGCTCTGGATGTTCATGTTTCGCGTACACTTTGGTCGGGTTGGTGGTTCTTCCCCTGGTGCTGTATATGGTCCTGGTGGCCGTCGGTGCAGCGTTGATTGTTTCGGATCCATTGGAAAGTGTGGATGCCGTGGTGGTCCTCAGCGGCGGTGAGGGGGATCGGCTCGCCGTAGCGATTCAGATGTATCAAGAGGGATATGCTCCTAACCTGGTGATCACGGATACAGAACGAGCCGCCAATGCGCGGTTGCGCAGTGAAGCAATTGAGGGGGGATTCCCGCGGTCCTCCGTGATTATCACCGATCTGCCAGTTGAGAGTACCTATGACGAAGCCCTAGCCGTTCGCGACCTGGCAATTTCTGAGGGTTGGAATGCTTTGATGATTGTCACTGATCCCTATCATAGCTTTCGGACACGGATCATCTTTCGCGGAGAATTGTTACCTGATGGGATAAGCGTCCTGGTCCGGCCGATAGAGGGACATTGGTTTCAATCCACGAACTGGTTTTTTCAAGCTGATGGCTGGCGGGTTGTTTTCCTGGAAATCACGAAACTGATCAACTACCACTTTATTCAATCTTAAAAAAATCGGATCGCTTTCGCGATCCGAAAATTTTTGAAGAATTTTGTTCTTCGGATTCTTCTTAGAAGCTGAAAAATCCTCCGGAATTCTCTTCCTGTGGTTCCTCTTCACTTTCCTGAATAGTTTCCTCAGCATCTTCCTCGGCTGCTTCTTCGACAATATCCTCGGCTGTTTCTTCAATGACTTCCTCGACTGTTTCTTCGACGACATCCTCAGCCGTTTCTTCGACGACATCCTCAACTGCTTCTTCGACAATATCCTCAGCCGTTTCTTCGACGACATCCTCAACTGCTTCTGAAACTGCTTCTTCAGTCGTTATGCCTGCTTCGGCGAGGATCACGTTTGCAGCTTGAAGACCCTTGGGTCCTTCTTCAATGGAAAATTCTACAGTTTGGCCTTCTTTGAGACGCTTATAACCTTCCATCTGGATGGCGGAAAAGTGTACAAAGACATCTTCTTCTCCATCATCACGACCGATAAACCCATACCCTTTTGGGGCACTGAACCACTTGACGGTTCCAATATAACGTTCTGCCATGCTTATACTCCATCTTTCTAGTATTTATTAAGGTTCTGCGCATCCAGTGTTGTTCATGAATGCTGAATAAATATATTACTTATAGAGTGTGATGTCAAGGGAGGGAGGAGGTTAGCGTCAATGGTGTGCGGGACATATCGAGACGCTGGTTCTGAGGACAAAGCAGTATTTGATAAAGTTTTCCTGTTCATCAACTTAAGATAACCAAACCAGGATCGTGGCTGTCCCCAAAACGGCACAGTAAATGGAGAAAAGGGTCAGGGAATGGCTGACGAGGAAACGCAGCAGCCAGCGTATGGCGACATAACCGACCACCAGGGCTGTCAGGAAACCAAGAGCCATGATTGGCAGAAAATCTGCCAAATTTGGCACTTCGGTCACCATCTGATAGGTTGAAAGTCCGCCAGCCGCCAGCATGATGGGGATGGTCATTAAAAACGAAAACCTTCCAGCTGCCTCCCGTTTGAGATGACACATCATCCCACCGGAGATGGTCGATCCGGAGCGTGATATCCCCGGGAAAAGCGCCAGGGATTGCAGAAGTCCCATGAACAGTGCGGTAGACAGGGTGATGTCGTGGATCTCCCCAATCTTCAAGCTGATTCGTTCACCCAGGAACATCAAGATAGCTGTGATGATTAACGCAACACCAGCAAATAAGGGGGAGGTAAAGGCATTCTCAACAATTTCCTGCAGGAAAATTCCAGCCAGACCCGCTGGTATCGTAGCAGCAATTAAAAGCCAGCCCAGGCGTGCAGGATGGGTGGCAAAGGGTGTACCTCTGAATAATTGTCTGAAAAATTCTACAATGATGGTTGCCAGGTCTTTCCAGAAGACGATGATCACCGCCATCAGTGTTCCGACCTGCACGAGCACGTTGAAGATGAACATTTCCTTGGCGGGGAGCTGCCAACCAAAGAAGTAGGGGAGGATGACCAGGTGGGCAGAGCTTGATATTGGCAAAAACTCGGTCAATCCCTGTAAGATGCCTAAGATCACAGCCTGGAAGAATGTCATGGTGGTTGCCTCATCTATGACTGATAGTTGGACAAATATTTCTCAGTGAACTGCTCATACTGCCCCTCAAGGATAGCCTGGCGAAGGCGCCGGGTTAACGACAGGAGGGTATGGATATTGTGAATGGAAAGCAGCGTTCCGGAAAGCATCTCGTGTGCCTGGATCAAATGACGGAGATAAGCCCGGGAATAATTCTGGCAGGTATAGCATGTACAGGTTTCACTGATCGGACGCTCATCGAGCGCGTATTGAGCGTTCATCATGTTCAGGCGACCGTTGTCTGTCATAGCGGCATTATGGCGTGCCAGGCGGGTGGGCAGGACACAATCGAACATGTCGACCCCATGTCCCACGCAATTCACCAGGTCCTGCGGAGTCCCGACACCCATTAAATATCGGGGTTTATGTTCGGGAAGGACAGCATTGACAGCTTCGAGCATGGTATGCATTTCATCTTTAGACTCGCCAACCGATAGTCCGCCAATGGCATTGCCCGAGAAATTGAGGGAGGTGATAAAGGCTGCGGAAGCCTGGCGTAGATCAGGAAAGATGCCTCCCTGAACGATGCCGAACAGGGCTTGATCCGGGCGTGTTTTGGCTGTTAAACAGCGTTCCGCCCAGCGGTGAGTGCGTTGCATGGCTCGCTCAATGTAATCGCGGTCTGATGGATCAGCGCATTCATCAAAAGCCATGATGATGTCCGCCCCCAGGTTTTCCTGGATGCGTACTGAGCGTTCCGGTGTGAAACGGTGGGTGGAACCGTCAATATGGCTTCTGAAGCTGACCCCATCCTCATCAACCTGGCGCATGTCTGAAAGAGAAAAGACCTGGAAGCCGCCCGAATCGGTCAGGATGGGTCCCTTCCAGCTCATAAATTTGTGCAGGCCGCCCAGCTGGGCAATGGTTTCATCGCCGGGACGGAGATAAAGGTGGTAGGTATTTGCCAGGATCAATTTGGCATCCAATTCCTGCAGATGGCGCTGAGTGAGGGATTTGACTGTGGCTTGGGTGCCGACGGGAGCAAAGATAGGTGTGGGGATGTCTCCGTGAGGGGTGTGGAAGATGCCGGCACGGGCTTTCCCGTCTTGCGCCAGCAGATCAAAGGTGAAATCGGATTGCTTCATAAAATAATCCTGATCATGTATGAAGGATAATAGCAAGTTTAGATTATACCTTAGGAGGATGTGTACTGTCCCTGACGATCGCACGAGGTCTCCTGCCTCTTTATGGGGATGACTGCAGGTCTTTATTATGCGCTGGTTGGGATACAACGATAATCGAGATTGAGATCGTCGGGATTTCCTGAGAATAATTTACTGAAGTAGACTATCAATGCTTCATAAATTCTATATATTAAATTTTCCAATTAAAATCCCGGGGATCTGCCATGATGATTTGTGATTGTCGGATATGGAAATCCGATCAACGTAGTTTGTTCACCCAGGGTCTCCTACCCCTGTGTGAGGGGATGACCCAAGGTTTCCAAGATTAATAATTTTTCTATCAATATTTGGCGCTGGTGAGGACACCATTGATAACCGAAAATAGCAATAGCGATCACAATCTGGACTTGAAAGGAACGATAAGGGAGGCTATACTTCAACCCATGGACACCCAAGCATATTCAACGTGGCTCGAAATAGACCTGGGGGCAATCCGCCACAATGTCAAAGCAATCAAGCGGATGACGCAAACCCAGGTCATGGCTGTGATCAAAGCCAACGGCTACGGTCACGGCGTGCTGCAGGTGGCACAGGCTGCCATCCAGGCTGGCGCTACCTGGTGCGGTGTGGCTCGCATGGAAGAAGCCATCAATCTTCGCCTGGCAGGTATCCAGGCAGAAGTGATGGTCCTCGGTTATACACCCCCAGCACTCATCCCGGAAGCCATCCATCACAATATCCACGTGGCGATTTATGATACGGAAATGGCTCGGGTTTATGCAGAGAAAGGCAGGGAACGGGGTGGTAAGCTGCGGGCACACCTCAAAGTGGATACCGGGATGGGCCGTTTGGGGATGAATCCCAACAAGGCTGCAGAATTCCTTTCTGATTACAAGGATCATCCCGTGATCAATATCGAAGGCATCTTTACACATTTTGCACGTGCTGATGAACCGGGATCAGGTTCTGCGGAAGGACAATTAAAAATCTTCAACCAACTCTTGGATGACCTTCGCCAGTTGGGTCTTTGCCCTGATTTTGTGCATGCTGCAAATTCCGCAGCGGTTGTGAATTTCCCACAGGCTTTTTTTGACATGGTGCGCCCTGGTATTGCGATCTATGGACTCCACCCGTCGCCAGAAACACGCCTGCCCCCATCCTTCAAACCCGCCCTGAGCTGGAAAGCCCGGTTGACATCCGTGCGTGTACTGCCCTCCGGGCACGGCGTGAGTTATGGCTCGGTGTATGTCACATCCGGGAATGAGCGAATTGGCGTGATCCCTGTTGGTTATGGGGATGGTTATCGGCGGGAGAACGGCCAGCAGGTTCTGGTCGGGGGACAATGTGTGAATATTGTCGGCAGGGTGTGTATGGATCAATCCATGCTGCAGTTGGATGCGGTTCCGGATGCTAAAGTAGGGGATGAGGTGGTCCTTTTAGGCAGCCAGGGTGCAGCGACGATATCCGCTGAAGATTTGGCTGATCGATGGGGCACGATAAATTATGAGGTGGTGTGCGGCTTCGCAGACCGACTCCCCAGGCTGTACAAAAACAAATGACGCATTCGCAACAGGATTTCATACGGGTTGAACTTCATCTGCATACCTGCTATTCCAAGGATTGCCTGGTGAAACCCGAAAGGCTGCTGGCACATTTAGATAAGGTCGGCCTGGATCGCGTGGCGGTCACCGACCATAACGTGATTGAGGGGGCATTTGCTTTAAAGAAAATGGCGCCTGAACGGGTGATCGTGGGCGAAGAGATCATCACTACCAGGGGAGAATTAATCAGCTATTTCATGTCAGAATGGGTGCCGCCGGGGTTGGAACCGATGGCAGCTATCAGCAGGCTGCGAGCGCAAGGCGCTGTGATCAGCGTACCGCATCCTTTTGATACTGTGCGCAGCCAAAATTGGGCTGAAGAAGACCTGCTTGCGATCGCACCTTACGTGGACGCGATCGAAACATTTAATGCGCGCTGCATCAACGACAAACCCAATCAGCAAGCCGCAGCCTTTGCACAGCAGCACGCCCTGCTGGCGACGGTCGGCTCAGATGCGCATTCGTTATGGGAGGTTGGAAGGGCCACTCTGAGCATGCCTGACTTCAACAGTTCAGAAGGCTTCCTAAAGGCATTGCACAGCGCGCAGCCAGAGACACAGCTTTCTCCGCCGTTTGTTCACCTCTTTTCGAGGTATGCCGCAGGGGTCAAACGCATGCGAAAAATT
>Ga0209121_10001165_pt1 | contig 27518 bp, 17 predicted proteins | sample Cruoilmetagenom3_FD_187292 | JGI IMG/M metagenome (GOLD analysis project Ga0209121, IMG submission 187292) | Oil polluted marine microbial communities from Coal Oil Point, Santa Barbara, California, USA - Sample 3 (SPAdes) (version 2) | ecosystem: Environmental > Aquatic > Marine > Oil seeps ...
ATTATAATGAGGAAAGACCTCATCAAAGTTTAAACGGCAAAGCACCTAATAAATTTAATCAAAACTGTCCTCGAATTAGCTAACTTGTACAGAACTGACGATTACTTTTATTTTGTGCTTTCATACAATCCCATTAGTACTTTTTCTGGTGTCATTGGTGCATGAAATTTTAAATCATAGTTAGGATTAAAGGCTTTAATAGCATTCTGAAGTGCAAAATATGCACCAATTCCATACATTAAAGGTGGTTCTCCTACAGCTTTAGACTTTAATATCGCCAATTCATGACCTTTTGTTTCTACAGGAATCACTTCTACTTCCTTCGGAACTGAAAATATATCAGGAATCTTATAAGTAGACAAAGCATTAGATAACAAACGTCCGTCGTTGTTATAAGCAATTTCTTCCATTGTCATCCAACCAATACCTTGTAACAGAGCACCTTCTACTTGACCTAAATCAATACCTTCACTCATACTTTTTCCGTAGTCGTGTACAATCTTAACAGAATCAAATTCGTAAGTGCCGCGTGTGCAATCCACAGTAGTTGTAATGATAGCTGTCCCGTATACATGGTAAGCAAAAGGATGTCCTTTTTCTTTAGTTTTATCAAAATGAATTTCTGGTGTTGCGTAATGTGCATTTTCAGTTAAAGCCACTCGTTTTAGCATGGTCTTACTAACGAGTTCTGTCCAGGATAACTCCGATTTTTTATTATTTACATATACGAATTCGTCTCTCAATTCAATATGTTCATTGGAAACACTCAAATCTTGCGAAGCCACTGTTTTCAATCGTTCTAAAAGTGAATTACAAGCCTTTAAGGTTGCTTTTCCGTTTAAATCTGCAGTAGAACTGGCAGCAGAAGGTGAGGTATTAGCTACTCTTGTAGTATTTGTAGTTTCAATCTTAATTTTTTCAATAGGAATGGAAAAGACATCAGCAGCAATTTGCATCATTTTAGTATTGACTCCTTGTCCCATTTCTACAGCTGCAGTGCTAATTCCAATACTTCCATCTAAATAAATATGAACTAATGCACGAGCATGATTCATTGGTGTATTGGTAAACGAAATACCAAAGCAAATTGGCATATAAGCCAAGCCTTTTTTGAATGCGTTGTTGTTTTTATTGAAGTCATCTATGTCTTGTTCTAAAGCTTCACAATTGAATATTGTTTTAGCTGAATTCCATGTGTTTTTTGCTTCTACTTTTTTGGCAATTTGTCCATAAGAAAACATATTATTTTCATCTAATAAGTTTGCTTCCTGAATTTGTCTAGATGACACACCAATTCCAAAAGCTGCTTTTGCAATAGCAGATTCTATAACAAACATACCTTGAGGTCCACCAAAACCTCTAAAAGCTGTGTTTGGTGGCAAGTTGGTCTTGCAACTAATTACTGTTGTTTTTACATTCGGAACAAAATAACTATTAGTGGCATGAAACAACGTACGCTCAGCAATAGCAGGCGATAAATCAGCTGCAGCACCAGAATTCTGAAGAAATTCTGCTTCGTAAGCTAATATTTTTAAATCTTTAGAAAGTCCAATTTTATAAGTGCTTTCATATGGATGGCGCTTACCTGTCATACGTAAATCATCATGACGATTCAGGATTAGTTTTACTGATTGGTTTAAGTGATAAGTCGCTAAAGCTACCATTACTGCCCATGGTGTAGCCTGATCTTCTTTACCTCCAAATCCTCCACCCAAACGTGTGACATCGACTTCAATTTTGTGCATTGCAACACCAAGCACATTAGCTACTGTCTTTTGTATAGCTGTTGGTCCTTGTGTTGATGAGGTGATTTTTATATTTCCATTTTCCAGTGGTTCTGCATACGCACCTTGTGCTTCTATGTATAAGTGTTCTTGTCCGTTAGAGAAGGTTTCCCCTTCAAAAACGTACTTACAATCCTTGAATGCTTTTTCAGCATTGCCTAGACTAAAGGAACGAGGTGCATTAATAAAACTTCCTTTTTCTTTGGCTTCTTTTGCGGTTGTAATTACTGGAAGTTCATCAATTTTAATTTCAATTAAGCTTCTCGCTTTTCTGGCAATAAATTTAGAATCAGCAACAATTAAAGCAATTGGCATTCCCCAAAAATGTACTTCATCTTCAGCAAATAAGGGTTCATCTTTAATGATGCCTCCAATTTCGTTTTCACCAGGAACATCTTTATATGTAAAAATCCGTTCAACACCTTCTAAAGCTTCTGCTTTAGAATAGTCGATATACTTTATTTTCCCATGCGCTTTAGGTGAATCAAATACCACTGCATGAAACGTGCCTTGTCTCACATTAACATCATCTACATACAAGGATTCACCTCGAACATGAGTATATGAGTCTAAATTTTTAATGCTTTGCTTTAAAGACATTGAAACTGCATCTAATTTAGAATTAAGCGTCGTATTTGAGTAGTCTTTATGCATGTTGAACAAAATCGTTTAGGTTAAACTGTTTTGGAAATAATTCTGTAAAATGAGCAAAGAATAATTGTCTTGCTAACAAGCGCTTGTACTCACATGTACCACGAACATCACTAATTGGTGAAATCTCATTTTGAAGGATATCACTAGCTTTTAGAATGGTTTCTGAGATCAATGGTTTTCCTGTTAAAAACGATGAAGTTTCATGTAAATATTTTGGAATAGCCGCAACTCCTCCTATGGATATATGTGCTTCTGAAATAATAGTGTCCTCAACTGTAATGAGTGCAGCTGAATTTACACTTGCAATGTCTAAATGTGTACGCTTACAAACTTTTTCAAAATTAAAATAAGACGTTTTGGTTGGTAACTTAAAATGTATGTCTTTTAACAGTTCATTCTCTCCTAAATCATAAGTTTTATAGCCTTGATAAAAATCCTTTAGAGGAAGATTTCGTTCTTCTCCATTTTCATTTGTAATCCCAATATCACTATTAAGTGCCAAAAAGAAAATCGTCATATCACCAATTGGAGAAGCATTTACAAAATTACCACCTAAGGATGCCATGTTTCTAATTTGCTCTGAAGAAACTAGCTTCAGGTGCTTTTTTAGATTAGGTAATATTTTATTTAATTCCGTATGATTCCATAAATCGGAAACCGTTGAATTTGTACCAATAGAGCATACATTATCTTTAATAGATATGCCTTTTAAATAACTTTTGTCTGCAATAAGGTGAACATTATTATCTGCTAAATGATCAGCTTGTTGTACATATAAATCGGTTCCCCCAGATATATATTTGCCTTTAGGCTGATTTCTGTCCTTAGCCTCTAATTCTTGAAGGAGTTTTGTAATAGTTTTAAAATAATCTGGAATAAATTCATTTTCAACTAACCAATTAATAGAATTTCGTTTTTTATTTTCTAGTTTCGTAACCATTTGATGTGCAGCTTTCTCAATGGCTTTGTAGCCAGTACATCGGCATATGTTTCCGCTAATGGCATCAATAGCATTACTATAATTATTTTCAGAATTTGATAATGCAAAACCCGTTAAAGCTACTACAAAACCAGGTGTGCAAAATCCGCATTGTGTAGCGTAATTTGCTTTCATAGCTTCTTGAGCCGTTGTTAATTTGTTTTTAAGATTTGTGCCTTCTACAGTAACAATATGTTTACCATGTGCATTTCCTAATGGTGAAATACATGAAGTAATACTTTGGTATTCAATATGGTCATTTTCTAAAGTACCAACTAAAACCGTGCATGCACCACAATCACCTTCACGACAGCCAATCTTAGTTCCTGTTAGACGTTGCTCATAGCGAACAAAATCCAATAAGGTCATCCCAGAGTGTTCTGATGTAGTTATGGGTTTGTTATTTAGTATGAAGGTAATCATTTTTGTTATTAAAATATATTATACAATTCTACTGTTATGAAAGTTGAAATTCAACTATGCCGTCACTTCGAGTGAAATTCCTTTTTTTAGAATTTTGTATCGAGAAGCTTTTTACGAATTTAAGGTTCTCGATACATTTCTCGCTAACTCGAAACACTCGAACTGATGTTGTATATGATTTAGTACTCTATTTTATCTTCTTTTTTAGTCCATTCTTGAAAAGCTTCTAAAGCTGTCTCTCTAGCGAGTTGTTCAAAAGGAATGCTTCTTTTTTCGTAGGGTAACGGAATTTCTTTATAAATAAATTCATCATCAAAACCAATATTTGCTGCATCTTCTTGATTGCTTCCATAATATACCTTGTCTGGTCTAGCCCAATAAATTGCACCCAAACACATTGGGCAAGGTTCGCAAGAGGTGTATATTTCACAACCATCTAACTGAAATGAGTCTAAGTTTTTACAAGCATCTCTTATGGCAGTAACTTCAGCATGTGCAGTTGGGTCGTTAGTTGATGTCACTTTATTGTTTCCGCGACCTACAATTTTTCCATCTTTAACTACAACACAACCAAATGGTCCTCCTTCATTATTATTCATGCCTTTTAGTGCTGCGTTTACAGCTTCTTTCATGAATTGTTTTTTGTTTAGTTCACACATTAATTTGTTGACTTTTTTGAATTAAATTTAAATGTTGCTCGACGATTGCCAAGCAAGCTAATATACTGTTTTTTGAAATCAAAATTGAATAATTAAATCCGCTAAATATTTTTAAAAACAATTTGACTATGTGAAATGTTTTTTAATTTGATTGCTGTATTTTTATAATGCTAAATAAAAATCTTTATTACATAATAATAATAATAAGGTTAAGGTATAGTTTAATACTTCTTTTTAAAAATTAATTAAAATGAAAAATAATCAACTTATTGCCATTCTATTTTTAACGCTAATTCTTAGTAGTTGTAAAACAGCTCAAGATATTGTTATTCCACAGCGAAGTATTTCTAATTTCGAAAAATTAGCATCTATTGACAATGTCTTAAGTATTGAAAAGACGAAAAGAACAAGTCATTTTGATGAAAATTACGAGATATGGTTTGAGCAACCTATTGATCATAACGATTTTTCAAAAGGAACTTTTAAGCAACGTGTTTTATTAGGTTTTGAAAATGATACTTTACCCGTTATAGTAGAATTGCAAGGCTATGGAATTTATACTGATAAAGCTGGAGAATTGGCATCACATTATAATGCTAATCAGTTAACTATTGAGCATCGTTATTTTAATAATTCGAGACCAGAGACAATAGATTGGAATACATTAACAATAAAAAATGCAGCTAAAGATCAGACGCGTATTATAAATACAATTAGGAAAGCAGTTTTTCCTAAAACAAAATTTGTTACAACTGGTATATCAAAAGGATGTCAAACGACAATGGCACATCGAAGGTTTTTTCCAAATAATGTAGAGGCTAGTGTTTGTTATGTTGGTCCTTTAAATTATCAGCGAGAGGATTCTAGAGTTTATAAATTTTTAAAAACTGTTGCAACTAAAGAGGATAGAGATAAAGTTGCTGATTTTCAAAAATTATGTTTCGAAAACCGAGATGCATTATTACTATTAATGAAAGATGAGGCTATTAGAAAAAAAATGACATGGGAATTTGGTGTGGAGAACGCAATAGACTATACAATTTTAGAGTATTCGTTTGCTTTTTGGCAATGGGGAGTTCCCGTAGGTGTTATTCCGCAAAAAGGAATTACTGTTGAGAACATATATAAACATTTAATAGATGTTGTTGGTTATGGCTTTTTTGAGGAAAAGGCAGTTGAAAATTTACAACCATATTTTTGGGCAGCCTTAACCCAACAAGGTATTTACGGATATGAAACGGCTCCGTTTAAAGATTATTTTAAAAAGGAAAAGGTATTTAAATTTGATTGGGCATTTCCAGAAGGCATTACTAAAACATATGATTTAAAACCCATGCAGGAGATTAAATCGTATTTGGATAATACTGCCGAGAATATGTTATTTATATATGGAGAATATGATGCTTGGAGTGCAACTGCTGTAGAATTGAATAGTACCTCTGAAAAAAGAGAATTGTATAAGTTTGTTAAGCCTCAAGGTGATCATAAAACCCGAATTAAGAGCTTTGATTCTAAAACTCAAGAATCCATTTACAGCATTATAGATGGTTGGTTAAAACAATAATCGGCACACATCATTTTAATGAAGTTGTCTCTGTTCTATACAAATGATGTATTTGGGATAGAATAGTAATAGATAACTAAAATTTTCTATCAGGATTAAAAATATCTATTTTCATTGAAGTTTTAGTGTTGTCTATAATTTCAGATACTAACTTTCCAGTTGCTGTTCCCATACTCCAGCCCATCATAGCATGACCAGTAGCGATGGTTAGATTTTTGCATTTTGAAGATTTCCCGATGTATGGTAGACCGTCTGGAGAAACTGGTCGTAAACCGCAAGCAGCATTGTCTTTTTCCAATTGAGTTAATTCAATATTAGGATAATATCTACTGGCTGCATTTGCAATTGCATCGACTCTAACTTTGTTGATATTGTGATTGATGCCAGCGATTTCCATCGTGCCAGCAAATCTTGTAAAACCATTCATAGGTGTTACAGCAGTTTTAGCTTCAGTTAAAATAGCAGGTATAGTTATATTCGTAGTTCTTTCCGTATTTACACGATAGCCTTTTCCGGCTTGTAATAATAGATTAAGACCTAGCTTTTTGCTTAAAAACGAACTCCAAGAGCCAGCTGCTAAAACCACTTCGTCCGCAATTAAAGTTTGCTTATTGGTTTTTAGTGACGTAATTGTTTTGTTATTTACTTCTAAATCTTCAACTTTTTCATTGGTATAAAATGTAACTCCTACATGCTTTAAATAGGATATCATTTCAGCCATAAATTCATGAGGTGTTGTGTGATGATCACATTTAAAGTAGGCTGCTCCAATAGCGTTGATTTCTACATTAGGCTCTAGCTCTTTTATTTCTTTGGGTGTAACTCCTTTAGCATCTAGCCCAAGTTCTGTTGCCATTTCTGCAAGTTTCAGTTCTTCATCTAATAGTTTTTGAGTCTGGCAAAGCATAAATAACCCTTTCTTTTCATACTGAGATGTGAAATTTTCTGAAGTTTTTATATCCTCATATAATTGTTGACTCAAAACTGAAATATCTCTAATAAAAGGTGCGGCTTTTTTTACGTGACTGGCATTACAAGATTTATTAAATGCCCAAACCCATTTTAAAAAATCTTTATCCAATCTTGGTTTAATATATAAAGGACTCGAAGAATCAAACATCCATTTTATACCTTTCTTCATAACTCCTGGTGCGGATAAAGGAATAATATGACTTGGTGATAAATAACCAGCATTAACATAAGAAGCACCAGTATCTAAATTCGATTGATCTATAATGGTGATTTGATGACCTTCTTTTTGTAAGTAATATGCTGAGCATAATCCAATAATACCACCTCCTATAATGATTACTTTCTTTTGCATGTAATTTTAAATTAAAGTAGCAGATTTTTTAATAAGTTTTTGTGCAATGAAGATAGTAAATTGTTTTTTTTAAACTAAAAAACCCGAACATCAAGTTCGGGTTTTAAGGTTAATAGCACTTTAACTTAAGCAACACATTTGGAAATGGGCTCAAATGTATTTATGTTAACTTTAAAAATAGGTTTCAAGAACCTTGCCAATTGATCAAATTCAATTAAAAAAGCATCATGCCCATGTGTGGATTTTATTTCATGAATATTTACATTCTGTTTTACACTTTTTAGTTCTACATAAGAATTCCAGTTTTCTTCTGCTTTAAAGAATAAATCTGAATTAATAGTGATAATATGTATACTCGAAGAAATCTTCGAGGCAACATCTAAAAAATCTCCTCTACTTTCAGTAATATCAATTGTTCGTAATATCTGATTCATTATTTTATAAGCGGACAAATTAAATCGACTTGTTAAGTTATCTCCATGATAATTTAGCCATGATTCAATATTGAACAGATCTTTGTCTTTTTTAGTTCTATCGAACTTTTGCTTTAAAGATTCTGGTGTGCGATATAAAGTCATAGCATGCATTCTTGCATCTGCTAATGGTTCACTAGAATGATTGAGAATTGCATCTTGAATATGGCAATTCGCTATTAACCAGTCCGTAGATTTCCAATCGGTTGCTACTGGAATTAAATGTTCAATTAAATGAGGTTTTAAAGCAGCTAATTCCCATGCAATTCCACCACCAACAGAACCTCCAATAACTGCAAAAAGTTGTTTAATTTTTAACTGTTCAATGCCAAATGCAAACAACCTTGCAATATCTCTTGCTGAGAAATCTTTATAGTTTTCAATTAAGCTTTCACTTTTATTGTCATATCCATTTCCAGGGATATTGAATGCTAAAATTGTATAATTATTGGTGTCAATACATTTGTTTTTACCAATTAAATCATTCCACCATCCATGCTCACCAATTATATTAGAATTTCCTGTAAGTGCATGGTTAACTAAAACCACAGGAGCTTCATGTAGTGTTTTTCCAAATGTTTGATAAGACAGACTAATTGTATATGTTTTATCAGTACTAGTAGCGAAATTTGGAATAGTTATATATTGTAATTCTTCCATGAGTAACTTTAAATTATTAAACAGATGCCTTTATCTTAAAGGCATCTGTTTTAAACTAAACAACACTAATAAAGGCTAATTTTGAAGTGTCTTCTTTTGTTTTACAACAGCAAAGGCTTCTTTTAAATCAGCTTTTAAATCTTCTATGTTTTCAATCCCAACAGATAAACGGATTAAGTCTTTTGTCACTCCTGTAGTTTCTTGTGCTTCATCACTTAATTGCTGATGCGTAGTACTTGCAGGATGAATGATGAGTGACTTTGTATCTCCAATATTCGCTAATAGCGAGAATAACTTTGTGGTATCTGCTATGGTTTTAGCAGCATCATAGCCACCATCTGCACCAAAGGTTACAATACCACTTTGTCCTTTTGGCAGGTATTTTTTAGCAAGATTATTGTATTTGCTTGTCTCTAATCCTGGATAGTTTACCCAGTTGACTTCTGGTTGCTCCTGCAGCCATTTTGCTAATTCGAGTGCATTTTCACTGTGTTTTTGAATACGCAATTCTAAAGTCTCTAAACCTTGAATAATCTGAAAAGCATTAAAGGGACTTAATGCTCCACCATAATCTCGTAACCCTTCAATTCTAATCTTAGCAATAAAAGCTGCTGCACCAATAACGTCACTGTAAACTAAACCATGGTAACCAGCCGATGGTTCTGTAAATTCTGGGAATTTTCCATTGGTCCAATCAAATGTTCCAGCATCAATAATAATACCTCCAAGTGATGTGCCATTTCCATTAATGTATTTTGTGAGTGAGTGAATTACAATATTTGCTCCGTATTCAATTGGATTTAATAAATAAGGTGTAGCCACTGTATTATCTACAATCAAAGGCACTTTATGTGCTTTTGCAGCAACAGAGATGGCTTCAAGATCTAAAACATCTAGTTTTGGATTTCCTAGAGATTCTACGAAAATGGCTCTTGTGTTTTCTTGTGCCGCTTTCTGAAAATTCTCTGGGTCAGAAGGATCTACAAATGTAGTTGTAATACCATGTCTTGGTAACGTTACGCTCAATAAATTGTAAGTTCCTCCATACAAACTATTGGAAGCTATGATATGATCTCCTGCACGCAAAAGTGTCAGCAAAGTTGTTGAAATTGCTGCTGTTCCAGAAGCAGTTGCTACAGCTGCGATTCCTCCTTCTAAAGCAGCTAGTCGCTGCTCTAAAATGTCATTGGTTGGGTTATTTAACCGTGTGTAAATAAATCCTGGAACGGAGAGATTAAATCGTCCTGCTGCATCGTCCGAATCATCGAACACATAGGCTGTAGATTGATAAATTGGAACAGCTCTTGTTCCTCCTGTTTGACTAACATCGTGTCCTGCGTGCAACGCCTGTGTTGCGAATTTTTGTGTACTCATTTTTCTAAGTTTTTGAGTTAATAATGATTAAACCAAAAGCCAAATAAGCCTCGTTAGAAGCATACTTAATAGAAAAATGTTATAAAGAAAATGCTAATTACTGATGAGTAATTAGTCTTGAGTTATCTATCCGAATTTGCAAAAAATGACTTGCGCTTTCAAGTAGAATTTAGCACCTTCTTAGTAAGTCTAAGGGTTGCTAAGGCTTCGTCGAGTCTATCTCTCCACCTTTCTTGATAACATTAACGGAAAATTTTAAATGCAAATTTCTGTGTTACTTCAAAATTTTAAAATCCTCATTTACTCTAGTAAACTGTGTTTTTAAAATTTATTGCGCCTTGAACTTTGTTTTTAAAAGTTTTCCTTTTCAGTAAGTGTTTGAACTTTGTGAGCACAAATATTGCAACACAAAAGTTAGAAATCCAAATAAAATGTTGAATTTAAGAGTCTTTTGTGATATTCGTAAAATTATAAAGATTTTTTTGTAGAATACTTAGTTTGGATAATTTCGCTAACAGGCTTATTTGTAATCTTACTTTCTAACCACGAGATAATATCTAAATAGAGGAAAGCTCTACGTTCAAAAGGATGGTTTTCGAAAGTTTTTAGAGTTATCAATAAATCTTTGAAAGCATTTTTTAGATCGTGAGGGTAGATGTCTTGAAGGCTTCTAATAAATTTTATCATTTCCTTTTGCACTTCGTGCAATTCATTCATTTTTATTAAAAACTTGTAGGTGCTTCTTAAAAGTGACTCTAAATGATAATCTAAACCTGCTTCATAATGCGCAACTAGATTTAATACGCGAGAAAAGCAAAGTAAGTCTTCTCTCATAGATAGCGATTTATTAGAAATGATTCTATCTAAATATTTTATACATTCTTTATTATTTCCTGCTCCAAATTGTAAGCTGGCAAATTTATAATAGAATATCATTTTATGGTGTGGATCAATTCTATTATTAAACTGAATTAATTCTTTTTCAATATTAGGAATTAACTCTAAACCATCCTCAAAACTACCATCGATAAAGTGCTGATTGATATTGTGGAAATTAGTATATAGAAATACTAAGGTCGCTACATTCTCGTCTTTAATGAATTTCGAATTGTTTACAGTAGCTTTAAAATTCTCTAATTTTTTTACAAATTTCGGCTTATTATTTATAAAGAATAGAGACTCTAAAAGATAATTATTCCCTTTTAAGAAGAAAACAGGATTTAGGTTAATCATACTTGGATTCTGATAGAATAAATCTACCAATTTTGAAGCGTATTTATAACAATTCAAAAAATCTTGCATTAAAAAGCTATACCATAAATGTGCTTTATATAACCAAAGTTTTTCTCTAAAACCTATTTTACTAAAATCAAATTTTGGAAGTCTATCATTAAAATATTGTGTAACCATCTGGCTTTCTTCTTCATTTTTCACATAGCCAGTTTTTAAAATAATGCTATAGAGTTGTAATGATAAATTAGATAGCTTACTTGCAATAACGTTTTGAGTACTCAATTCTTTAGCTTGAATGGCTAATTCGTCAGCTCGAGTACTTATGCTTCTTGTAATGTATTGAGATTCAATTACTTTTTCGAGTTCAACAATTTCAAAAGCAGAATTTTTTTCTTCATTTGAAATGGCTAATTCTTTTGCTTTATCTAAAATTTTTAAACTCTGTTTGTATAAGCCTTTGTGATATAGTATAGATGCAAAATCTAACTGTTCTCTAATTTGTAAACGTATGTTTTGATGTGAAGGATTTAGCTTTAGGCTTATTAAAATCTGCTTATATAAATGTGCTTTTACATTAGCTAACTGCGATTTTTTTACTATGCCACTTTTTAAAATAATCGTTTCATTATAACCTTTTGCTTTATCTAAAAGATTAAAAAGATTTAAGAATTTAGAATCAGCATTGACACCCAAACGACCAACGTACAATTTAAACTGTCGCTTTTCAGATTTAGTTAAGGATTTAACTAGTGAAAATAAATTATCTTTTTGGTCTTTAGTTATCAATGCAAAATGATTTTATAATACTGAAATACAGTCTATTAATATGTGATTTTGATTTTGAACATCGTAAAATCAAATCAACGGCAAACTGTATTAACAAATTCAAAATATAAATTCGTAAGACAATACTATAAATATATTTTGATATATGTCAAATAACAATATACAAATCTTTGATACAACCCTTCGCGATGGAGAACAAGTTCCAGGTTGTAAACTAAATTCAGATCAAAAAGTTGTAATCGCAGAACAGCTAGATATGCTTGGCGTAGATGTCATTGAGGCAGGTTTCCCTGTGTCGAGTCCAGGAGATTTTAAATCTGTCGATGCCATTTCTAAAATTGTGAAAAATGCTACGATTTGTGGTTTAACCAGATCTGTGGAAAATGATATAAAAGTGGCCGCTGAAGCATTAAAATATGCTGTAAAGCCTAGAATTCATACTGGGATTGGGACTTCAGATTCTCATATCATTCATAAATTCAAAACAACAAGAGAAGATATTTTAGAACGTGCATATGCCGCAGTGAAATATGCAAAATCGTTCGTTGAGGATGTTGAGTTTTATGCAGAGGATGCAGGGAGAACTGATAACGAATACTTAGCTAGAGTATGCGAAGCTGCAATAAAAGCAGGTGCTACAGTATTAAATATTCCAGATACTACAGGGTACTGTTTGCCTAGTGAATATGGTGCAAAAATGAAATACCTAAAAGAAAACGTTAAGGGTATTGAAAAGGCAATATTATCTTGTCATTGTCATAACGATTTAGGTTTGGCAACAGCAAATTCTATTGAAGGTGTAATTAATGGCGCACGACAAATCGAATGTACAATAAATGGAATTGGTGAGCGTGCTGGTAATACAGCTTTAGAGGAAGTGGTAATGGTGTTAAAGCAGCATCCATATTTAAATTTAGATACTAATATCAATACATCAATGTTGTATGGAACTAGCCAATTAGTTAGTGATAGTATGGGAATTTATACGCAACCTAATAAGGCAATTGTTGGAGCAAATGCATTTGCACATAGCTCTGGTATTCATCAAGATGGTGTGATAAAAAATCGCGAAACTTATGAAATTATAGACCCAAAAGATGTTGGTGTTACGGATTCTGCTATTGTGTTAACAGCGAGAAGTGGAAGAGCAGCTTTAGCATATAGAGCAAAAAATGTAGGTTATGAATTAACTAAACTTCAGTTAGATGTTATTTATGCTAACTTTTTGAGTTTTGCAGATCGAAAGAAAGAGGTAAATGATACTGATATTCATCAAATCATTGAAACAAGTAATGTCTACCAACAAATAATCTCAGCATAAGATGTCAAAAAAAACATTGTTCGATAAAGTCTGGGATTCGCATGTGGTCAGTAGTATAGAAAACGGCCCACAAATTCTATACATTGATAAACATTTAATACATGAAGTAACAAGTCCGCAAGCTTTCAACGAACTGGAAGATCGCGGAATTCCTGTTTTTAGACCAAATCAAATTGTAGCTACTGCAGATCATAATACACCTACATTAAATCAAGATCAACCGATTAAAGATGATCTTTCTAGACAACAATTAGAACAGTTGTCTAAAAACTGTAAGAAAAGCGATATTACATTATATGAGTTAGGGCATAAATACAATGGAATTGTGCATGTAATGGCTCCAGAGTTAGGAGTGACTCAACCAGGCTTGACCATGGTCTGTGGTGATAGTCATACTTCAACTCATGGTGCCTTCGGAGCTATTGCTTTTGGTATAGGAACAAGTCAGGTTGCGCAAGTATTTGCTAGCCAGTGCTTGTTGCTTACCAAACCTAAAAGTTTAAGAGTAATAGTTAATGGAAAATTAAAAAATGGCGTCTTACCGAAAGATGTCATTCTTTATATTATTTCAAAATTAGGAACCAATTCTGGAACAGGTTATTTCTGTGAATATGCAGGAAACGTGTTTGAAGACATGAGTATGGAAGGTCGAATGACCGTCTGTAATATGAGTATTGAAATGGGAGCTCGAGGTGGTATGATTGCGCCAGATGAAACTACTTTTGAATATGTGAGAGGAAGAGAATTTGCGCCTAAAGGTGAGGATTTTGAAAAGAAAGTAGCTTATTGGAAAACGTTACCTACAGATGAAGGAGCTCAATTTGATAAAGAGTATACTTTTGATGCTGGAGATATTGAACCGATGGTGACTTATGGTACGAATCCAGGAATGGGAATTAAAATTTCTGAAACAATTCCTGTAGATGAAAATCCATCATTTAAAAAGTCGTTGGCTTATATGAATTTTGAAGCTGGTGAAAGTTTAATAAACAAACCAATTAATTTTGTGTTTATAGGAAGTTGTACTAATTCTCGTATCGAAGATTTTAGAGTAGCCGCGGACTTTATTAAAGGCAAGCAAAAAGCTGAGAATGTTACGGCTTGGTTGGTTCCTGGAAGCAAACAAGTGGAAACACAAATTATAGAAGAAGGTTTAAAAACTATATTCGACGATGCAGGTTTTGAGTTACGTCAACCTGGTTGTTCAGCATGCCTGGCAATGAACGATGATAAAATTCCACGAGGAGAATATTGTGTATCAACCTCAAATAGAAATTTTGAGGGTAGACAAGGACAAGGATCAAGAACAATTTTGGCAAGTCCATTAGTAGCTGCGGCAACAGCCGTTGAAGGGAAGATAATTGACATTACAAAACATTTAAATTAATGGAAAAGTTTACAACAATACAATCTAGAGCCATTCCATTAAGCATTGAGAATGTCGATACAGATCAGATTATACCAGCGCGTTTTTTAAAGGCTACAGATAGGAAAGGATTTGGTGAAAATGTTTTTAGAGATTGGAGATTTAAAAAAGACGGAACGGTTAATGAAGAATTTGTATTAAATGACTCCAAATATTTAGGAAACATATTAGTTGCTGGTGATAATTTTGGTTGCGGTTCGAGTAGAGAGCACGCAGCTTGGGCAATTACGGATTATGGTTTTAAAGTAGTCGTATCTAGTTTTTTTGCAGATATATTTAAAGGTAATGCATTGAATAATGGTTTATTGCCAGTTCAAGTTTCTGCAGATTTTCTTAGTCAATTACTTAATCTAGTAGAAAATAATCCCGAAACAGAATTAGAAGTTAATCTCGTAGCGCAAACAATTTCTGTGAAAGATTCAGAATTATCAGAAAATTTCAATATTGATGCATATAAAAAGACGTGTTTAATCAATGGTTACGATGACATTGATTATCTTGTTAATAATAAAGAATTAATTGAAGCTTTTGAGGCTCAAAAAATATATTGAAATTGAATCGAAACACGAAATTGAAGAAGAAATTTAAATGCTAGAATTGTCCCCTTGAGGGGACTTTAGGGGTGTTTTCAAAGCATTGTATAGAGAATAAAATAAATTAATAATTAATATTAAAGCGGGATGAGATTCCTGCTTTCGCAGGAATTTATGAAATTAAACATAGCAGTTTTACCAGGTGATGGTATTGGGCCAGAGGTGACAAATCAAGCTATAAAGGCTTTAAAAGCTATTGCTTCAGAATTTAATCATAATTTTAAGTTCACAAACGCAAACGTTGGTGCGATAGCAATAGATAAACAAAATGATCCATTACCAGAGGATACATTAGATTTATGTAAGTCAACAGATGCTATTTTATTCGGTTCTATTGGTCATCCAAAATACGATAATGATCCTTCTGCAAAAGTTCGTCCAGAACAAGGGCTACTTAAATTAAGAAAAGAACTTGGGTTGTTTGCTAATATTAGACCAGTAAAGGCATATCAAACGCTATTAGATAAATCACCTTTGAAGAAGCATATTATTAAAGGCACAGATATTAATATTTTTCGTGAATTAACTGGTGGAATCTATTTCGGTGAGAAGCAACTAAGTGAAGACGGAAATGTAGCTTCAGATTTATGTGAGTATTCCAGAGAAGAAATAGAGCGAATAGCGCATTTAGCATTTAAATCTGCACAAACTAGAAAAAATAAAGTAACACTAGTAGATAAAGCTAATGTTCTTGAGAGTTCTAGACTTTGGAGAAGAGTAGTTACTGAAGTTGCAGAACATTATAAAGATGTAGTTTTAGACTTCTTGTTTGTAGATAATGCAGCAATGCAAATGATTCTTAATCCAAAACAGTTTGATGTTATTTTAACCGAAAACATGTTTGGCGATATCATTAGTGACGAAGCTAGTGTTATTGGCGGATCTATTGGATTATTAGCCTCGGCATCAATTGGTGAAAAATATGCAATGTTCGAGCCTATTCATGGATCATTTCCGCAAGCAACAGGAAAAGGAATTGCAAATCCAATTGCTTCCATCTTATCTGCAGCAATGTTGCTAGAACATTTTGGGTTATACACTGAAGCCGAATTAATAAAATTAGCAGTAGAAAAGTCTTTGAAATTAGATATTACAACACCAGATATTAATACTAAGTACGATAACGTTACAACAGGCAAAGTAGGCGATTTTATCGAAGATTTTATTAATAACCCAAAGGATACCAATATGAATTTTACGAATATTCATTTAGGTCAATCCACAATAATATAAGCTAAATGCCTACACAACCAAAACTCACGCGATTTAATCAAAACGTGGTGTCAAAGTATCAGATATACAACAGTATATTTATGACTTTACCTTTTGATAGCGTAACAAAAACAGGTGTTCTTTTACCTCTGTTTCATGAAACTTGTAAAAAAGGATTTGCAAATCAAGACGATCCAACAACAATAGTTAATTCATTTTTTAAAAAGTATCAGGCTAGACGATCTAGCCAGAGTCAGATTAATTTATTATTTCGATTTATTCAATATATAGAACGGCAAGTTGTATTATTTGATGCTATTGAAGATGCTGCTTTTCCAGTAGTACACAACATGGATGGTATTGGTACTTTAAGAAGTTTAAAAGAAACTGTTAGTGCGGAAAATAAACTTGAAATACTTCAAAAATATCTCGAAGAATTTAAAGTTAGAATTGTATTAACTGCACATCCAACACAGTTTTATCCTGGGTCCGTTTTAGGAATTATTACGGATTTAACAGAGGCTATACGAGAAAATGATTTGTTGAGGATAAATGATTTACTCGCACAATTAGGAAAGACGCCATTTTTTAAACATAAAAAACCAACACCTTTTGATGAGGCTGTTAGTTTAATTTGGTATTTAGAGAATGTATTCTATAAATCCTTTGGAACAATATTCGATTATATCCAACAAAATATATTCGAAGGCAAAGAAATAGAAAACGATATTATAAATATTGGTTTTTGGCCTGGTGGCGATAGAGACGGAAACCCTTTTGTAACACCAGAAATTACTTTGAAAGTGGCTGGTAGATTACGTCTTTCAATTATAAAAAATTATTATAAAAACATTAGACAATTAAAGCGAAAATTGACATTTCAAGGAGTTGAAGACAGAATGGCAACTTTAGAAGACGAATTGTATAGCATCATTACTAATGAACCTTCTAGTTTAACTTTACCGCATTTTGTTTCAGAATTAAAAGCTGTAAAACAAGTAATTATTGATAAGCATCAGTCACTCTATTTAGATGAATTAAATAGTCTTATTAATAAAACACACTTATTCGGGTTTCATTTTGCTTATTTAGATATACGTCAAGATAGCAGAAAACACAATGCGTTTTTTAATCATATGGTTGAAACTTTGATTGAAAATGATAGTAGCATTTTTCCTAAGAATTATTTCGACTTATCTGAAAAGGAACAGGTACAATTATTGTCTAAAGTAAATGGTACTATTGATTTATCTCTTATTAAAGATGAAGAAACCTTAAAAGCTTTAAATACCATAAAAGCGATTAAAACCATACAGGAGACGAATGGGGAAAAGGCTGCTAATCGATATATAATTAGTAATAATCAAACCACATTGAACGTAATGCAGTTGTTTGCTATGCTAAAGCTTGTAGCTTTTAACGACAAGTTAACGGTAGATATTGGGCCTCTTTTTGAAACCATAACCGATTTAGAAAATGCACCAGCTGTAATGGACGAGTTATATACCAATCCAGAATATACTGCTCATTTAAAATCAAGAGGCAATAAGCAAACGATAATGTTAGGCTTTAGTGATGGTACTAAAGATGGTGGATATTTAATGGCAAATTGGGCTATTTATAAAGCTAAAGAAAACTTAACAACAGTGTCGCGTAAATATGGTATTAAAGTTATTTTCTTTGATGGTCGTGGTGGTCCGCCAGCAAGAGGTGGAGGGAAAACACATAATTTCTATGCGTCTTTAGGGCCAACTATTGAAGATGAAGAAGTACAATTAACAATACAAGGGCAAACAATTAGTTCTAATTTCGGAACTCTTGAGTCTTCTCAGTATAACTTAGAGCAATTAATAAGTTCTGGTATTGATAATAGTATTAGTGATAGAGATTTGTCTATGAACCAAGATAATAGAGAGGTTATGACAGATTTATCTAAAAGAAGTTATAAGGCATATTCAGATTTTAAGGCACATCCAAAGTTCATTTCGTATTTGGAGTTTATGAGTACATTAAAGTATTATGCAAAAACCAATATTGGAAGCCGTCCATCTAAACGCGGTAAATCTGAAGGTTTAGTTTTTGAAGATTTACGAGCAATACCTTTTGTTGGATCTTGGAGTCAATTGAAACAGAATGTACCTGGCTTTTTTGGTGTAGGAACAGCTTTAAAGCATTATGAAGATGCTGGTGAGTTTGAAAAAGTGCAAACCTTATTTAAAACATCAGATTTTTTTAAGACACTTATTGGAAATAGCATGATGTCTTTATCTAAATCATTCTTTGATTTAACAAGATATATGGCTGAGGATGCCGAATATGGAGAATTTTGGACAATAATTTATAACGAATATGAAACTACAAAACGTTTAATTTTAAAACTAACAGGTTATAAAGAATTAATGCAAGAAGAACCAACTAGTAAAGCTTCAATCGCAGTTAGAGAATCTATTGTGTTGCCATTATTGACAATTCAGCAATATGCTTTAAAAAAGATTCAGGAACTTGAAAAAACTGGGGTAAAACCAGATGACGAACAAATGAAGATTTACGAAAAGATGGTGACCAGATCGTTATTTGGTAATATTAATGCTAGTCGAAATTCGGCATAGAATGTTATTTCTCAAAACTAAAAAACCCTCCAAGACTAAACTTGGAGGGTTTTTCCTAACAACTAATTGACTAATCTAATGACAATAAAGATTAGTGTTCATTCAATCTAAAGTCTGGGTAAGCATCCATACCGTGTTCGTGTGCATCTAGACCTTCTAATTCCTCACGTTCAGAAACTCTGATGCCAACTGTTTTCTTCATAATAAATATGATTAAGAATGAAGATACAATACAAATGGCAGCATAAGAAGCTACACCAATAAGTTGACTTAAGAACTGCGCTCCACCTGCAAGTTCTCCAAAAATTCCAACAGCTAAAGTTCCCCAAATACCACATACTAAGTGTACTGCAATGGCACCAACAGGATCGTCTAGTTTTAGCCTGTCAATAAAAGATACAGCAAACACAATAATAGCACCTGCAACTGCTCCAATTATAATAGCGTCACTTGGACTCATTTGGTCTGCACCTGCAGTAATACCAACAAGACCACCTAAAATACCATTAAGGAACATTGTTAAATCTAAATTTCTATATTTTAATGTAGATACTAGGGCAGCAACTACTCCACCAGCCGCAGCGGCTAAACAGGTAGTTACTAAAGTTAAAGATGTTAAACTTGGATCCGCTGATAATACAGAACCACCATTAAATCCAAACCATCCTAACCATAAGATTAATACACCAGCAGTAGCTAATGGAATATTATGTCCAGGAAGTGCCTGTGGTTTTCCATTTTTAAATTTACCAATTCTAGGACCTAATAAGCAAACTGCAACGACTGCAGCCCAACCACCAACAGAGTGCACTAGAGTAGAACCAGCAAAATCATAAAATGGTGTTTCTAAATTCTGTAAGAATCCACCTCCCCATTTCCAAGAACCTGCAATTGGGTAAATTAATCCTACGTAAATTACTGTGAAAACCATAAATGGCCCAATTTTAATACGTTCAGCTACAGCTCCAGAAACAATAGTTGCTGCTGTTGCTGCAAACATACCTTGGAACAAGAAATCCGTCCAGTACGTATAGCCTTCGTTATAAGCTAAGTCTAATGCGCCAGCATCCGTAAGTGGTGAATCTAAACCAAATCCTGCGAATCCGAAAATTCCTAAATCACCAGATTCAAAACCTGGATACATTAGATTAAATCCAACTAAGCAATAGAGTAGTAAGCCGACAGTAATAATAAATATGTTTTTAAATAAAATGTTGATTGTATTCTTTTGACGTGTCAATCCGATTTCTAAAAATGCAAAACCCAAGTGCATAAAGAAAACTAGGGCTGTACAGATCATCATCCATACATTATTTATAGTTAATAATTCCATAATTCTTTTTTAGTTTAAAGTTTGTCCTCCTTTTTCTCCTGTTCGTATTCTGTAAACTTCATCTATCTGAGAGACAAAGATTTTGCCATCTCCTACATCTCCTGTAGAGGCAGCTTCAAGAAGTGTTTTGATAGTGATGTCTTCAAAGTCATCATTGACAACGATAGATAAGTATCTTCTTTGTATGTCACTTGTGCTATAAGAAACACCTCTATAAACGTGGCCTTCTTTTTCGTTTCCAAGACCTGTTACATCCCAATAAGAGAAGAAGTTTACTCCTACTTCATGAAGAGCTCTTTTTACTTTAGAAAACATTGATTTTCTAATAATTGCTTCAACTTTTTTCATTTTATTTAGTATTAGTTAGAATTGATATATTGCAGCCAAAGTAAATGCGGCTAAGCTACTTGTGTCTTCTCCGTCAGCATCGAAATACATAGCGTCATTGTTACTCCAAGAGTCAAATCTGATTTCAGGCTTAATAATTAAGTTGCTGTCCACAGTATAGCTACCTGTTAATGTTGTGGCGAATACGCTTGGTAAATCATCAAGATCTTTATCATAAAGGCTAAAATACTCAGCCCTTAGACCAATTGAAAAGTCCTTATTAAGACCGTATTGTGGGTAAAGAGCAGCTCCATAAAAACCACTTCCATCATTGTCATTATATGCTGCGTTAATTCCTATAAAAAATTCATCTGAAAGGTCAAAACCACCTGTGTAATCAACTTCGAAACCTAAACCACCATTATTTCCACTATCGTAGTATAAGTTTAGGTATTGATCAGAATATCCTAATTGAGCACCAAATGAGTATTCACCTGTTGTAGAAGTATTATTAGTATCCCAAGGATTCATAACTGCTAACATTAAGCTAAAATCATCAGATAAAGCAAAATCTGCTTTTAAACCCATATGAGAGAAAGGCCCACTTGAAAATAGATAGGATGTACTGTAGTTAAAGTTTGCTGCTGGAGCAATGACTTCATATCCTAAAAATGTATTAAAGCGACCGAACGTTAAAGTTGTACTTTCTGAAACATTCCAGTAAGCATATGCTTGATTTACTATGCCATCGACAATGTCATTGCTAAAAGTAGCTCCAGCGCCTCTTGGTCCTGTAACTAAATCAAGTACTGCGCCTACTTTTCCACTTTCATAGCTGGCAATTATGTTACCCATACCAAATGCAAATCCTGTTTGATTCGCAAAAGCAGTTCCAAATGATTGTCCAGAATCATCTGATGTTGTTAGTAGAGTTTGGTAATAAGCATCAATACTTCCGCTTAAGGTAAACTTCTTTTCAGTAGTTTCTTCTGAATCTTGAGCTGTTAGAACTATTGATGTTAATAGTAATGTTAAAGTAAATAATTGTTTCATAAAAATTGTCTTTAATTTGATTGAGTACGAGTCAAAACTATATAAACTTTATTTATACCCTATAAAAAAATAGGTATTTAGTACAACTTTTATTAATTTTTGATTTTATACCCCTAAATTTTTAGGGTTTGTTTTATTTTAAGTTGTTTTTTATGATATTATCAATTGAGTTTCTTAAAGATTTTATGAAAATTGTTAATTGAATATATAATTTTCAAAGTCTAGTTCTTATCGCAAACGTTTTCGCAATAAATGCGATTTTTTATTGAATATTTTTTTATTACTTATTTGTTATTATATCCCGTTATTATTGAAGAATCTTCATTTAGATAGTCCTTAATTACCGATATGAGAAAAGTGTTTCTACTTTTTTTTAATCAAGTTCTAGAGTATATATTAGAGGTGTAATAGGGTATGAAAAACCCTCGAAAATTTCTGAATTATGCTGAAGAAACAAGGACTTTATTTACCAGAATTTGAACACGAAAATTGTGGAGCAGGATTCATCTGTAATCTTAAAGGTGAAAAAACAAATCAAATTATACATGATGCTTTAGAGATTCTTGTAAAATTAGAACATAGAGGTGGTGTAAGTGCAGATGGTAAAACTGGAGATGGAGCTGGTTTGTTAATAGATATTCCTCATGCTTATTTTAAACGCGTTTGTGGTTTTAAAGTTCCTGTAAAAGGAAAATATGCTGTTGGAATGGTGTTCTTGCCAAAAAACAGTAACCAATACAAATTTTGCAAGGATACTTTCGAAAAAGAGATTATTGTACAAGGACTTTCTATTATAGGATGGAGAGAAGTGCCTGTAGATTCAACTCAACTTGGAGAAATTGCTTTAGCGTCAGAACCAAACATAGAACAACTTTTTGTCGGAAAATCTAATGAAGTTTCTGAGGATGACTTCAAAGCAAAACTATATGCAGCACGTAAAATAACAGAGCACACGATTAGAAAATCTAAAATGTCTCAGAGCTCTTATTTCTATGTGTCGAGTTTATCTATGAATACCTTAATATATAAAGGTATTATAATGCCAGAAGATATAGGTCCTTATTATAAAGACTTGCAAGAAGACGATTTGGTAACACGTTTGGCTTTAGTGCACCAACGTTTTTCTACCAACACAATGCCTACTTGGGAATTGGCGCAGCCATTTCGATTGATGTGTCAGAATGGTGAGATTAATACACTTCGTGGTAACGTAAGTCGTATGCGCGTTCGTGAAGAAATTATGAAAAGTGATGTTTTTGGTCCACAAATAGATAAGTTATTTCCAATCATTTTACCAGGAAAATCAGATTCAGCTTCCATGGATATGGTTGTAGAATTGTTGACTCACACAGGGCGTTCGTTACCAGAAGTAATGATGATGATGATTCCTGAAGCCTGGGAAAAACACAGAACCATGTCTCCAGAACGTAAGGCTTTTTACGAGTACAACGCTTGCATTATGGAACCTTGGGACGGACCAGCTTCGGTACCCTTTACAGATGGAAATTATATTGGAGCATTATTAGATAGAAACGGGTTAAGGCCTTCACGATATACAGTTACCAAAAGTGGAAAATTGATAATGTCTTCAGAAATTGGAGTTGTAGATATAGCACCAGAAGATGTGGAAAGTCATGGTCGTTTAGAGCCTGGAAAGATGTTTTTGGTAGATATGAACCAAGGTCGAATCATTAATGACGAAGAAATTAAAAGTAAGATTGTTAAAGAAAGACCGTATCAAGAATGGTTAGATAAAACAAGATTGCACTTAAAAGATATTCCTTATACTGGTGAAACCTGTCCAATTGAGACTTTAGATATTAAAACAAGACAGCGTCTATTTAATTACACATTTGAAGATATTCAAGAGGTAATAACTCCAATGGCACAAAAGGCTAAAGAAGCATTAGGCTCAATGGGAATTGACACACCTTTAGCAGTTTTATCGAATAAACCACAACTGATTTCAAACTATTTTAAGCAGTTATTTGCTCAGGTAACAAATCCACCTTTAGATGGAATTCGTGAAGAAATTGTAACCGACATAAGTTTGTCATTAGGTAAGGATAGAAATATTTTCAGCATTACAGAACGTCAATGTCGAAAACTTAAAATCCAAAATCCTGTTATATCAAATGATGATTTGGAAAAAATCAGAAACATTTCTGTTGAAAGTTTTAAAGCCGAAACAATCGAAATGTTATATCCAAAAGATAAAGGTCTCAACGGATTAGAAGATGCTTTAGATAGCATCATTGTGCAAATTGAAAAAGCGTTAGAACGAAAAACGAATATTATTATTTTATCGGATAGAGGAGTTAGTAAAGAGATGGCTCCAATCCCAGCGTTATTAGCGTGTTCGTATGTGAGTCATCAGATGAATCGTTTACGTAAGCGTTCATATTTCGATATTATTATTGAATCTGCAGAACCACGCGAACCACATCACTTTGCCACCTTATTTGGTTATGGTGCAAGTGCTGTAAATCCTTATATGGTAAATGAAATTATCAGAATGCAAGTTAAGGATGGCTTCATCACTGATATGGACGAACAAAAAGCAGTTGATAATTTCAATAAAGCCATCGGAAAAGGAATTTTGAAAGTGATGAACAAAATCGGAATCTCAACGTTACGTTCGTACAGAGGTTCTCAAATTTTCGAAATAGTTGGGTTCAACTCACAATTCGTAGAAAAATATTTTCCATATACAACGTCTAGAATCGAAGGTATTGGTTTATATGAAATCGAAAAAGAAATCGATAAACGTTACCAGCATGCCTATCCAAATACTGAAGTCAATAAAAGCTTAGGTTTAAATATTGGAGGAGATTACAGATGGAGACGAAATGGTGAAAAACACTTATTTAACCCAACAACAGTTGCAAAACTGCAACAAGCGGTTAGATTGAGTGATCAAGCGAGTTATGATGTTTATGCGAAAACCATTAATGAACAGTCAGAAAATTTAATGACCATTCGTGGTTTATTCGAGTTTAATAATATCGATCCTATTCCGATTGAAGAAGTTGAGCCTTGGACAGAAATTGTAAAACGTTTCAAAACTGGGGCGATGTCTTATGGATCTATTTCGCGCGAAGCACATGAAAATTTAGCGATTGCCATGAACAGAATTGGTGGAAAATCTAATTCTGGTGAAGGAGGTGAAGACCGTAACCGTTTTCAACCAGATGTTAATGGTGATAGTAGAAATTCAGCCATAAAGCAAGTCGCTTCTGGACGCTTTGGTGTAACGTCTCACTATTTAACAAATGCGAAAGAGATTCAAATAAAAATGGCTCAAGGAGCTAAGCCTGGAGAAGGTGGTCAGCTTCCTGGTGAAAAAGTGTTACCTTGGATTGCAGCTGCTCGAAATTCAACACCATTTGTTGGTTTAATCTCGCCACCACCACACCACGATATTTATTCTATTGAAGATTTAGCACAACTCATTTACGATCTTAAAAACGCCAATCGTGATGCACGAATTAATGTGAAACTAGTATCAGAAGTTGGTGTAGGAACCATCGCAGCAGGAGTTGCAAAAGCAAAAGCAGATGTGGTTCTGATTTCTGGATACGATGGAGGTACTGGAGCATCACCTTTAACATCACTAAAGCATGCAGGTTTACCTTGGGAATTGGGTTTGGCAGAAGCACAACAAACCTTAGTACTTAATAACTTAAGAAGTCGAATTGTTGTAGAGTGTGATGGTCAGTTAAAAACTGGTCGAGATGTTGCTATCGCTGCATTATTAGGAGCAGAAGAATTCGGGTTTGCAACAGCACCTTTGGTAGCTTCAGGTTGTATAATGATGAGAAAGTGTCATTTAAACACTTGTCCAGTTGGTATTGCAACCCAAGATAAAACCTTGCGGAAAAACTTTAAGGGCACACCAGAGCATGTGATTAATTTCTTCTACTATATCGCAGAAGAATTACGAAGTATTATGGCAGAATTAGGTTTTAGAACTATGGCAGAAATGGTTGGTCAAACTCATAAAATAAATGCCAATAACGCGATTAAGCATTACAAAGCTAAGGGCTTAGATTTATCGTCAATTTTGCATAGGCCAGAAGTTTACCGTAAAATGACTATAAAGAATACTGAAAAGCAAGATCATAATTTAGATAATGTCTTAGATTTCAAAATTCTGAAAGATTCACATCGTGCTTTATACAGAAAAGAACAAATGACTTTGTCATATCCAATCAAAAATATAAACAGAACGGTTGGTGCTATTGTGAGTAATGAAATTTCAAAAATATATGGGCATTTAGGATTGCCAGAAGACACCTTAAATATCAATTTTGAAGGTTCAGCAGGTCAAAGTTTTGGAGCTTTTGGAGCGCATGGATTAACTTTTAATCTCGAAGGTAATACCAATGATTATTTAGGAAAAGGATTATCTGGAGCGAAACTCATCGTTAAGAAACCAACTAAAGCAGATTTTGTTGCTGAGAATAACATCATTATTGGTAACGTTTGTCTGTTTGGTGCAGTTGATGGTCAAGCTTATATCAATGGTATTGCAGGAGAACGATTCGCCGTAAGAAACTCTGGTGCAACTGCAGTTGTGGAAGGTGTTGGTGATCATTGTTGTGAGTATATGACAGGTGGAAAAGTAGTAGTTCTTGGTAAAACAGGACGAAACTTTGCAGCTGGTATGAGTGGAGGTGTGGCTTATGTTTATGATCCAGAAAACAAATTTGTAAACGGATTGTGTAACACAGAAACCATCGAATTTGAAACTATAGAAAAAGAAGATGCTAATGATTTGAGGGCTCTAATCGAGAAGCATGTGAAATACACAGATAGTCAAAAAGGATCTGAATTATTAACAGATTGGGAAACAAGTTTAAGTCATTTTGTAAGAGTGATGCCAACGGAATATAAGCGTGCATTGAAGCGTTTGGAAACCGAAGAACAAATGGTTGAAGCATTAGAAACAGTTCTATAGTATGAAAATGTTTAAAAAACACCCCTAAAGTCCCCTCAAGGGGACAACTCACTCATTTAAATGGGAGGATTGTCCCCTTGAGGGGACTTTAGGGGTGTAAAATATGACAAGAAGTTGCAGTCATTAAGATTTATTAAAGCTTATGTTTTGCAAATTTATAAGGTTTAAAAGAAATAGAATTTAAGTAAAATTAAAATTAGAAAGCCAGGATTAGATTCCTGCCTTCGCAGGAACAAGATGGGAAAAGTAACAGGTTTTAAAGAATTCGAAAGAAAAGATGAATCATACAATCCAGTAAAGGATCGTGTAAAGCATTATAAAGAATTTACTATTCCTTTGAGTGAAAAGGAACTCACCAAACAAGGGTCGCGTTGTATGGATTGCGGAATTCCATTTTGCCATAGTGGTTGTCCACTTGGTAATTTAATTCCAGATTTTAACCATATGGTTCATCAAGGTGAGTGGCAAAAAGCCTCTTGGATTCTACATTCAACAAATAACTTTCCTGAATTTACAGGTCGTTTATGTCCAGCGCCATGCGAACAAGCGTGTGTTTTAGGTATTATTGAGGATCCGGTTTCTATAGAAAATATTGAAAAGAATATTGTTGAACGTGCTTTTAAAGAAGGTTGGATAAAACCACAACCACCAAAAACAAGAACAGGTAAAACGATTGCTGTTGTTGGTTCTGGTCCTGCAGGTTTAGCTACAGCGCAACAATTGAATAGAGCTGGTCATACTGTTACAGTTTTTGAACGCGATGATGCTATT
>Ga0209121_10001166_pt1 | contig 27512 bp, 24 predicted proteins | sample Cruoilmetagenom3_FD_187292 | JGI IMG/M metagenome (GOLD analysis project Ga0209121, IMG submission 187292) | Oil polluted marine microbial communities from Coal Oil Point, Santa Barbara, California, USA - Sample 3 (SPAdes) (version 2) | ecosystem: Environmental > Aquatic > Marine > Oil seeps ...
GATTTGGGATCCACTGATGAAATCTAGGCAGCACGCCCATTTTCTCGTGTTGCCCATGTGAATTGGTTTTTCTTTATTTTTTTTTACCCTCTGCCACCCTCTCTATAGAGGAAATACTATTTAAAGAATGATATATTCATTTGTTCTCCTTCCATCTCTCTCTTTTTCCCTGGCAAGTCCTTCTCCATCGGGATACACATGCTATCTTTTTTAGTATTCTAGATACTTGTTCTTCACACAAAAACAAAGAATGTGTTCATCCTAAAAATATTGGCAGCAGTCCTCAAATTTTTCTTCGAAAATTTGTGCTTGCTGTTGAATGATTCTCTCTGCTGAATTAAGGTTCATATCTGCTGTTTCAATGACAAAACTTGTAAAGCGACCAAACCATAATGTTTTCAGGGTGTCTAGGAGCACATATTTCTCTGTTTTTCGTTTTAATTTTTTATAAGAGCTGGCAAAGTTATAGACGCTATCAGCCCACAAATCCATTGTGAAATCCTCGATTTTTTTTCCTATGGGCTCTAGATCTTTTACAAGGTCACAGGGAAGATAGTTCTTCAGCATTTTCCGAGTAGACATAAACTCCCGTCTAAATGTTTTCTTCATTTTCCCTGGATCAACTGTAACGGGGATGGGTTTCTGGGTGAAATAATCACTATGGTTCATATATCGTATAGGTTTGATATTATTCCTCCAAAAATTTTCATAATAGGTTGCCAATTCAAACATTTTCCCTGTCACCTGGCGGAACATGGGGATAAGGAGCGTTTCAGGCTCCAAATACCTGGTGGTTGATTCATGGATTTTAATCGAATAAATCCCTTCCTTGATGGATAAATTATTGGCAATTGCTGAGGTAACAATAAAGATGTCAATCCCAAAATCCATGGGGAAAAGCGGATGTTTCATCAACATCGTATAGAGTCTTTTTGATATACCAAATTCTCCCGCCAGGGGTTGACGGATATCAAACCCATACAAAGCCCGGGTGAAAGGATAAGCCAAGTTATTGGTAATGACACCATCATACTTATCTCTGATATAATAGGGAATCACCAGCTCTGCTCTTCCAAACAAGATGGGGGTCATAAATTCCTTAATCCATTCAGGTTTCACACTTAGTAAATCGCCATCCAAAAGAGCAATAGCTTTTGCATCCATCTCATCTGCCACCTCAATAATAGTTCTTACCCCTGCTCCCTTTCCTCCCTCTACCACATCCTCCACCACTAGTTTCTTAATACCGTTATAGGGCTGGAAAAGATTAGCAAGCTCCACGGTCCTATCAGAAGAAAAACCATCACTAACCACAATGGCTTTTGTATACTCTGGGAAATGCTTGTGCAAACCCTCGTTAATCACGTTTAATACATGCAAAATGGTATGCTCAACATTTTTGCACAGGACACCCACGATAAGATCAACAGGTCCCTTCCCGTGTATCTTATCTCTAAGATAGGGGCTAAAAAAAACCTTGTTATTTTCCATTTTCCCTGTTCTATGTTCATTCATTGTCTTCCATTACAATCTCCATAAGTTTCTTTCTTATCCTCCGGTCCGCTGACATGGTTCTCAGCCAATCAGGAATCCGGGCCCCTGCAGGTTCTTTTAGATATTGATGACCGGCTTCAATAATGGTTTTACTAAATTTCTCCATAATGGTTTCCTCCTCATGACGATCATAGTTCAGATTATTGTAATGTGCATCAGCATGATACTGACGGATGTAATCCTGAGTTTTTCGGACATAAGTGACAAGTAGAGCTGTCAGAAATGCTTCAGTGATTTGAATGTTATCTGTTTCAATTAAGACACGGAGGAGGGTTTTGAAAATATCCTGGGTCATCTTGACCAGTCCTTTCCCTGACTTATCCGCCTTTCTATGTTTATGTTCATAAAAACCAAGATCAGTTTGGCAAATTCTTTTCTGAGCCACATTTCGGTACATCTCTGCTAGAATCCCAATTTCAAGTCCCCAATCCCCTGGAATATCAATATCCAAAGCAAGATCACGTGTTAAGGCAAACTCTCCAGAAAGAGGATACCTAAAAGCTTTCAAATAGCGTACGAAATCCACTTCTTTTTCCATTTGTTCTGAGAGCGCCGAGAGAAGAGGATGAAGGAATAATCTAACCACTCTCCCATACATGACTCTTTTATCGAAATTCACTCGGGCATAATATCCTTTATTAAATTTGAAATCCAGTTCAGGTTCAAGGAGAGGATAGGCCAGTTTTGCAGGGAACAATTCATCATAGCTGACAATGTCAGCATCGTGGAGAATAATGGCATAGTTATCCAAACTGGCAATCCCAAAGGCCAGCCAGGCATCTCGTCCTTTCCCCCTATATTTTAAAAAATCTAAGCCTTTATCTTTTAAATCCATAAGGATCTCGTGTATTTGAGGACTGTTACACCACATAACTAAATGAGATATTTTTAATTGCGAGAAATATTTTTTTACTTCCTGAAAATCTTCCTTATTCTCGGCGGCTAGGGGAATAATAATCTGGTTAAGGTAATTGCATTTGTTCAAACCCCTGATAATGATACCTAAAGTCTCGGTTTTAATTTCTTGATAGAGCATAGGCATCACAAGAGAGACAGGCCGCTCAGGTACAATATCCCGAATACTTTTTAATAGTACTTTTTTGTCAATCGACCAAGCATGCAATGTAGTAATATCTTCTTGTTTAAGATCCATATTTTTACCTATCCTGTTGTTTCCTTTTCACCTTTTCTATTATACCTACGGAGAGTCATGAGATTTTTGCGTTTACCCCCTCGATTTTGCGGACGGCACATCCCCGGAGAAGAGGCCAAACCATATCAAACATTCTTAGGCGACATTTATTGGACAGCATATCCCCCGGGCTTCTATTATCTTATGGAATAAATAATTTTCTTAAATTATTTCTTTATCCAGTAAATCTTTTTTTTGAACGCTATACGGGCTCTATTACCATCCTCTCCGACTTATATCCCCCTAAATATATAGTCTGATCTTAGACTGTATTATTTACACTTAACATAGGCACAGGGACTTATGCATCAGGATAGTGCTCCCTACACATCCATCGAAATATACATGCAGCTCAATCCCTGACCATATTGTCGGCAAAAAGTTAATACAGCCCCTTGCATATGATTTGCCTAATGGGTTTTTTCTGTAAAACCTGTGGTGCTGTCCTCCCCCCGCAATCACAGGATAAATACTGTTCCCACTGCCAAAAAAACAAGGCACCACAAAAACCATCTGGTTCTTGGGGCATATTTCCCTTCCCCCACATACGGAAAGGACAGAAAGAATTCCTTAAAGATGCTGAACATGCAATTAGAAATAAAAGAACACTCATTGCCCATGCACCCACAGGCATAGGGAAAACCGCTGCTGTCCTTACAGCCGCTATCAAAGAAAAAGGCACATATAAAATATTTTTTCTCACCAGTAAGCAATCACAACACCGTATCGTTATTGACACCCTACAAAAGATGCCCTCGCATATTACTGCAACCGACATCATTTCCAAACAGCACATGTGCCCCCGTGAAGAATCCAAGCTCCCCTATCCTGTTTTTGAAAAATTCTGTAGTGAAAAAGGGCAAACAGAGTGCAACCTCTTCAACAACGATATGTCCACCATAGTTAAAATCCTTCAGGAATACGCCCGACCTGTCGAGGACATAATACAACTCTGCCACTCTCACCATGTATGCCCCCATAAAGCAGCACTACTCGCGGGAAGAGATACTGATATTATAATCTGTGACTACAACTACATCTTCTCAGATATAAGAGAACGCATCTTTAACATACTCAAGACAAAATTAGAAAACACCATCATCATCATTGATGAAGCGCATAATCTTCCTGATCGCATCCGTAGCCATCTCGAAGAAAAAATATCCCTCCCTCTCCTAAAAGAAGCCTTTCAACTTTTGCATGAAAACGGGTCTATGTTAGCTGGCTTTGTTAAACGTTTATCACATGAACTTTACAGTATTACTGGCGGTGAAAAACGAATCACTCAAGAATTCTTGGATAAAAAAATAACGCAATCCCTACAGGGCGGTCTTGGCCCCTATAGAAAAAGGGATGACATCCTTGATGAGTTGGAGATGACGTCACGAGATTTATTGGAGAGTAATGTCATGAACAGTGCCCCTTTACAATTATTCTCTTTTTTAACCGCCTGGGCCACTCCAGGGAGAGCTGTTTTCCGTTCCTATAAACCTGATCCTCCTACATTCACAGTTGGTCTTTTGGATCCAGCGCTTTACACCCGGGAGGTGTTTGTCCGGGTATCTGGCGCTGTTCTTATGAGCGGCACTTTGCACCCCGGGGAAATGTATGCTGATCTGTTAGGGATAGATAATCCATACATAAAGAACTATCCCTCTCCTTTTCCTCAGGTCAACAGAAAAATAGTCAGTAAAGGATACCTTACCACCCGCTATGAGGAACGGACCATTCATATGTTCCAGGCGTATGCACAAGCTATTTGTGATCTTGCCCAGGTTGTCCCGGGAAATGTAGCTGTTTTTTTCCCCTCATATGATCTCCTTAATGAAGTAAGTGGGCACCTTACTAACTCGAGTATGGGGAGAGAGATGATTGTAGAAGATAGAGCCTATACGAAAGCAGAAAAGGAGATGTTGGTGAATTCCCTTAGGAATTCTAATAATCGTTTATTACTGGCTGTTCAAGGAGGTAGCTTATCAGAGGGTGTGGATTATGAAAATAATAGTCTTTCTTCCATTATTATCGCCGGGATGCCGTTTCCTCCACCGTCTTTGGAACTTGAAGCCTTACAGGAATATTATTCATCTAAATTTGGTCACAGAAAGGGATATGAATATACCCGAGTTTATCCCTCTTTGAATCGTGTTCTGCAGGCGGTTGGCCGCTGTATTAGAAGCGAAACCGATCGAGCCTTTATTGTTCTTCTGGATAAACGGTTCAATTACCCGCAATATAAAAAATCTATGCCTCAGGGATTTACCTATAAAAAATCTGTGGATTTGGTAGCCTCATGCAAGCAGTTTTTTCATCCGCAAGATTCATCCTAGTTTTCTCTTCCACTAGTTTTTTTAGTCTAATGGTGTTCACCTTTCTTCTGTGTTTTTTCTGCTCTCATATAGTTGTTATAATTTAGTACTCATGTTTCGTGTAATTTGGCCTTGTGATTCTATTAGAATAGATTAAGGTTGTCCTGTTGGGTTTTGGTTACTCCAGTTTTTGTTTTATCGCCTGAATAAAGAAAGGGAGTGCTTGATAGAGATCGCCCACGATTCCATAATCAGTGGCCTTAAATATGGGCGCCTCGGGATCCTTATTGATGGCCACAATGACATCTGACCCTCGCATCCCTGCCAGGTGTTGTATCTGCCCTGATATACCCACGGCGACATAGATACGCGGTTTTACCTTGTGGCCCGAAAGCCCCACCCAATGATCCTCGCTAAGCCAGTTTAAATCAGCAGAAATAGGCCGGGAGCATCCAATAGTCTCCCCGTGTAAAAGATTCGCAAGTTCCTTTATCAAAGAGATATCCTCCTTTTTTTTCATCCCTCTGCCACAAGAAACGATAATCTCGGCATCTTCAATGTTGACACCCTCTACCTTTTTTTCTCGGACATTAATGATTTTTGAGGCAGGCACAGAAGGTGCAATCTCTTTTTTTATTATCTCTCCTTTTCTTGTCTCATCCTTGGGGAGAGCATCAGTTACCCGAGGTGCCATAGTATATATTTGCGGTGACGCAGTAAGAGATTGGACAGCCAGAGCATTCCCTCCATATACTATGCGTTCTGCCACAAGCTCCTTACCTTCATTTAGATCGAGCTTGGTACAGCCTGTGATACACCCTACATCCATTTTGCCTGCAACACGTGCCGCTAGCTCTTTCCCATTTTTGGTATTTCCAATGATCACTATTTCAGCTGGCAACTCATTTATTATGCTTGTTAGTATCTCACTGTACTCCTCAGCCTTGAAATGTTCTTGACCTTCACCTGCAATGACTACCTGGTCTGCCCCATGGTAAATCAGATCCTGTTCCCTATTGGGTGTACTTTCCCCTACACTGAGCCCCACGAGGGTTTTATTGAGGCCGTCGGCTATCTCCCGTCCTTTGGCCAACAGTTCCAACATCAGTTTTTTGTCATCTGAGTAGACTACAATCATGGCTCTCACCCCAATATGCCCTCCTTAAAAAGATCATCAACAACTTTTTTTATGGAATCTTCAAGATTTTCCTCTTGATAAATCTTGTTTTTACGTTCACTGGTCATCCCTGTCACCTTATGGGTTACGGTTTTATCCTCTACTTTTGTTAGGAGTTCATTCTCTCCCCATTCATGGATGGATTTTTTGGATGCTGCCAGTATCTGCATCAAGCTGGGAAGACGCGGTTCATTGATTTCTTTGGTCACCGTGATCAAGACAGGAAAAGAAGATTCCATGGTGACAATGGTATCCCCTGTGTCCCGATTTGCCGTAATTTTTTCTTTTTCCACCTCCAGTTTTTTTACATAGGTTATTTGGGGAATGTTCAAAAGACCCGCGATACGGGGTCCCATTTGTCCTGAAAACTGGTCAATCGATGCTTCACCACACAATATAATGTCATAGGCACCAATTTTTTCAATAGCCTTCATTAACAACTTTGATATCACAGCATAATCCTGGCTCTGTGTTTTTACCAGGATTCCTTCATCAGCGCCCATGGCCAACAGTTCCTTCATGGTCTCCGCTGCCTCGGGCACCCCGGCAGTGATTACTGTCACCTTTCCTCCTATTTTATTCTTTATTTTGATTGCTTCCTCTAACGCATTTTTGTCAATATCACTTATTTTTTTGGGAACCCCTGATAGAATGGGTTCCTTGGTTTCAGGATGTATCCTTATTTCTGTTACATCTAAGACCTGTTTTGCGCACACAATTATATCCATTGTACCCCCTGTATGGTAGGAAAGTCATATACTCCCACTTTATTTAAAAATAACCGTTACTTTACCCGTGAATCAAATCACAAAATCTTTCTTTATGGGTATAGCATCTTTAACTGGTTGTCTTACAGTCCCTTATTTACTGTGTATTGCCAGCTTCTTCTTTAATTTTTTTTATATTCACCCTGCCGTAATTCCTTCCTTTTGATTTTTCCTGATTGAGTCTTAGGGAGCATAGCCACAAACTCAATCTCCCGGGGATATTTATAGGGGGCAGATACCCTTTTTACGTGTTCTTGTATATCCTTTTTCAAATCCAGGGAGGGTTTTTCCCCCTTATGGAGTACCACAAAGGCCTTGACGATACTCCCTCTCATCTTATCAGGGCTTTCCACTGCTGCTGTCTCAAGAACAGCCGGATGGGAGATGACGGCGGATTCTACCTCAAAGGGTGAAATACGGTAGCCACTGGCATTTATCAAATCATCATTTCTTCCACTAAACCAGTAATAGCCGTCATTATCACGATACAGGACATCACCTGTCAGAAAATATCCGTTTCTGAAACATTCACTGGTCTTATCAGGTTTTCCCCAGTATTCCTTGAATAATCCAGGATCATCCTCTTTAACAGCTAAAATCCCTGGTTGGTTTGCTGATAATTCCTTTCCCTTTCCATCCACAATGGCACAGTGATGCCCCGGCTGAGGCTGGCCGCAGGATCCCGGCCGAATAGGTATACCCTTCATATTGGACAAATACACCATAATCTCCGTCATCCCAATGCCGTCATAGGCATCCAGCCCCGTTCGCCGTCGCCATTCCTTTACCACCTCGGGATTCAGAGGTTCACCAGCGGAGATGCAATGACGCAGTGATGACAGATTATATGTTTTTTCGGCATCCTTGACCGTAAGTAACATTCGATATGCCGTAGGAACCGAGGCTAGATTGGTAATCTTATATTTTTCAATAAACTCGTACCATTTCACGGGGTCAAACCGTCCATCATAAATGAATGTGGAAATACCCCATCGCCAGGGATAGAGAAATCCATTACCCAAGGGAAAAATCCAATTCAAGTCCCCCGTGTGGGCAATAAGGTCATCATCCTTGGCTGATTGCCAAAAAAGGACACTGGGATCATTCCCCATGACCCATTGATGAAGATGCACCGCGCCCTTGGGGGGACCCGTTGTCCCTGAGGTATAACAAAAAAATGCAACATCCCGACTTTTAGTATCCTCAATTTTCAAGTTGGATGAGGCCTCCTTCACGATTGCTTCATAAGAGACATGACTGTCGTCACCCACCAAAATAATGGTTTTGAGAGTGGGACATTTATCCTTGATTTGCTCCACCTCCCCAAGAAACCGTGGTGCCACAATCACGGCCACAGCGCCACTATCATTTATTCGATACTCAATTTCATCGGCCTTAAACATCACACTGGAGGGTATGGGCACAGCCCCAATCTTTACTCCCCCCAGAAACGATATGTGAAACTCGGGAATGTTGGGAAGACGCATAAGGAACCGATCACCTTTCTTTACCCCTATCTTTTTTAGGGCATTTCCAAATTTATTGGTGAGCTGTTTCATCTCTCCAAGAGTAAATTTTTTTTCCACCCCGTGACTATTCTCCCAGTAAAGAATTACCTTATTTTTTTTCCCCACTGCAACATGTTTATCGACAACATCATACCCTATATTGTAGTTCTCAGGAATCCTCCATCCCCATTTTTTTGCTACATCCTTGTTCAATGTTTCACCCGGTATCATCTCCCCCCCTTTTTTTGGTTTTATCTCAAAAGATTTGCTGCTATAACAAGTCGTTGTATCTCTGATGTACCCTCATAAATCTCCGTGATTTTTGCGTCCCTGAAATACCGCTCGACGGGATATTCCTTAGTGTATCCATATCCACCATGGATCTGAACTCCCTTAATGACTGCATCCATGCACATCTCTGAGGCATAGAGTTTAGCCATGGCGGCCTCCTTGGAAAATCGTAGTCCTTGATCCTTTGTATAGGCCGCTTGCAACACCAGGAGACGCGCCGCCTCAATTTGTGTAGCCATATCAGCTATCATCCATTGGATGGCTTGGAACCGGGATAATTTTTTTCCGAATTGTTCCCGTTCTTGGGCGTATGATATGCATTTCTCTAGGGTCGCCTGGGCGATGCCCACGGCTTGCGCTCCGATACCGATCCTCCCTCCATCCAGGGTACTCAGAGCGATTTTGAATCCTTCTCCTTCGTTCCCCAGGAGGTTTTCCTTGGGGACTTTCATGTCCTCAAAAATGAGTTCTGCAGTATGTGCCGCCTTTATCCCCATTTTTTCAAAAATGCTGCCCACGGAAAAGCCTTCCATGTCATTTTCCACAATAAAAGCACTGATTCCCTTGGTCCCTGCAGCTTTGTCAGTTATCGCAAAGACAATCAAAATCCCTGCTTCACTGCCACTAGTGATAAACGTCTTGGTTCCATTGATTATATAATGATCGCCTTTTAGGACAGCGGTGGATTCCATTGCCCCAAGGTCTGATCCTGCGTTGGCTTCCGTGCCTGCAAAAGCCCCGATTTTCTCTCCCTTGGCCAGGATGGGTAAATATTTCTTTTTTTGGTCATCATTTCCATATTTCATGATGGGCCATGCCACAAGAGAGTTATGAACAGATGTGATGACGCCTGTGGAAGCACATTTTTTTGATATTTCTTCCACCACCAATGAATAACTGATGGTATCCGCTCCTGCTCCCCCATAGTCCGGGGGAATGATGATGCCAAGAAGCCCCAATGACGCCATTTTTTTTAGTATTTCAGTGGGGTATTCTTCCTTTTGATCCAGTTCAGCGGCAACAGACTCAATTTCTTTCTCAGCAAATTCCCGAACCATTTTTTGAATCATTTTTTGTTCATCAGTCAGTTCAAATCTCATGGAGAGAGACAAGGTATGTTTAAAGATAAATTTTTCTATACCCTCTATACTTGTGGTCTATTCTGTCCTATTCTTTTATTTCCTGTAGAAAAAGATATAATCCCTTTGCTCTTTAGTCACCTAATGCCCCTTGAGAACGGTATGGTACATATCTACACCGGTACTGGGAAGGGTAAGACCACAGCCGCCCTCGGTTTAGCCCTAAGGGCCATAGGCGCTGGTCTTCAGGTGTATATGATTCAATTCATGAAGGGCAATCCCTACAGTGAACTGGAATCCATTAAATCCTTTCCAACCTTTACCATAAAACAATTCGGCAGAGAAGAATTTGTCAGCAAGGAAAACCCCGCAACCATTGATATACAGTATGCACGACAGGGTTTCAAGCATGCACACGATATCATCACCCAAGGCCAACATGATCTTGTCATCCTTGATGAAATTAATGTTGCCATGGACTACACCCTCATTTCCATCCCTGAGGTTTTATCTCTCATTGAAAACAAACCTGCTCATGTAGAACTTGTTCTCACAGGACGCTATGCACCCCCCCAGATTGTCAAAATCGCTGATCTGGTTACAGAAATGCTGGAAATAAAGCATCCCTATCAACAAGGCATCCTGGCAAGGAAAGGCATTGACTATTGACCATGAGATGATAACATGAAAAAAGAGATTGCACAGATCAAAAAGGAAAGAGAAAAATGGGATATCCAAGTCCAGAATTCTCTACAAAAAAAACCGGAACGAAACAGGAAATTCACCACTCTCTCCGATATACCTCTTAGCGGTCTCTATACCCCCCTAGATACACAGGATATGGATTACCCCACAGACCTAGGCTTCCCTGGAAAGGAACCCTACACCCGTGGTATACATCCCACCATGTACCGTGCTCGCCTCTGGACTATGCGGCAATTCGCAGGGTTTGGCACGGCAGAAGAAACCAATCAACGATATAAATATCTCCTCAGTCATGGTGAAACCGGGTTAAGTGTTGCCTTTGATTATCCCACACTCTATGGGTATGACACTGATCATCCCCTAGCAAAGGGTGAGTTTGGTAAATGCGGGGTTGCTATTTCATCTCTCCAAGATATGGAAATCTTAATGGATGGCATCCCTCTTGACAAGATTACCACTTCCATGACCATTAATGGACCGGCAGCGATTCTTTGGGCCATGTATATTGCCACAGCAGAAAAACAAGGCATGCCAAAAGATCAAATCGGGGGAACCATCCAAAACGATATCCTCAAGGAATACATCGCCCAAAAATCCTTTATCTTCCCCCCTACGCCTTCCATGAGGCTCATTATTGACACTTTTGAGTATGGGTTCAAGCACGTACCCCAATGGAACACCATTAGCATCTCAGGATATCATATCCGTGAGGCAGGATCCACAGCTGTCCAAGAACTTGCCTTCACCCTTGCTGATGGTTTAGCATATGTTCGTGCTGCCATGAATCGGGGTCTCGCTATTGATGATTTCGCGTACCGTTTAAGTTTTTTCTTTAATTCACATAATGATTTTTTTGAAGAGATCGCCAAATTCAGGGCCGCCCGGAGGATTTGGGCCCGTGAAATGAAAAAACTTGGGGCACAGAAACCACGTTCTCTTTGGATGCGTTTTCATACACAAACAGCAGGATGTACACTTACCGCTCAGCAACCGGAGAATAATATTGTTCGCGTGGCACTCCAGGGTCTAGCGGCAGTATTAGGGGGCACCCAGTCGCTCCATACCAATTCCATGGACGAAGCCCTAGCATTACCCTCTAAAAAAGCTGTCCGTATCGCCCTTCGCACCCAGCAAATTATTGCCGAAGAAACAGGTGTTACTCATACCATTGATCCTCTCGGTGGCTCCTACTATCTTGAGTGGCTTACCAATCAAATGGAGGAAGAAACATACCACTATTTTGAAAAGATTGAAACACTGGGTGGAGTGATTCCTGCAATTGAAAAAGCTTTCTTTCAAAAAGAGATAGCTAAGAGCGCGTATCGTTATCAAAAAGAAATTGATCAGAAGCAACGTATAGTCATAGGGGTAAATGAATATGCCCTTGATGAGCCCCCCGCTATTCCCCTCTTAAAGATTGATGCGGAGGGTGAGAAACGGCAGCTAGCGCGACTCAAAAAGCTACGCGCCGATCGGAATAAAGAAAAAGCCGATAGGGCTCTTCTATCCCTACAGCGTGCAGCAAAGGGAAATGAAAATCTGATGCCTTATATATTAACATCGGTTCACGCATATGCCACATTAGGTGAAATCTGTAATGTACTCCGGAACGTTTTTGGGGAATACCAGGAACCCATCATTTATTAGGTGAATAGATGACTAAAAAAAACATTAGAGTTTTGGTTGCCAAACCCGGCCTTGATGGCCACGATCGAGGAGCCAAAGTTGTATCCCGCGCCCTACGTGATGCAGGTATGGAAGTTATCTATACAGGGCTCCACCAGACCCCAAAGCAAATTGTTGAAACCGCAGTACAGGAGGATGTAGATGTGATTGGCCTAAGTTTATTGTCAGGAGCCCATCTTACTCTCTTTCAGAATGTCATGAACTGTCTCAAAAAAAGAGGTATGGAACACATTCTTGTCACCGGGGGAGGAATTATCCCCCAAGAGGATTTGGATGAACTTAAAAAAATTGGCATTAAACGTGTCTTTGGCCCCGGAACACCCATAGATACCATTGTGGACTATATCCAGGGGTCTGTGAATAAATGACACAGCTAATCACTCAACTTCTCAAGGGAGAGTCAGCTGCCCTCGCCCGGTTAATTACCCTAGTAGAGAATAATTCCCCTACCGTTCCTGAAGTTATGAAGGCTATCCATAAACACACGGGGACAGCTCACATCATTGGCGTTACTGGTACCATGGGAACCGGAAAAAGCACCCTTATAGGGGCAGTAACCCGAGCATATCGCAAGCGAGATAAAACAGTGGGCATCGTGGGAATAGATCCGACCAGTTGTTTTAGCGGGGGGGCCTTATTAGGTGACCGGATACGTATGCAGGATCTTGCCACTGATCCCGGTGTTTTCATTCGCAGTATGGGAACCCGAGGTGTACTCGGTGGTTTAACCTCATCCATCTATGATGTAGTTGAACTGTTGGATGCTTCAGGTAAAGATATTGTTATTGTGGAGACGGTGGGGGTGGGCCAATCCGAGATTGACATTGCCAAAATGGCTGACACCACCATTGTGGTAACCGTCCCCGGCCTGGGTGATTCCATCCAGACAATGAAGGCCGGGATCACTGAGATAGCTGATATTTTTGTGGTCAACAAGGCAGACCAGCCAGGCGCTGATGAAACAGTGCTACAACTTCAGCAAATGCTTTGTATGAATCACCTCGATGAGTGGCAGATTCCCGTTATTCCATTAAGTTCAATTAAGGGGACGGGGATTTCAGAAGTCATAAATGCCATCAATAATCACATGGACTTTCTCACCGAGACTAATCATCTTCGTAAGAGGCGTAGGACAAGATATGAAAGCGAGCTGCTTGCTCTCATTAAGAAGAAAGTGATGCATTTTGTTTTAGATGAATCGCGTCTCCAGGGAACCATTGAAAGCATGGTGGATACAATATCCCGGAAGGAAATGGATCCCCATTCGGCAGCAGAAAAAATACTGAAGGGGATACTGGCATAGCCTTATTTCTTACACTCCCAAAATAGTAATCATTTGTATCGTTGATCACATCTGTTCTCCCGATCATTTCTTAAAGGTTTATGCCGAATATTCAAATACTCTCGTTTTATTGTTTTTTTAGGAATCCTTGAATCGTGCTGTCCCCTTCTCTAGGAACGCCTTCATGCCTTCCTTTTGATCATGGGTGGCAAAACAGAGAGAAAACATAGTTTTTTCCAGTGAACAGGCTTTTTCAATATCAATATTTATGCCGTCATTGATCACTGATTTCATCCAGTGAATGATAAGGGATGACTTACTGGCAATCGTGTTTGCCAGTTTCAGTGTTTCATCCATCAATTTTTCCCCATCAACTACTTTGTTCACCAGTCCCATGGCCTGTGCCTCCTCAGCTCCAATAATTTTTCCGGTATAGAGCAATTCCTTAGCCTGTCCTATCCCCACCAATCGAGGAAGACGTTGCGTACCCCCAAAACCGGGTATTACACCAAGGTTAATCTCTGGCTGCCCCATTTTAGCATTTTTTGAAGCGATACGGATATCGCATGCCAGCATCAGTTCACATCCTCCCCCTAGAGCATGCCCGTTTACTGCAGCGATTAAGGGCAAGCGAGAATCCTCAATCTTTTTTAATAGGTCATGACCCTGGGCTGAGAATTTTTTTGCTTGCACAGGTGTCATATCCTTCATTTCTTTGATGTCAGCCCCTGCCACAAATGCCTTCCCCGTGCCTGTTAGAAGGGCGACCTTTATCCCTGCATCCTTCTCAAGCTCATCAATAGCTGTGGATAGTTCAGAGAGAGTGGCAGCATTCAAAGTATTTAAAGCATCAGGTCGATTCAGGGTAATGATACCGACTCTCTCTTTTTTTTCAAGAATTAAGGTGGCATACTTATTCATACTCATAAAATCCTCGTCCTGTTTTTCTCCCTAAGTAGCCTGCCTGCACCATTTTTTTTAATAACGGGCATGGTCGATACTTTGAATCTCCAAACCCTTCATATAATACTGTCATGATATCCAAACAGATATCCAGGCCAATCAGATCAGCTAACTGAAGAGGCCCCATTGGATGATTCATCCCCAGTTTCATCACTTGGTCAATGGCCTCCCGTGTCGCCACTCCCTCCATAAGACAGTATACCGCCTCATTAATCATAGGCAGCAAAACACGATTAGAGACAAAACCGGGATAATCATTTACCTGGACCGGAATTTTCCCCATTTGCTCTGCCAAGGACGTTATTACCCGGGTGGTCTCATCCGATGTCCTCAAACCACGAATAACCTCCACCAGTTTCATGAGAGGCACAGGATTCATAAAATGCATCCCAATAAATTTATCACCTCTCTGGGTGGCAGCGGCTAATCCCGTAATGGGAATAGTTGAGGTATTCGAGGCAAACAGGCACTCTTTTTTACATATCTTGTCTAATTCCTGAAAAATTTCCTTTTTCACTTGGGGGTTTTCAAAAACTGCCTCGATTACCAGGTCAACATCCTGCATCATATCCAGGTTCGTTACCCCTGCAATCCGCCCCAGGATACCCTTTTTTTCCCCCTCGGTCATTTTGTCCTTTGCCACACTTTTTTCACAGAACTGGGTAATCCTTTTCACACCCCTGTCCACCAATTCCTGTGTGGTATCCCGTAACACCACCTTAAATCCAGCCTGGGCAGCAACCAGGGCAATCCCATGCCCCATGGTCCCTGCTCCAATCACCCCGATTTTTTTTACATCCATTTATCTTCACCTCTCTACAACCATTGCCACCGCGTTTCCCCCTCCTAAACAGAGGGTTGCAAGCCCCCTCTGTTTCCCATACTGTTTCATTGCATATAGGAGAGTGACCAACACCCGTGCGCCACTCGCTCCAATAGGATGGCCCAATGCCACAGCCCCCCCATGGACATTAAAACGATCATCAGGGACATTCAATTCATTTTTTATCACTACTGATGCAGATGCAAACGCCTCATTATGTTCAAAGAGATCAATATCCTCTATGGTCAAATCCAACTTTTTCAGCAAGACTTGAACAGTGGGGATGGGTGCTTCCATCACCAGCTCTGGTTTCACTCCCCCGGTATTATACCCCCGGATAGTGGCCAAGGGCGTTATCCCCTTTTCAGCGGCCAAATCTTTATCCATGACAACAACAGCTGCAGCTCCATCAGTAATCTGGGAGGCATTTCCCGCCGTCACCACTCCATCATCCTTAAACACAGGACGAAGATTGGCTAGTTTTTCCATGGTAGACTCTGGCCGAATTCCCTCATCATTCTCAAAAATAAAATCCTCTTTTTTTTTCCTCTGAATAGTTATCGGATGGATTTCTTCCTTGAATTTTCCTTCCCGTGTGGCCCGGGTGGCTTTTTCATGGCTCCGCACAGCCATTTTGTCACAATCCTCCCGTGTCACATTATATTTTTCCGCAATGATTTCCCCCGTCATTCCCATGTGGTAATTGTTGTACACATCCCATAGGCCATCATGGACCATGGAATCAATCACTTTCCCATCAAAGAGATGGTAGCCAAACCGTGCTTTTTTGAGCAGATAGGGACAATTCGTCATACTCTCCACACCCCCCGCGACTATCGTATCAGCGTCACCAAGCTTGATGGCCTGGGCAGCCAGCATCACCGCCTTTAAACTTGACCCACAGACCTTATTGATACTCATGGCGCCAAAGTGATAGGGCAATCCCGCCTCTATCCCTGCCTGCCGGGCCACATTTTGCCCCAGCCCAGCAGAAACAACATTTCCCATGATAACTTCATTTATTTCCTTGGGTTGTAATCCCGCCCGAGAGATCGCTTCCTTAATCACCATTCCTCCCAACTGGGGGGCAGAGAATGGTGCCAAGGAACCTGCAAATTTTCCCAGTGCAGTTCTGACACCGGAGACAACCACAGCTTCTTTCATTTCATAAACCTCCTCATGGGCTAGCAATGGATTCTATACTTAAAAATTTAACCATGGCATCTCCTCCCGCATTCCCATGCCTCTGTTTATCACCCCAAGCAACCTAGAGAAAACTATATATAGAAGTGCCCATATATCGTTCTTCGATTTAGGGAGAGTTCTCACCACATGAATGCACCAAAAAAAACATCAAAGACAAAGGGTACCCAAAAGAGGGCAAAGGCAAACCTATCCCTCCAGTTAAACCAATGCCAAAAAGAAATCGAAAGACTAAAACAGGAACTACAGGAAAAACATGATAAACTTTTACGTACCTATGCAGATAATCAAAACTTGCTAAAAAGAATGGAAAAGGAACTGGATAAAAGGGATGAAGAGATTAAAAGAAGGTACTTGCTTGAGCTGGTGGACATCAAGGAACTGTTAACCCATGCACTTGATGATTCCCATCCCCAGAAGGGAATACAGTCTATACTGCGCACCCTTGACATCTTTTTTGACAAGGAGCATATTGTCCCCATTGATTGTATTGGCAAACCCTTTGATTATAATTGCCATTATGCACTCTCCACTATTGAAAAGGAAGGATGCAATGAGGGGGATATTGTAGAAGAGGTTAAGAAAGGATATTTTGTAAAGGATAGAGTCCTCAGACTCTCTCATGTTATTGTAGCACAGAAAAAAATCCAAAAAGAACAGGAGGAAACATAAATGGGAAAAATTATTGGAATCGATTTAGGTACAACCAACTCTGAAGTTGCAGTCATGGAAGCGGGAAAGCCTCAAGTAATTAAAAGTTCTGAGGGGAATCCATATTTTCCTTCGGTTGTGGCCTTTACCAAGGATGGCGAAAAACTCGTGGGTGAACCTGCGAAAAGACAAGCGGTAGTCAATCCCGAGGGAACCATTATGCGGATTAAAAGAAAAATGGGTACGAGTGAAAAAGTGAAAGTTCATGGAAAGGAGTATTCTCCTGAACAAATATCTGCCTTTATCCTACAAAAAATTAAGGCTGATGCAGAGGACTTTCTCGGAGAAAAAATCACCGATGCGGTGATTACCGCACCTGCCTACTTTGATGATGACCAAAGACAGGCCACTAAGACCGCAGGGGAAATCGCGGGTTTTAATGTCCGCCGGATTATCAATGAACCCACAGCAGCGGCATTATCCTTTGGCCTTGAACAAAAAGGGGAACATAAGATTGCTGTCTATGATCTAGGGGGGGGCACCTTTGATATCACCCTCATGGAGGTAGGCGATGGTGTCTTTGAAGTCTTGGCAACCAATGGCGACACCCACCTTGGTGGCAGTGATATGGATCAAGCCCTGGTGGACTATATGGCCATGGCATTCCAAAAAAAGCACAAGGTGGATTTACGTAAAGATGCCAAATCTCTGCAACGACTTGTGGAGGCAGCGGAGAATGCAAAAATAGAGTTGTCGTCAACCCTTAAAACTACGATTAACCTTCCCTATGTTACAGCCACCGACACTGGGCCGCTACATCTTGAGATGGAAATCACCCGGGCACAACTGGATAAATTGGTAGAACCCATTGTGGAAAAAACAATTCAGCCCTGCAAACAGACCTTAAAAGATGCGAAATTAACTTCCTCTGATATTGATCATATCGTGCTGGTAGGAGGACCCACTCGCATGCCCATTGTCCAAAAAAAGGTCCAGGAGATCTTTGGCAAAAAAGCAGAACGGGGTGTTGACCCCATGGAGTGCGTAGCCGTTGGTGCAGCGATACAAGCAGGTGTTCTCTCAGGTGACATAGAAAAGGACATTGTTCTCTTAGATGTCACTCCCCTCACATTAAGTATTGAAACCCTGGGTGGCATTTCAACTCCCCTTATTGAGAGAAATACCACCATTCCTACAAAAAAAAGCAAAATATTTTCCACGGCAGCTGACAACCAAACCAGTGTAGAAATCAATGTCCTCCAGGGAGAACGACCCATGGCCACCGATAACAAGAGTCTCGGCCGCTTCCACCTAGATGGTATTCTCCCGGCTCCACGCGGTGTCCCCCAAATCGAAGTTACTTTCGATATCGATGTCAATGGCATTTTGGATGTCTCCGCTAAGGACCTGGGAACAGGAAAAGAACAATCTATCAGAATCACTGGAACCACCAAACTTTCCGATACCGAAATCGAAAAAGCCAAACAGGAGGCACAGCAACACGCAGAGGAGGACAAAAAAAGAAAAGAAAAAATAGAAATCCGAAATAACGCAGACACCTTGGTCAATAGCACAGAAAAAACGTTAGAAGAGCTAAAAGATAAATTATCCTCTGAAGATAAAGAAAAACTTGAAAAAGCAGTAAAAGAACTCAAAGAGGCCCTCACCGGTGATGATATAGACAAGATTAAGGCAAAATCTGATGCTCTCTCAGAAGTTCTACAAAAAATCTCCACAACCATATATCAGCAGGCCGCCCAGCAGCAACAAGCACAAGCATCTTCTGATAAAAATACGAAAAACCAAAAAACTTGGAAAGGCCATCCTTCAGATAGCGACACTGTAGATACGGACTATGAAGTAAAGGATGACAAATAAGCCACCGTGGAAACTTATGCATGGTAAAAAAAGACTACTATGAAATCTTAGGTGTAACCCAAGATGCTAACAAGCAAGATATCAAAAAGGCGTATCGTAAACTTGCCTTAAAATACCACCCTGATAAAAGCAAAGAACCGGGTGCAGAGGAACGATTCAAAGAAATATCAGAGGCCTATGCAGTACTATCCGACCCTGAAAAAAGAAAGCAATACAATCTCTATGGCCATGCAGGTATCAATCAGAACTATTCTTATGAAGATATTTTCCGAGGGGTTGATTTTGGTGACATCTTTCGTGACTTAAACATCGGCTTTGATTTTGGCTTTGGTGATATCTTTAATCAATTCTTTGGGCGATCACGCCGAGGTCGGCGTACTCCTCCCCAGGGTAGAGATATACGTTATGATATCCAAATTCCCCTGGAAAAAGCCTATACGGGAACAACACAAGATCTCAGCATCACCCGCATGGAACAATGTGACACATGTGAGGGAACAGGCATTAAGCCAGGTTACCATCCAGTGACCTGCCCGCATTGCGGAGGAAAAGGACAAATACAGCATGTGCGAAGAACAGGTTTTGGACAGTTCACTCAGATTATGCCATGTCCAGAGTGCCAGGGGGCAGGACAGCTTATCAAGGATCCCTGTTTAAAATGTGGTGGACAGGGTGTCATCAAGCGGCAGAGAAGTATAAGAGTGAAAATCCCTCGGGGTGTTCAAACGGGAACCAAATTGCGTTTAGCAAGAGAAGGAGAAGCAGGGACAAATGGTGCCCCACCAGGTGATCTTTATGTGATCGTCCATGTTGCTCCCCATTCACGATTTCAACGTAGCGGCGATGATCTTTATTATACGCTAGATCTCTCTTTCCCCCAAGCGGCATTGGGGGCTGAAGTGGGCATTAAAACTATGGACGACACGGTTTCCCTAAAGATTCCTCCAGGAACCCAAAATGGTGATACATTTAAAGTCAAGGGAAAAGGGATGCCCCACCTTAATAGTCATAGTTCTGGTGACCTGATGGTTCAGACCAAAATCATGGTTCCCAAAAAACTCACCTCCCAAGAAAAAGAGTTACTTAGACAGTTTGCTGAAGAGACAGGGGTAAATGTAAAGAAAAGATTTGGTATTCTAAAATAGGTGACATGATTTATCCCATCTGTTCAAAATGTGGCAAGAAAGCGGTTATTTTTATTCGATATAATGGAACTCATCTCTGCCAGACTCATTTCTGTGAATTTTTTAACAGAAGAATAAAAAAAGAACTTCGGAAACAGGGCCCCTTACCTCAGGGTGTTATTGCTGTTGCCTTGTCGGGAGGGAAGGATAGCCTTGTGGCCGTTCAGGTTATGCGTGATTTGGTATCCCGTCAGGAGAAAAGGGAACTGCATGCCATTACTATTGATGAAGGAATAGAGGGATATCGTCCCGCAACGTTACAGATTGCAAAAAGCTTTTGTCAAACCCGTGGTATTACTCACCACGTGGTATCATTTCAGGACATTATTGGGTATACGATGGATAACATCGTCTCCAAAGGCAACCTAGGAGCCTGTACCTATTGTGGCGTGTTCCGGCGACATTGCCTTAATAGGGCAGCACGTGACATTGATGCACGACTCTTGGTCACGGGGCATAATCTTGATGATGTCAGCCAGTCCATATTGATGAATTTTGTGAATAATGATTTGGAAAGAATGGCCCGTATTGGTCCTCATAAGAAAATCCAGCCGGGGTTAATACCCCGATGTATTCCTCTGAGAAGCATCCCCGAAAAGGAGACAACATTATATGCACTAATCAACAATATCGAGGTCTATGAGCATGAATGCCCGTATTCCCCTCAGGCGACCCGGGGAACCTATCGTGATATCCTTCATAAACTGGAAATGGATCACCCGGGGACACGGCATAGTATCCTAAATAGCTATCTAGCACTAGAGGAATGTTTTTCCCAAAGGTTTCCCCCTGCAGATTTGAACACATGCCCAAGTTGCGGTGAGCCGACATCTCAAGGGCAATGCAGGACCTGTCAATTGATTGCAGAGCTCAGCAGCCAGTCGTGAGGCCTAATAACCAGTAGTGTGGCACCTACAGCGGAGGAAATGTGGTCAACGTAGGGCCCTTCTAAGTTAGTCGTCCCATTGCCTCACCCTTCTCTTCTGGATTCCCGATTCACTATTTATATATAATGGGCATTATCACTTTGTTCAATTTTTTCAAGGGTTACCATAACGAAATAAATTTTTTAACCCTTTATTATATTGTAGGTCTTGATTTTTCATGAAAGAAATTAGGGTACAGTCCCAGGCAAGAAATGAACTTATCGATGTGACCTCTGACGTGGAGAAAATCATTGAGAAAATGAATATTAAAAGCGGGCATGTGATACTTTATGTGCCACATACAACTGCAGGTATCACTATCAATGAAGGTGCTGATCCTAGTGTTCAAAGAGATATTATTACCACCCTATCTAGACTAATACCACCTGATGGCAATTATCATCATTTGGAGGGTAATAGTGATGCCCATATTAAATCAAGCTTACTTGGTTGTAGTGTGCTAGTTCTTGTAGAAAACAATAAACCTATTTTGGGCACCTGGCAGAGAATCTTTTTCTATGAGGGAGATGGACCCCGATCTAGAAAAATATTTGTACAATCCTAGATACCAAAATGCCCTCAAATCCAAAAATCAATTATAATCACATGGAGTATAATATCTCATTAGTGTATAGGGCACTACTTGATTATTGTTTATATGGAGAATGAAATAAGGGGCATGGTATCATATAAAAGGGTTACATATTGTCTGTGTTACGTATCCTATTGTTATTTTGTTCTACATTAACAGAGTTTAAGGAACCATCATATCCGATTAATCAGGGATGGGACTCTAATGTTAAATTGTTTTATTTTAGCGCCTTTCCAGTCTCAATATACCATAGATACAGATCTATTTCTCCCACACCTAGACCAATCTTTTTTGCATATTTACAGAGTTTTTCCTCTATTTCATTATATCTTTTCTTGGTCAGTGTTAAGGGAATAGTTTGTATGAGGCCCTGTTTTTTCATACAATGGAGAATATGCCGGTCCAGTATTGCAACTCCCTCATATCCTACATTCCGGAGGAAGTGACTTGCTTCTTTATATCCAATGCCTCTCATCTCTTTCGCAAGCCATTCACGCGCTTCTTTTACATCATTAAAACAACAGATTATATCCTTAATGTTGGAGTATTTTCTGTTGCATGCAATATATGCTGCTCTGTTATGAAACCGGTATCCTATCTTTTTAAGTTTTTTTTGTAGTTCTTTTTCCGGTGTTTCCATAAAATTTTCCCTTAGGGAATCCTGGATTTTCATTCCCATTAATCCTGAGGCATTTGCCGTGAGGACACAAAAGCATAATTCTGAGAACCATTCCTCATTTGTTCCTTTTCCTAATCCTTGGAAAGATTTCATTCTTTTTTTTACATACTTACCCACACTACTCCCTTGTAAATAACGGACATGACTGATGAGATCATTGGTATCCACCGGTATCTCTTTTCCCCAAAAGAGTTTCCCATGATCAAACTTGATGGTACATGCTAAAAGTTTAACATTTTTTTGTTTTGCCTCATTGAGTGTAAAAGAAAATTCTGGATCCGTGTCCCAATTAGGTGAAAGGCTGTCGGCATCTCCCATGACAAGAAATAAGACAGCTGTTTTATATCCTTCCCGATTTGCATGTATTAATTCCTGTAGGTGCTTTTTACCCCGTGAGGTGGGAGCATCAGGAAAGATGGCCTTTCTATCCTGAATTAATGAGCATCCCTTCACCTCTAAGAGACATGTATGGGTATTTTCTAGGAGGAAATCTATTCTGCTTTTCCTATAGGTATATTCCCGCTTGGCAATGGTGTAAGTGGCTAATTCATTAATCTTTTTTCTCTGGAGCAATTCTTGAGTAAGGGCACTATGATATCCTGAGTGGATAAATACCCAGGCATCTTTTTTTACAGCAATGACATCATATTTTGTCTTTCGTTTCCCAGTGACATATTGAAGGAGTACGTGTACCCCAGGTTTTAGTAGTTCTTTAAGTCTTCCGGGATCGTGAAGATGGCATTTTTCATTTTTTTGATTGATTGACGCCGTGATTAAAAATCTGTTATCTCTTTTTATGAAGGTACCAGAGATGAGATTGGGTATGATAAGCAAGGGTTTTGTTGCTATTTTTTTGTCCATGTTGTTTTTTTTATATTGTTTTCATAGGTCACGATGATCTTTGTTGCCACAATCCAAGCAGGAAGCATAGCGGTATCCAGGGATAGTGTTACATCGGCCTGAATAGGGCTGAGAAACTCTCCCTTGGAGAATCCTCCAATCATGCAGGCAATGTTTTTATTCTGCAAATATTTTTGTAGATTTTTTTGTTTTCCCTGGGACGAGCATAATAGGGTGATATCAGGATTTATTTTTCTTAATAGGCTCTCTAGGGGTGCTTTTTCAAGCATCATTAGGGTTTCTCCATGGGTTGGTATTTTTTTTTCTCTGAATAATTGTTCACATAACCCTTTAAAACGGTTATAATTTTTTATGACCCTCATAGTGGGGTTAACAGTTATTATCTCGTTGTTTCGTGTATGGATGTACACCCGGAGCATCCCGTGTCTGTTTAAGATAGATTCATTTGCTAATAGGAGAAATATATGTACAATATCGGGTCTTCCACGCCGATTGCCTTGCGGAAGTTGTCTTAGTGCTTGATGGTGAAGTGACGAATCAAGGAGCATTTCACCGGGTTTTTTTTTGTCTTTTTTTGCACTTTTTTTTATAATTGGATGAGTGATAATTTCTGGGGGAACACATTCAATTTCACTGTCCACTAATATTAGGTGTAACATTTTATGTGATTATATCGAGAAGTCTTTTTTTGTGTATTGCAGTTTTTATTTCTTGGGCAATCCGTTGACCAGTTGAGAGTCCCACCTGGATTAGGTCAGCGTAGGGTGATCCTGATATGTAAGGATTGGTACCTGCTACAATTCGGGCTGATATCTCAAATACCTTAAAATTCAGTTTTTCAGTGACCACTGTTTCAAGACAGAATGGCCCAATGATTCCTCCAAAAAGATCCTGTGATCGATTTACTATTTTCTCACCCATTTCAAAGGCTTTGGGAAGAAGTGATTCACGGATAACCATAGGGATGTTTCCTGTGACTACGAAGGTGGGTTTAATACCAATCTTTTCTAATTCAGCCATAGATCCTAGTCGATGAGCTTCATCAATTGTTGTTTCATCTCTTCTGTCAATGGAGAGAAGTTGCAGCCATCCCTTTTTTAGAGGATATCCTACACTGGTAAAAGGTGAATAGAAATAATGGATGTAGTATCGCGTGCCCATAACAAAAACCTGAATGATGTAGGGTTGGCTTTCATCGACTTTTCTTTTGAACTCATGATAATCTTTGGCGATAAAGAAGCCCTTTCCCCCCTTTGCACCATGATATTTTACAATCACTGGTTTTGTGATGTCCTTTGGGTTAGTTATGACTTCAGGCATTTTTAGTCCTGCTCCTTCAAGCCATACTCGTTCTTTATCTCTGTCGGATTCCCATTCCAGTACTTGACGGTTGCCAAATGTGGGGAGATTAAGATTTTCAAACTCCTTTGCTCCCATATATTCCACAAAGGATCCATGGGGGATAATAATTGCATTTTTTTCTCTTAGTTCCTTCACGTGGTTGGAGATATCCTGATAGGTCTTCACAGGGAAAAATTCATCAGGTTTTCCCAGGGGGAAGGCATCATAGAACTTGGGTGGTGAACCAATACAGATACCAATGGTATAGAAACCCTCTTTTCTCGCCCCATTAAAAATCTGAAGGGAGGAATGTGAACACACTGTCGTGATAGCCAGGTTATCTAGATCATATTCCTCTAGAATTTTTTTTATATCCATTACGCCCTATAAGTCGCCTCTATTTTTATTAATTTCGTTTTTCTGAGTAATTATCGTCACTTTTGTTACATTATTTAAAGGATAAAATTTATAAAAACATATTATCTGTCTCCCGAAAATTATCATATATTAAGAGGGCTGTATGATACATAATTTAGTTTACTATTTTGGTTATTTCTCTTTTTGTGATTATATGTTTTTTTTCAAAATATCCTAGCAATTTAGACTATACAAATAAAAAAGTGGGCTCTCTGGGATTCGGACCCAGGACCTCCGCCATGTCAAGGCGACGTCATAACCAACTAGACCAAGAGCCCTATGTGGTGTCTGCATGTCAGACCACGTTCACCCTTAGGAGTAGGCGATGTCGGTCGCGGTCGGATCACGTCCTCTCTGTCCGGTGAGAATGTCCAGGGTTCTTTTAAATGTTTCAGCAACAATATATCCTGCCATGAATTTGTCTAGTATCTTGAGCTTCCTTTTTTTATATTTTTCATTGTAGCTTTTACTGGGTTTCTCTAGTTTTCCAATTCCTAATATGTGTCAATGTCTCTTTTCTACAATAATATCCGGATTGTTTTGTCATCCGTGTCATTATACCTGATTGTTGCCTCCAAGTATTTTTGCTTAGCCACCATCTGGATTTTTTTTTTCCTATTATCGTTTTCATTGAATATCTTGGTTATGTTATCAAGCAACTTATAATTTATATAGGATCCAATTCCTTTATCAATATGAATCATGGAATCAGAAATGGAAGATTTAAGGATAAGAATTAAAAGCTGTACAAAATGTAGGCTTTCAGAGACTCGGGCACATGCTCTTTGTGGCGAAGGAGACCTTGATGCTAAGCTTATGCTTGTTGCCCAAGCACCTGGTATACAAGAAGACAAAGAAGGAAGAATGTTTATTGGTCCTTCAGGGAAAGTTTTGGATAAATTATTAATAATGAGTCACATCAGCAGAGATGAGATATATATGACAAATCTTGTTAAATGTATGCTTCCAAAATATCGGAAGCCCAAACAGGATGAAATTGAAACGTGTAGTCCCTATCTAGATAGTGAAATAAAATTGATAAATCCAGCTGTACTTGTGCCTTTGGGTCATTATTCCACTGTATATATTTTTCAAAAATATGGTTTTTCCTTGCAGTCCAAGCAAAAATTTTTTACTGTATATGGAAAATTATTTTTAGCTCATAATCACAAAATCTTACCGTTGCAACATCCTGCTGCTCTTCTTTATAATCCTTCAATGGAAGATGTGATGATTACTAATTATCATAAACTCTATGTCCTATCGGGGGAATGTAAATGGTATCAAGTATGCCCAATGAAAAGGTATTACGAGAACGGGTTATTGAATCATACATGGGTTGAACTTTATTGTAAGGGAGATTGGGAAAGGTGTGTTCGTTATCATCTGCAAGAAAAGGGTGAATCTCACCCGGATTGGATGCTTCCAGATGGAACCATTGATGAAGAACTGCATATGAAGGAATAATACTAAAAAAACTGGGTTGATACAATGTAACTTATCCAAATCTATGACAATAGACTGTGCGAGGAAGATATAGGTTTAAACGTGAAAATATGTTTTTTAATGTAGATGATGATGGTATGAATAAATGGCTGAATTTTGAAGGGAAGACATTTCTTAAAGAGATTGGAATAAAGAAAAATTATGTTGTCCTTGATTTTGGATGCGGACATGGTACCTATACTATTCCAGCATCATTGACTGTTGGAGAACATGGATGGGTTTATGCTATTGATAAAAACCAAGAGACCTTAAATGACTTACTCTTCAAAGCAAAAGAAAAAGGGTTACAGAATATTAAAATAATAAAATTGGCCCCTCAGATGCAACTCCCCTTATCTGCTCAGTCTGTTGATGTTATTTTGTTGTATGATGTTTTGCATTTAGTTGAACATAGAGAGCAATTGCTTATCGAACTTTATCAGATTTTAAAATCACAGGGAATTCTTTCTGTTTATCCACGGCACCACCAGACAGAAATGAATATGACTTTAAAGGAAGTAAAGGAAGAGATAGAATCTGTTGGTTTCCGTTATGATGTAGAACTTTTCACAATATTAATGCATGATGATAAGTATGAAAAAGGATACGTATTGAATTTTAAAAAAATTTGACGGTTAAGCATATCCTCAACTTCTAGTGAGACATCAATCTCTCTGTATACCCACTTCTTACTTTCTTCTCCACTGTCCTCATTATTTGTTTTTCCTTTCTTTTTCTTAATTCAAGTATCGGTCTTTCATAGATAAATAAACACCAAATAACAATTTTTGTCCAAAAGCCCGGCCGTTCATTCGCATATAATAGATTTGGTTAGATGTTTTATAAACCAGAAATAATAAAATATGTGAAGCCATTTATCTTCCTGTGGCCCGGATAGTGTAGTGGCAACATATGGGACTGTGGATCCTCTGTCTCGGGTTCAAATCCCGGTCCGGGCCTAA
>Ga0209121_10001167_pt1 | contig 27504 bp, 25 predicted proteins | sample Cruoilmetagenom3_FD_187292 | JGI IMG/M metagenome (GOLD analysis project Ga0209121, IMG submission 187292) | Oil polluted marine microbial communities from Coal Oil Point, Santa Barbara, California, USA - Sample 3 (SPAdes) (version 2) | ecosystem: Environmental > Aquatic > Marine > Oil seeps ...
TTTAACTAAATCACCGATGGCATCACCAATAAAATCTAAGAATTTGGTACGTGCTACATTCCAAGAATCACGAGAAACATCTAACCCTAACTTGCTCCTAGTATTAATTTGTTCTTGCGAAGATGGTCTAATATATTGATACATTTCTTATCTTCCTATGCTTTCCCCCAACGGAACTATCAATCGCTTTTTACTTTTTCCTTGATCAGCCTCTTGAAATGTAATGCTGATATGATTATTTGAATCCATTCATCATTAGTTCATTTGCAGGTTAAGGGTTTAACCCTTTTTCCTCCTATGCTTAAGATGTTCAGTATACTGTTTTCTTAATTTTCCTCTTAATCTTGGATTAGAATTAAAAGAAACTACAATTTCATCAATTAATTTTTGTGAATATTGCCCAGAATAGTGTTTCGGTTTCCAATAATATTCGCTTTTGTTTGATTTCTTTATCCCGTGAGCAAAACAGTAAGCATCAAAATCATACGTATTAAATTGGATTCCTCTTTTAAGTCTCTTTAAAATTTTAGCCATCACATCTTTTCTACGGTAAGGACATATTCGATCGATATCTCGATATTTTTCCAAAACAACAGCTGGCATACCTTCTTTTCCTTTAGATAAAACTATATCAGACTTTTTAGGATTTTCTACTATAGTAACAGAATAAGTTATTGGAATGGCTGCTTTAATCCCTAATTTTTCAAGCTCCTTAAATTTCTCTATCCATAAACTAATTGATTGACGATCTTCTCTGTTAAATCGTTTTTTAAGAACAGATACATCCTCTAATGCTTTTTCATCTGAAACCAGACTGATAAATTCTGACTTGAGTCTTTCTGATAAAGTAATACCAAACCATTTTTCTATATACTCAAAATAATTAAATACTCCGCTTTGAAACATCCGGGAAAAATATGGGTCCAGTTCCATTATAATAAGATGAGCAGCTTCGTTCCTAATTTCAGAAATATACTCAATATTTTTTCTTACAGGGCTCTTGTCATCTGGAAAGGCTTTTCTAAGACATTCATCAATCGACAGCGATTCTCTTTTTTGATTTCTCCTCTTTCTGCGAAAAATGCTTAGCTTCCGTCCTCCACTTGCTTGAAAAAGATATGCTTTCAATAAAAGCTCCCACGCATTTGTAAATAAAATACTAAACGACTCTGTCCTATATTCAATTGTTGGTTTATTGAAAACTTCTAAGGATAGTAAGAATGCCCCCTGACTTTTCTTAAGTAGCTTTTTAGTTAACCTTCTCATAAATCCTCTATCTTATATATATTTTTAAAAAATTCATTAGCTATCGGCTTGACATCTTTTTGAGGTATAGAGAAAGTTAAAAGTAACTCTACAACTTCGTAATCTTGCAGGCTTTCAATCCCGTGCTTCATAAACCTCCCTCTTATCCTTTTCCTGTGCCCTAAATAATGAGGTTTTACTGAATGCTTAGGGTCTTTATGAGCCATTGTCTCGTTCTTTTTCTCTTCATAAATTACCTATTAAAGCAATCAATTATGGTTTTTAAGTAGATAAATATATATCCCTTATTTTCATCTCTTACGAGACAGCCTTCCTCTGGTTCCTCCATTAATGCATCCACAACGTATTTTAAAACCTCCGGTTGAGGATAGTTACTAATTATTTTTTTAGTAGTATCCATAAAACCAGCTTCTGATTCACCTGCAAGATATTCCAGCATTTTTATATTTGCCTTTTCTGCCTCATCTAAAACATCCTCTGTAATTTTAGTCAGGGGTTTACTTCCCTGCGACATTATTTGCCAGACTACTATCCCTAAGTAAAGTAGTTGTTCTTGCTCATCCTGGTTGAAGATTTCATGACCTACCGCTAAAAGATAGGCAAGGGCAAAGGGTTGCTGTTTTTTCATAAGGTTAATCAGTTTGGGAATCCCCCTAAAAGACATAGTGCTCATTTTTTTCCAGGTTCTTTCAACAACTTTCAAAGGTATAGGCTCCATTACGAACTCCTGATTTTTTGAGTATTTTACTTATAATGTAAATTTTCTTATTATGTCAAGTTTGAAGACCTGACCCCAAATTTTCCTTAGCTTTCTTTAATCTTTTCCTTATTGGCAAATTCTGAGGGCACCTTTCCTCGCATTCTTCACAGTCGGTACAATCATCAAAAGTCTTTTTAAGTTTTCTATATTCCTCCTTAAGTTGAGGCCAATGCCAATCTATCCTTTCTCCAGTTTCCAGAAGCTGCATTATTTTAGGAATATCTATTTCCTGAGGACAGGGCATACAATAATTACAGCCATAACAATATCCATGTCCTAATTTATCACCAAATTCCTTAAGGTTCTTTTCTTCTTCATCAGTCAAGGGAATATAACTTTTAGCAATAGAAACATTTTCCTCTATCTCCTCAGGTGACTTAGCCCCGGTTAATATCAGAGGGAAATTCTTGTTGGATAAAGCAAAGCGCAGACATTCTTCAACAGTTAGCTTTCTTTTTTCTCCAATAGGTGTCATCTCTAAAAGCTTGCTATTTCCAAACACTTTCATTACAAATAACCCTACATTGTGCTCCTTAGCCAGAGGTATTATTTTTTCTGCATTTCTATCAGCAACATTATAGACTACTAAAGCAGCATCAAATTCGTCTGTCTGGATAAGTTTTTTGATGAGTTCCCAGTTATGACTGGTAAAGCCGATGCACCTGATCTTACCTTCTGATTTAGCTTCTTTTAAAGCTTTCAGGGCACCATTTTCTGAAAGTAATCGTTCATAGGCAACAGCTGTAGATACATCATGGGGCTCATAAAGATCAATATATTCAGTATTTAATGTTTTCAGACTTTTTTCTATGTCTTGTTTCATTCCTTTGTAATCTCTACGAAGGGAGCGAGAACTAAGATAACACTCCTCTTTCCTATTTTTCATAACATATCCAATCTTTTCCTCACTATCACCATAGGCTCTGGCAGTATCAATAAAGTTAACTCCTAAATCTAAAGCCTTATTTATAGTTTCTATAGCTTCCTCTCTACTAACTTCAGGAATGGTCATTCCTCCAAAACCTATCCTTTTAACTTTAAATTCAGTTCTTCCTAATTTAAATACTTCCGTTTTTTCCTCCTCAAAATAAATATTTTTTTCTACTAATAAGCAACCCTTTTTCTCTTTCAACAAAGCTGTCAAAGGGTCTTACGGGCAAATAGGGGTTAAGTTATCATAAATTGATTTTTTCAGTATTCTCCACATTGTTTACTTATGAGCTGATGAGAATTCCCGGAAGATTAGGATAAAGGAGAAGGTTAGCGCAGCAATGGATATAATAATTATACTTCCCAGCTGAATTTTGCTTGCTCCTAAGGAGTGGATTTGCAGTATACTTATAATTAATACACTTCCTCCTATAATTGTTATAATAACCTTTAAGAATATTATTGATAAATAGAAAAACTTCATTAAGTCTCCCAGCATAGCAATTAGATATCCCACAAGATTTGATTCAAAAGAATTAGAATCTTTTAAGAAAGAAGCTTGAGGTTTTTTTAACTTTTCTTCTTCAATCCAATGAACTACCCAGCCTAAAAACATCCAGAGAAGACCATTAATAAACATACACCAGGATTTTATAGCTATATCTATTTGTACATAGGAGAGGGGAGAGAAAGAAAAAAATGCCGTAATTATTATCCCCATAATGAGCATTAAGGCTGTTATTAATAACACCGGAACAGGAAAGTTTTCTTTGAATAACATACATAAATTATAGTAAAATTAGTTGTTCTCGTCAATTAAAGAGAAGGCGAGAAAATCAGAACTCTATTCTCTCTTTATGGGAATAGATGTTCAGTCTTTTGCCACGAACAAATCCTGCAAGACAAATTCCCAATTTTTCCGCTGTCTCTGCAGCTTCAAATGTAGGTGCAGAGACAGAAGTTACAATGGGTACGTTGCATCTAGCGACTTTTAAGAGCATATTAAGGGAAATACGGGAGGAAGTAAAGATAAATTTATCTTTTAGTTCTACTTTTTTTAAAAAGGCATCGCCTATAGATTTTTCTAAAGCATGATGGCGGGAAACATCCTCGAAGAAATTGAGTATTCCTGAACTATCACAGAGAGAGACAAAATGAGTTCCACCTGTAGATAAATACAATTGCCCTCTCTTCTGACATTCCCCAGCCACAGCAAAGAGCAGGTCTTTAGAGATGGAAAATTTTGCGTCTAAAGGAATTACTGAGGATGGAGGTATAGTTTTTGCCTCAATCCAGAATTTATTATCTTCGGATTTTATGGAGCTGATATCAGTCGGTTTTCTTATTATCCCCTCTGAAAACAAAAAACCGTAGAGGAGTTCTTTGTAATTTGCTGGAGTGCAAGAAGAGGAAAGAATCTCTTTTCCATTAAGATAAAGGATAAACTTCTCTTCGGTTACAAGTACATCTTCTTTCTCTTTAATTTTCTTCCCTTCAATCCGGGTAATAAATAGCCTTTTTGTCAGTTTCACTGATACTTCCTTGCTAATTCCAACATTTGGGGAGTATTCAAGTTGGAAAAAGAGAGTAGGTAAGGGTCATATTTTTTTATCTTATCCTCGGGAAGATGTTTACATTTAACCTCAGAAAAGAAGCTTTTTACCTTTAAATCTTCAGCTTCTATACGGGATTTTATAGCCGGCAGACACCTTTTAGAATAAATAGCATGTAAAGGTTCAACAAAGCCTTTAATCACAGGTATGATAATATCATTATCATCTGTCTCTGAAACCATAAACCTAAGCAAATCAACATTCAGAAAGGGCATATCGCAGCCGCAGATAAAATTATATTCACTTTGAGACGCCGATAGCCCTGTATAAATTCCTCCCAACGGTCCTTTTTCAGAGACTGCATCTTCTACTATCCTTACTCCTAAAAACTGGTAATCAAGGGAAGAGTTACCGATTATAAGAACATTGTCAAAAACAATTTTTAGTTTCTCTACAATTAACTTTATAACCTGCTTTTTGCCAATTTCAAGCAAGGCTTTATCTTTTTTCATCCGCCGGCTTTTCCCCCCGGCAAGAATTATACCGGTCATTTTGTTTTACTCTTATCCTGTTAGATATCTTTCTAACGGGGTTTACTTCCTTTACAATAGGCAAGCCAGTAAAGAACTCCTACAAAAAACGCTCCTCCAACTATGTTCCCTAAGGTTACGGGAATTTCATTATTAACCCAAAAGCCACCCCAGGTTAAGTTATTTAATTTACCTGTTAAGTTGGCTGCGGCAACCACCGCTGGCTTTGCCTTTAGATAGAGACCCAGAGGAATGAAATACATATTAGCGATACTATGCTCAAAGCCGGAGGCAACAAAAGCCATAATAGGGAAATATATAGCAAAAATCTTCCCAATGACATTTCTGCTGGATAAAGACATCCAGACAGCTAAGCAGACCAGCCAATTACAACCAATACCCCGACAGAAGGCTTCCATCCAGGAGAGATTGACTTTTGCATTGGCAATACTTAAAGCCTTTGCTCCCACAGCTAAATTTCCAACTTTCCATAATCCGGAGCCGAACATAATCCAGACTAAAATTATGGAGCCCACAAAATTAGCTAAATAAACCCAACCCCATCTACCAAGCAGCCTCCCTGCAGAGACTCTTTTATCCAGGGTGCTCATTATCATTAAATTGTTTCCTGTAAAGAGTTCCGCTCCAGCGATAACTACTAATATCAGGCCTACACTAAAGGCACTGCCACCCATAAACTTAGCAAACCCAACACCCATATATTTGGCTAAATCAGAGGTTATCATCGTTGAGAGCTCTCCACCAAATCCAATGAAAGCTCCCGCCAATATTCCCAGGACGAAGACCCGCCACCAGGAACCGATGGCTTTTGCGACTCCTACCTTTTCACTTACAGATTGAGCCACTACTGCTGGTGCTTTGCAATCTACTTCTGCCATTCTTTCTCCTCCTTCTTTTTAAATACTTTTTCTTTTTGGATTTCTTAGATTTTACAAACCCCTGTGGGGCATCTTCCCTTTATATGTTCAACAACTTCTTCTTTGAAATACTTTAGAACTGTAGAAATAGGTAAAATCGGTGATTGACCAAGAGCGCAAAGAGAAGTCTTTTGCATTACTTTAGCCGTCTGAAGCATTAAATCAATATCATCCTCCTTGCCCTCTCCTTGAGAAATAGAGGTGGTTAATTCCAGAAGCTTTTCTGTTCCTATTCGGCAGGGAATACACTTACCACAGGATTCACGTCTAAAGAAATTCAAGAAACATTTAAGCATATCCACACAACAGGTAGTCTCGTCCATTACCAGAATAGCTCCTGAGCCTAAAACTAATCCTTTTTTTCCGAGAGAAGCATAATCAAGAGGCACATCAAGCATATCCTCACCTAAGATAGCTCCCGCTGTTCCTCCTACTTGAGCCATTTTAAATTTATCTTGCCTCATCCCTCCAGCATACTCAGTGATAATTTCTCTTAAAGTAATACCCATAGGAGCTTCAATTACACCAACCTCTTTAACATGTCCCGATATCGCATAGACTTTTGTTCCCGGGCACTCTTTTGTTCCAAAACTCCTGAACCAGTCTGTCCCTTTAAGAATAATAGGAGCGATGTTAGCCAATGTTTCCACATTATTGATAACCGTTGGCTTTTTCCAGAGTCCACTACTTGGGGGGAAAGGTGGTTTATAGCGGGGATTACCACGCTTACCTTCTATAGAGTCCATTAAAGCAGTCTCCTCCCCGCAAACATAAGAACCTGCTCCCTGATGAATCTCAATCTGGAAATTAAATCCGCTTCCAAGAATATCCTCACCTAAGAATCCATGTTCTTCAGCCTGTTCAATTGCTTTTTGAAATCTATTAATGGAAAGAAGATATTCTCCACGAATATAAATATAGCCATAATGAGCACCTACAGCATATCCAGCGATTATCATTCCCTCAATAATCTTATGGGGGTCACCTTCTAAAATTGCCCTGTCCTTAAATGTTCCCGGCTCTCCTTCATCAGCGTTACAGATAATATATTTGGGAGTATCTTCTGCTTTGGCTGTAAACTCCCATTTTAAACCGGTGGGGAACGCTGCTCCGCCCCGACCCTGCAGGCCCGAAGCCTTAATTTTGCTGACCACTTCTATCGGATTCATCTCCCGCAAAACCTTATCCACTGCTTTATAACCACCTTGAGCAATGTATTCTTCAATAATTTCTGGATTAATTTTACCATAATTTTCCAGAACAATTCGCAGGGGGCTTTTTAATTCTTTTATCATTTTCTCTCTCCCAATCTCTTTAAAATTTCTTTGATCTTTTGGGGAGTTAAGTTGCCATAAACTTCCTCATTAACCATCATTGCTGGTGCCTCATCGCATATTCCCAGACAGCTTGTCTCCTCTAAAGTAAACTTTCCATCGGGTGTTGTCTTTCCAACTTTAATGTTTAGCTCTTCTCCTAACACTTCAAAGATACTTTTTGACCCCATTAGATGACAGGGTCCACTGTCGCAAACCCGAATTACATACTCCCCCCGCTGTTTTAAGCTGAATAAGGAATAAAAAGTAGCTACACCGTAAACCTCACTGTAACTTAACCCTGCCTTCTCAGCAATAAGCTTTAACTTCTCTTCAGTAATATAATTATACTTGTTTTCTCTTTGTGCCTTACTTAAAAGGGCAATGATATCTTTTTCTTTATCTCTTAACTTCATTTTTAAATCCTTTCTATTTGAGATTTCTAAAAGGTCGGAAATCTGTGTAATCATTCTTAAGAATCTGTGCAATCAGAGGCTTCTATCTTTACCGCCGATACTTTATATTCAGGAATTTTAGCCACTGGATCCAGCGCATCGTTAGTTAAAAGATTCACCGCTGATTCCGCAAAATGGAAACTCATAAACACTACTCCTTTATCCACACGGTCAGTAATTTTTGCTTTCACTTCAACCTTGCCCCGACGTGAGCTCACCCTTACCCAATCATTATCTTTGACTTTTAGTTTCTCTGCATTTTGAGGATTAATCTCCAAAAAGCCCTCAGGAACAATCGCATCCAATGGTTTTGACCTTCGGGATAGAGAACCGGTATGAAAATGGTAAAGGATTCTACCTGTAGAGAGCAGGAAGGGATACTCTTCGTCGGGCAGCTCCGCTGGTGGAATATAATCTACGGGAGTAAAAAGACCTTTCCCTCGAGTAAATTTATCTTTATGTAGATAAGAGGTGCCTGGATGCTGGCGACTCGGACAGGGCCACTGCAAGCCTTGCCCTTCTAAGCGATCGAAATGGACACCACCGTAAATAGGAGTTAAGGAAGCAATCTCATCCATTACTTCTGCTGGTGAATGATAAGTCATTGGATAACCCATTCTTTCGCCTATTTCCATAATAATCTTCCAGTCATCTCTGCTGTCCCCAATCTCAGGAATTGCTTTATGTAAAAGCTGAATTCTGCGACCCGTATTGGTGAAAGTCCCATCTTTTTCAGCAAAAGAGACACCGGGAAGGACTACATCTGCAAGTTCGGCTGTTTCAGTTAAAAAGACATCCTGAACTACTAAAAAATCGAGATTCTCCAATCCTTCCTTTACATGATTAAGATTGGGGTCACTGAGCATAGGATTTTCACCCATTATATAAAGTCCCTTAATTTTTCCCTTGCTGGCTGCATCCATCATTTCTACCACAGTTAATCCTTCCTTTGGAGAAAGCTTTACTCCCCAGGCTTTTTCAAATTTCTCTTGAATTTGTTCATCGCTAATCTTCTGGTAACCTGGATAAACATTGGATAAGGCTCCCATATCACAAGCACCTTGAACATTATTCTGTCCACGCAGAGGATTAACACCGCTGCCCTCTCGTCCCACATTGCCACAGAGCATAGCTAAATTAGCTAAAGATAGGACATTATCAGTTCCTGTGGTATGCTGAGTTATACCCATAGCGAAAATAATAGAACCTTTATCTGCTTTTCCATATATTCTTGCGGCAGCAGCCAATTTTTCCTCAGGGATGCCGGTAATTTCCTCTACTTTCTCAGGGGTGTATTTAGAGACTACTTTCTTAAATTCATTAAAGTTTTCTGTGCGATTTTCTACAAATTCTTTATCATAAAAGCCCTCATTAATGATTACATTCATCAAACCATTAATCCAGGCGACATCGGTCCCACTTTTCTGTCTTAGCCAGATTTCGGCATATTCGGTTAATTCAATTGCTCGTGGGTCTACTACAATTAGTTTTGTGCCATTATAAGTTACTGTGTGTTTAAGATAGTTTCCGATTACCGGATGGGTTTCCGTCGTGTTAGAGCCGGTTATTAAAATAACATCTGCTTTCTCAAATTCCCGGATGGAATTGGTCATTGCTCCACTCCCAAAAGCACGAGCAAGGCCAGCTACAGTGGAAGCATGACAAAGACGAGCACAGTGGTCAACATTATTGGTACCAAAACAGACACGGACAAATTTCTGGAACAGATAATTTTCCTCATTGGTGCATTTAGCCGATGATAATCCAGCTAAAGCATCACTGCCATATTTATCCTTTAGTTCCTTAAATTTAGTGGCTACCAAATTTAGTGCTTCATCCCAGCTTGTCTGCTCAAATTTTCCATTGCGTTTAATTAAAGGGGTGGTAAGACGGTCTTTATGATGAACATAGTCAAATCCAAAGCGTCCTTTAACGCAGAGATGTCCCTTACTGTCAGGACCGTCTTCAACTCCGTAAACTTTCACAATTTTGTTATCTTTAATATTTAATTCTATCTGACAGCCGACTCCACAATAAGGACAAACGGTTTGCACTTTTCGAAACTCCCAGCTCCTGCCCTGAAAACGAGCTAACTTTTCAGTTAACGCACCGGTGGGGCAAGCTTGAATGCAAGCTCCGCAAGAGACGCAGTCGGTCTCCCCTAATGGCTGGCTTAATCCGGAGATAAGAAACGTGTCGCTGCCCCGGGCAGCAAAATCCAATACTTTCTGAACGGTAAGTTCGGCACAGGCACGGACGCATCGCCCGCAAAGAATACATTTATTAGGGTCTCTTAAAATTACCTCACTGGAATCTTCAATGGATTCAACCGATTTATTAACAGGAAAACGTACTTTATCAATGCCCAACTCGTAAGCCAAATCCTGGAGGTCACATTGACCATTACTCTCACACACTAAACAATTATGTTCATGCTCCGATAGGATTAATTCTACAATTAATCGCCGTGTCTCATCTATTTCCTCGTCAGTAGTTATTACCTCCATCCCCTCAGCTACTTCTGTTGTACAAGAAGCTGTCATGCCCGGCCTACCTTTAATCTTTACCAGACAAACCCGACAGGCTCCAGCAATACTCAAGCCCTTCTGATAACATAGATGAGGAATTTTAATTCCATTATCTAAGGCTGTCTCCATAATTGTAGAACCTTCCTCTGCCTTAATTGGTTTCCTATCAATAATTAAATTTATTGCCTTCATCCTTTCTCCTTTTTTATAATTGGAAGATAAATTTAGCTAAATGAACGAGCTTCAGATTCACTATGTGTTAGATAATAAGCTAAGTTCCCTAATTCTATAGCTATATCGACCGTCTTAATATTTACATTTTCTGGAATACTTAAATACCTTGGGGAAAAATTTAAAATTGCCTTAATACCTGCTCTTATTAATGCATCCACCATTTTTTGTGCTGCTGGGGCAGGAACAGCAATAATAGCTATCTTAATCTTTTCTTTTTTTATTATCTTTTCAATCTGTGAAGAATCCTCAACCTTCACTCCTTTATATATTTTCCCTATTTTCTTTGGATTAGTGTCAAAAGCAATTGAAATCTGAAAACCAAACTCCTCAAACCCTGGATAATTAAGTAGAGCTGAACCGAGCCTTCCTACCCCAATCAGAGCTACTCGCCATTTTTTATCCAATCCTAATACAGATTTAATCTCGGAAATAAGAGATTGAACATTATATCCTACTCCTCTTGTTCCAAAATCTCCAAAGTAAGAAAGGTCCTTTCTTACCTGAGCTGCAGAAACATAAATGTCCTGAGCTAATTCATCAGAGGAGACTATTTCTATTCCCTCTTGGGCTAAATAATTTAGGTTACGGAGATACAAAGAAAGGCGCTTAACGCTCTCTTCGGGAACCCGTATCTTTTTCATATTTTTCTCTTTGCGATTGTAATCACTTTCACAATCATAATAAAAAAATAAAATTTTTTGTCAACCAACTACGTTCTCTTGACAAAATTTTTAAATATAATATAATAAAACACAATATATAATATCCAATTCAAAAATAAAAAATGTAAGAAAATGATGCAAATGCAGTCAATTCAACATTCCAATTTAAGTAAAAAAGTATACAATATTCTCAAAAATCAGATCATTAATGAAAAGGCGAAGCCGGGTAAGCGTTTATTGGATAACCAATTAGCTTCTGCATTTGGAGTTAGTAGAACCCCGGTTAGAGAGGCCTTAACTCAATTGGCCACTGAGGGTTTAGTAGAGATTGTTCCTCGGAGTGGAGCATATGTAAAAAAGTTAACCAGACAAGATATCGAGGAAATATATGAAATTAGAAAGGTTTTGGAAGGTTTAGCCGCTAAAAAAGCAGCTACCCGCATTACAGATAAGCAAATAAAGCAATTGTACGCCCTTTTGGAGAAGGCAAAATCTTCTGGAAAGAAAGGTTATGAAACCCATATAGACTTAGATATAAAACTACATGATATGATTCTAAACAGCTGCCAGAACAAAAGACTTGTTAACATTATGGCTAATCTTTATACTCTTATTCATGTATTTAGAGTGCGTGTGGGGAGGGATAAGAGGAAAGCAGAACAGGCTATAAAAGAGCATGAAGCTATTTTAGAGGCTATTAAAGCACGAGATGCCAATAAAGCTGAAATGATGATGATGGAACATATCGAAAAGTCCAAAAGTTATATTTTTAACTTAAAAATTCTTGAGTAGTTTTTGTGAGTGAAAAATTAACTTTCATTAGCATTATATCATTAAAAAAATTTTAAGTTAAAACAGTGAAAAACAAGAAAAGTATTTTCAACCCAAATTCATCAAAATCTGGGTTGAAAGGAAGAAAAAGGAAGTTGAAAAGAGGGAAATTTAAAGCGAAGGGAATACTTAAATTAGCTTAATAATGTTAATAAATAGAAAGCCGACAAAGCAAAAATAGAAATTTTTACTTATAGCGAATATTAGAAGGTGGAGGTAATTATGCATATTAATTTTAGAAAAGTTAAGATTGGATTTGTTAGTTTAACATTATCTTTTATTGAGGGGAAACAAAAAGCAGCACAACAATCTGAAGAGATAATAAATTATTTAAAGGATGAATTGAATGTTGATTTAATAATGCTTCCTGAGCCTGTCGCCCAAAGGTCTCAGGCAAGAAAAGCATGGATGAAGTTTAAAGAAGAAGGTGTAGATACCGTTATTCTTTTTAGTGGTACTTTTAGCACCGGTGAGTTAACAGCAGAAATTGTAAGAAACCTTGATTGTCCATTTGCTTTGTGGGGCTTGGGAGAACTTGCGTTGGAGAGTAGAGAATTTTCGGGTTCTATGGTAGCAGTAATGGCAGCGGGGACTATTTTTAAAAATTTTAATAAGGAATTTACTTTTATATATGGTTCTATTAAAGAAGAAAAAGCAAAGAAGAAAATTCGGGTTTTTATTAATACGGTAAGGGCTATCTCTTATTTGAAAGAGGCTACTATAGCAGTTATTGGCATGAGACCCGATGGCTTTCAAATCAGCGGTTTTGATGAATTAGCAATTAAAAAATTATTCGGAACCGAGATCATTAATGTTTCTACATACGCTTTTAGTAAGATCGTTAAAAATATAGATGAAAAGGATATAAACTCTGATATAGAAGTTCAAAAAAAGATTTTTGAAATCAAACCCAATGATTTAATTGAGGCTAAGGGTCTTAGTAGAATGTATTTAGCTTTAGAAAAGGTAGTAAAAGAGAAAAATATTCAGGCTTACGCTCCGGAATGCTGGCCAGAGTTTAGAGATATCGATAAGACTCCATTTTGCCCAGCAAACTCTCGAATGACTGCTAAAGGAATTATGGCTGGTTGTGAATGTGACATAGATGGTGCATTAACAATGATGTTAGAATATGCTATTACTGGTAATCCTGTTTTTTTTGCTGATTTTGTTAATTTTATTGAAGATGATGATACTCTTCTGTTTTGGCATTGCGGGAATGCACCTTATAATCTATCCAAATCTAAACCAATTATTGAGAGAGTATTTGGTGGTTTATCGACAAGTTCGGTTTTAAAAAGCGGTACGGTGACGGTTTGCAGGTTGAATTCTATTAAAGGTGAGTTTACTTTACATATTGGGATGGGCAATGCTATTGAAGCAAAACCTCTGTTGAAAGGTAGTAATATTTTTATAAGAATGAGGAGCGGGAATAGAGAATTTATTGAATCGTTATTAAATAATGGTATTCCCCATCATAATGCTATTGTATATGGAGATATTAGTGATGAACTAAGGGAGTTTGCAAAGTTGATGAAGATCCCCATCGTGATTTGTGCTTAATTTAAAATATTTTATTTTACATTAAGGAGGTAGAGGAGATGCAAAAATTTAAGCTCTTTATTAACAATGAGTGGGTTGATTCTTCAGATGGTAAAGTGTTCCAAGTTTTAGACCCTTCCAAGAATGAAGTTATTGCAGAGGTGACTTCAGCCAATGAAAAAGACGTTGATTCTGCTGTTAAAGCGGCAAGAAACGCCTTTAATAAAGGCATATGGTCAGAACTTGAGCCGGATGAAAGAGCAGAGTATATGTTAAAGGCTGCTGATATTATGAAAAGAAGATTAAAAGAGATGGCGAAGTGGGAAACTATGGAGGTTGGAAAAACAATTGATGAGTCAGAGAATGTAGATATGCCTTATTCAATTAGGGCTATGGAATATTTTGCTAATCAAGCAAGAGAAATTAAAGGAGAGGTTATACCTATACCAGGGAAATATGCTTTCGATTATGTAACTTATGAACCTTATGGTGTAGTTGGTTCAATAGTGCCCTGGAATTTTCCGCTTCATATAGCAACAAGAAGTATATGTCCGGCAATCGCCACAGGTAATACTGTAGTTCTGAAACCTTCCTCCCATACACCCATTACGGCACTTCTTCTTGGGGAAATAATTTTGGAAGCAGGTTTTCCAGCTGGAGTTGTCAACATAGTTCCTGGGCCAGGGGATATTACCGGTAATGCGATATTGGCTCATCCTGATATTAATATGGTATCATTTACAGGTTCAGTTGAAGTTGGGCGAAAGGTTATTGAATCCTCAGCCAAAGCCATAAAAAAAGTAATTCTTGAATTGGGTGGGAAAGGACCTTTTATAGCAGAACCTGATTGTGACATTGATGGAGCTGTTAATTCATTAATTGTGGGTTTTTGCTTAACGCAGGGACAGGTGTGCTGTGCGTCAACTCGGTTGTTTTTACATGAAAAAATCTATGAAGAATTTATGGATAGGTTGGTTAAAAGGGTAAAGAGTTTAAAATTAGGCGACACTATGGATCCTTCCACTCAAATGGGAGCATTGATAAACAAAGAACAATTGGAAAAAGTAGATAATTATGTTAAGATTGGAGTTAAGGAAGGAGCAAAGATAATTTGTGGTGGTAAAAAATTTAATGTATCGCCATTTGATAAAGGTAATTATTATGAACCAACTATTCTTGAGAATGTAAAAAATGATATGAGAGTTGCAAGAGAAGAGATTTTTGGTCCAGTTTTAGCGGTGATGAAATACAAGGATATTAATGAAGCTATTAATATGGCAAATGATAATAACTATGGATTAGGGGCTACAATTTGGAGTGAAAATCCAAGAACTTTATACTGGACAAGTAAAAAATTAGATGCAGGTACTGTATGGATGAATACAAATGTAATGTCGAAAATTGAAGCTCCTTATGGAGGAAATAAAGATAGTGGTTTAGGAAGAGAAGATGGTACCCTAGGACTTAAAGAGTACTTAAAGATTAAGAATAACATTCTTTTTGTTGGAAAACAATACGATAATTACTATAATTTTAAATAAAAAACTTTGTAAAAATAAAAGAGTTTTTTCAAATAAGAAAAGGTGATAGATAAGGTCAAGAGTATCAAAAATAATACATCTTATCTACTCCTATTATGTTCATAATAACACAGAAGAAAGGAGGTGGTCACTCTTAACAAATTGTCAAAGAACTGAAGGGATAGGTATACCTATTACCTAACTACACATATTATACGAGGAGGTAAAGATTATGAAAGTCAAAAGCATCTTTTTCTGTTTTCTGATCCTGGTTTTACTCGTATGCTTTACATCCTTCGCTTTTGCAGCAGGTACGAAAGAAGTATTTGGTCTCAAAGACATTCCGGAAATAAAGAACAAAAGGCCCCTCAACACCATAGTTGAAACCGGTATGGTGTGGGACAAAATAATGCCCTATATCGAGAAGTTTACGAAAGCAACCGGTGTCAAAGTAAATGTTGAGAGGGTAGCTTCGCCCGTGGTGTACTCAAAGGAAAACATGGAGCTTATGGCGGAAACTGGCTACTACGACGTTGTCTACGTCGAAACTTCATGGACTACCGAGTGGTCAGAATATTTGTACAAATTGGAAGACTTGGCTTCCAAGTGGGATCCAAAGGGTGTTGCGGGCTTTCGCGAGGATGTGGCGAACCACTCCCCATCAATTCTAATCTGTGGTCAGGCCTACGGTGACCAAATGGTTCTACCATTCTACACCTATCATATGGGCATGTTTATCCGCGAGGATGTCTTTAATGACCCCACGGAGAAGGCTAACTTCAGGGCTAAATATGGTTACGACCTGAAGCCTCCTACAACGGACGCAGAGCTGTATGACCAGGGAGAGTTTTTCACCAGGAAGAAAGGAGAGCTGTTGAAAGGCAAGCCTCTTGCGCATGACCTTTATGGTCTAGCTATGATGGCAGGCGCATATCAGATAAATGACGATATAAGCTGTCGCATCTGGGGCAAGGGATCGGATTATGTCACAGTAGTAAGGAATCCCGATGGCAGCTTGAAGGAATTTGTGATCACCAGAAGGAACAGGGAAGCGCTCAGAGAATGCTTGCTGGAGTATAAGAGGGAACTTCAATGGTGCTCTCCTGGTTGTCTAACTGCTAACTTTGACTTTGTTGTGGCTCAGCAGGGAGAAGGTCGTGCGATCATCCAGGCTCAACAATTCTCCAATTGCTTTGCGTGGACTGCTGGTATGCTCAAGGAGAATGTTCCTGACGGTAAATTGGGTATATATCCGACCGTTGGCGGTCAACCTTACACTGGTGCCTGGTCGATGGGGGTAGCCAAGGCCTCTAAGAATCCTGAAGCTGCCTATTGGCTGGTCCGATATATTGCTTCTTTTGAATGTCAGGAAGCAGTCCAAAAAGAGGGTGGGCAGCTCAGTACCAGAATGGATGTTTTAAGCGATCCGGTGTGGCAGAGCGCTGAAAATCGCTATCCATTCGGAATTCTGTGCGATTACCTCCGGGACATCTGGCCAAAACAGGCCAAGTATGTCCCCAACTATTGGTATTTCAATACCAAGGCCGGCGGCAAGGTCTATGAGATGCAAATGGATGTCTTCCACAAGCCCATGGGAATGGAGGCTACACTTGACGAAGCTGTGGCTGAGGCTGTGGCCAAAACTGTCGAATTGACATCCAAGTTCGACAAAACTGTACCAATTCGTGAGGAGAAGTAATAAGGGGTATGAAGGGCACCCCAGGGGTACTCCCTTGGGGTGCCGGCCTTAAATAACCGAAACGAATGCGTTTTTAATGGAGAGGTAACCCAGGCTAGCAAAAGTCAAAGGAGGCAGGGTGAATACTAAGATGGACAATTTAGAAGAATATGCAGTAGCCAGAAAACCATCAATGTGGGAGGTTCTTACAAGCGAGCGGTACTTTAAATGGACGCTCCTCATTCCGCTGTTGCTTCTACTTGGAGTTTTCATGCTGTACCCCTTGTTTTATTGTATTTATTACTCCTTTCATGAGTGGGGTATGCGCGGGGAGGCCGTTTTCGTTGGTCTCCACAACTACAGGGAAATGTTGAATGATAAGGCATTTTTGAAGGCCTTTGGCCGCACTCTTTATGTTCTTGCGATCTGCATATCTTGTGAGTTGCTCATTGGTTTAGGCCTCGCTATGCTGTGGAGCAGGGAGTTCAAAGGGCAGAACATAGTACGAGGACTTTGCCTTCTGCCCTTACTGGTGGCTCCTCTAATTTTATCATTGTTGTGGAACTTCATGTGTGAATATGATTTTGGGGCAATAAATCAAATTTTAGATGCTATCGGACTGGGTAAGGTCTACTGGTGGTCGCCTAAATTTGCACTGTATACCATTTGTCTTATAACCATCTGGCAGTGGTTCCCATTTTCTGTATTCGTCCTAGTTGCTGGTTTAAGAAGCCTACCCAGAGATGTCTTTGAAGCTGCAAAAGTGGATGGTGCCTCCGGCTGGTATACTTTTCGTAGACTAACGCTGCCTATGTTAAGTCCGCTGATAATGATCATTGTTGTATTGAGGGCAATGTGGTTAATAAGATTGTTTGACCCTCTGTATGGAACAACGCGAGGAGGTGTCAGAACCGAGTTACTGGACTGGACGGTTTACCGGACTGCATTCGTTTTCTTCGATATTGGCTATGGTTCTGCAATGGCACTATTCTCTCTGCTTTTGACTATTGCTATTTGTGCTATAGCGTTCCGATTACTGATGAGGGCATTAGCGAGGTAAGTAAACCTGCAACCAATGTCGAATCAAAACATGCGTCCCATAAAATATGCTTAACGTACGAAGCTTAAAATATATGGAAGGTGAAAAATGATCAGAAAGGTTCTATTTTGGTTAGTAACGTTGATTGTTCTGTTTATTGTGATAGGTCCGTTAGTATGGATCTATCTGACCGCAGTTAAGTCTCCCGGCGACATATTTACGACAGAGTTGAAAAGGCTAATTTTGTTTGAACCCACCCTGGATAATTTTAAGCGTTTGTTTACGGACTATCCATACTGGTACAACTTGGCAAATACAGCGATTGCTAGTGTGGTCAGCACCGCAATCGTTATGATTGTTTCAATGCTTGCTGCTTATAGTTTTGCTCGCTGGAACACTGGCTATGGGCATTTACTTTTTCTCACCATTTCAACGAGGATGTTCCCTCCTGTGGTAGCTGCCATTCCCTTCTTTATGATGTATCGTACCTTTGGATTGCTTGACACACACGTTGGAATAATTCTGTTATATATTTACTTTAACACGTCATTCGCCACTTTCTTATTATATGGGTTCTTCAAGGAGGTTCCCAAGGAACTGGAACAAGCAGCAATGATAGACGGGTACGGACGGATGGAAGTCTTCCGGAAAGTAGTATTTCCTCTGGTTGGACCAGGGCTTGCAGTTACCACGGTATTCTGTTTGATATGGTCATGGAACGAATTTTTCTATGCCTTTTTGTTTACCCGAGTATCTGCCAGAACAGTTACTGTGTTGATATCGTCCTTCTGGGGTTCCATTGAAGTTCAATACGGGCCTATGGCGGCTGGCGCTGCTATTACAATATTACCAACGTTATTAGCGGCCTGGTTCATGCAGCGTTATATAATTCGAGGGCTGACTTTTGGAGCAGTGAAAGGGTAAGCCAGGACATGATTTTTCGGGTACTGCTCGGAGGCCGTATAATATATTTTAATATAATATAGCTCATTAAAGTTCTCCCTGGGTAGGGGAGGCTTCAGCCTCCCAATTGCTTTTTAATTCTTGCTTCACCAAGGGCGACTAAAGTCGCCCCTACCCACAAGTGGGTTGTTTAGAATTTTGGTGGGTTGAATTGGGTTAAAAATACAAGAAGAGAAGTTCTTAAACTACCTCATATATGGACAAACGGTGAAAGAACAAATAATTTAGATTAGGAGTGATAATATAAATCAAGGGTGATGAAATATGCTACCACGAATGACAACAGGAAATTGGCTTTTCTGGTCAGTTCTGTGCTGGTTTTTCTTCAATCTAATCTGGCTCAAGTTTGTGGAAAACTTTGTTCCTCAATGGGTAGGAGCTATTATCGCCACCATGATTGCCGTAGCGCTTTTTAAATATGCCCCTCGACCAAAGGAGGAAGAAGAAGAGGAAGAGAAGGAATAGCCATGGCAGAAGTAAGACTTGAAAATGTAACCAAATTATATGGGCGGAAGATGGCCGTTAAAGGCGTCAGTTTTACCTGTAAGGAAAGAGAGTTCTTCTCTATTATTGGTCCAACCGGCGCCGGCAAGACCACAATTCTCAAGATGATCGCCGGCATAGAGGACATTACTTCAGGGAAGATATATTTCAACGGCCGTGTAGTGAATGACCTTTCTCCTCGGGAAAGAAATGTGTCCATGGCTTTTGAAACTTACAACCTCTATCCCCACTTTAGTGTTTATGACAATATTGCTTTCCCCTTGCGGGCTCCGCGATGGGGCCTGAAGTTGTCCCCCAAAGAAGAACGACGGAGGGTCAAAGAAATAGCAAACTTTCTTGGAATTGAAGAACTGCTTGATAGGTTACCGCAACACTTGAGCGGGGGTCAGAAGCAGCGTGTATCATTGGCCAGGGCGCTGGTAAGGAAACCCGATGTTTACCTGCTTGATGAACCCATCGCGCACCTTGATGCCAGATTGAAGTTCTCCACGCAAACGCTGCTCAAGGAATTTGCTCACAAGTACCGAAGCACCATTATCTATGTGACCCATGATTTCCGAGAGGCTCTGGCTTTGTCAGACCGTATGGTAGTTTTGAGAAAAGGTGCAATAAAGCAAGAGGGCACGCCTGAGGAGGTTTACTATACTCCAGCAACTGATTTTGTAGGAAGGTTAATTGGTGAGCCTCCGATGAACCTCATAGATGGTGAAATCATTAGCCGGGGTGGTAAGACATTCTTAAAAGCCGGGGAGGATTTTACTATCCAGATTCGAGATGATCTTGTAGACCCGATGAAAAAAACAGCCAGGCAGGAAGGTGGTCATACTATAACTCGTCTTGGCATCAGATGTGAGCATATCGAATTGAGCAGACAGAAGATCTCAGATAATTCTTTCCAGCTACCGGTGTACGCAATTGCTCATGAGGCTGAGAGCAGCGTAGTTATCCTTGAATTAAAGGATACCTTTCTTTATGTGAGGACAAGGGGAGAAAAAAGTCTGTGTGACTATCGTGAGTCGGAGATGGTCTGGCTCGATTTTGACCAGAATTACATATTTTTCTATAAGAAGACAGTAGAAATATCTAAAGCATAGGAGCCCTGAAAAGTGAGCATAGTTGATCTTAAAAGTGTATGGAAGATTTACCCACGAGGGAACGTAGTAGCAGTCAAAGACCTAACTTTTACGTGTGATGACAAGGAGTTTCTGGCGATTGTGGGTCCCTCCGGAGGCGGAAAAAGCTCTACGTTGCGTATGCTGGCCGGGTTGGAGGAGATTACCCGGGGTGAGATCCTATTTGACGGAAAAGTTGTGAATTACCAGGACTCCGCGAAAAGAAATATTGCTCTCGCTTTTGAGTCATATGCCCTTTACCAGCGATTGAATGTTTACGAAAATATAGCCTTCCCTCTCCGGGCAAGGGGAATGAAGGGCGTTGAGGTAGATAAAAAGGTCAAGACCATTGCTGAGCTCCTTGATCTTACCTCGGTCTTGAATAAATATCCATCATCTTTGGCCGGTGGTCTTCAGCAGAGGATCTCCTTAGCCCGGGCTTTAGTCCGAAAACCAAACGTGACACTCCTCGATGAGCCTATCTCCCACATGGATCAGCGTGTACGACATGAGCTTAGAGCTCGAATCCGCCGACTCCACGACGACCTCGGTCTCACCACTATCTATGTTACCCATGACCAGGCTGAAGCAATTTTCCTCTGCGACCGACTGGCAGTTCTGCACCAGGCTGAGTTGCAACAAATTGGAACGGCAGAAGAGATGTGGAACCGGCCGGCAAACCGGTTCGTAGCATACTTTGTGGGAGAACCGGCAATGAACTTTATCAACGGGCGGATCGAGACCCCGCAGAGTGTTTTCATTCCAACCCCCGAAGGTAAGAGGGTCTTTGCATTCAAGGGGGAGATAGACCCGAAATATGTGGGTGCTGAGATTACCGTTGGCGTCCGTCCTCAGCAAATCGAAGTCTATAGAGCTAAAAAAGAGGAAAACGCCATTTCCGGTTCAGTGAGAATTATTGAGTTCCAGGGAGATAAGAGGGTGTTGACGATGAAGCTTGGAGATGAAGCTAATAGTGATGTTAAAGCCGTTGTCCCACCAACCGAAAAATATAATAAAGGCGACACTGTGTGGCTGCATTTCAGTCCTGATATTATTCACCTCTTCGATAAAGACACCCCTATACTTCGAAGGAAAAGCCGGTGAATTGAAGTGGACCCCAAAAATTGGAGACATGGTTCAGGAATTTTTTATGAATGTAAAAGAAATTTTTGATTTAACGGGTGAAAAAGCAATTGTAACTGGAGCTGCTCAGGGATTGGGCGAGCAAATGGCTCTGGGGTTGGCAGAAGCAGGGGTAGACGTAGCAGTGGTAGACATAAACACAAATAGAGCAGACAGAGTAGTTGAAAGTATCCGAAATCTTGGTAGAGAAGCTATCTCCATAAAGGCTGATGTAACTAAAGTTAGTGATGTAGAAGATATGGTAAAAATGGTCAAGGAGAGGTTTGGTAAAATTGACATTTTAATTAACAATGCCGGGATCGTTAATAATCTACCCGCTGAAGAGATAAGTAAAGAAGAATGGGATAGGATAATCGAGGTTAACTTGAGTGGGGTTTTTCTCTGTGCTCAAGTGGTGGGGAGGGAGATGATCAAGCAGAAAAAAGGGAATATAATCAACATTTCCTCTATGTCAGGATTAATTGTCAATAGACCTCAACCCCAGATTCATTATAATACTTCTAAGGCCGGAGTTATTATGATTACCAAGTCTTTGGCCGGTGAATGGGCAAAGTATAATATAAGAGTTAATGCTATTGCTCCCGGATATATGAGGACACCTCTTGTAGATAAAGTTTTTCCTAAATATGGCAAGGATTGGGCATCCTTGACGCCTATGGGAAGAATAGGAGATCCCTCCGAAATAAAAGGTCCTGTCCTATTTCTGGCTTCCAAAGCCTCCAGTTTTTTTACTGGAAGTGTATTGGTAATGGATGGTGGGTATACTCTCTGGTAAAATTGAAGAGCGGTTAGGCCAATCTATTTTGGGAAAAGGAAGATTGTATCAGTTTAGTCTTTTTGTCATTCCGAGCCTGTCGAAGGAAGGCCCCATTGAGTAGCAAAGCTTACTCTACGGGGCGGATGTGAAATAAGGTATTAAAGCTTGCAAAAAAAATTGCTAGGAGATATCATGCTCAGCTCAAGATGTTATAAAAATAAGTGCAAAGAAGGATGAGATGCCTTATGGATATAGTGGTAAAATTTTAAGAGTTAATCTTTCTACAAAAGAGGTTGAAGTCGAAGAGCATGATGAGTACTTTTACCGAACATACATAGGTGGTGCTACCCTGGGAGCTTATTATCTTTTGAAAGAGATGAAGCCGGAAATTGATCCTTTGAGTCCAGAGAACATAATAGTATTTGCTCCCAGTATATTAACCGGTACCCCTGCTCCAGGGTTTTCAAGATTTGGGGTTATTGCTAAGTCGCCTCTTATTGGGAGAATAGCAGATTCAGAAGCAGGAGGATATTGGGGACCGGAACTAAAATTTGCTGGATATGATGCTATTGTTGTAAAAGGTAAAGCTGAAAAACCTGTATACTTATGGATTAACGATGGAAAGGCAGAAATTAGAGCAGCTTTACACTTGTGGGGAAAGACAACTGGAGAAGCTCAGGAGATTATTAAAAAAGAATTAGGTGATAGTAGAATTAGAGTGTTAATTATTGGACCAGCCGGAGAAAAATTGGTAAAGTTTGCCTGTATTTTAAATGAATGCAAACACGCTAACGGCCGCACAGGATTAGGGGCAGTTATGGGATCAAAAAATCTTAAGGCTATAGCTGTTAGAGGACATTCCAAGCTTCAAATGAAGGATAAGTTTACAGTTTTAAAATGGGCTAAATGGTTTTCACAACACTTTATGGAGAACCCTTCCAATTCAGGATTACACGAATTTGGAACAGTTGCAGAATTAATGCCTCTTAATCAAGATGGGCAGCTTCCTACCAGGAACTTTCAAAGCGGCTTCTTTAAGAAAGCGGAAAATATCAGTGCTAAAGCTATGAAAGAAAAAATTCTTGTAAAGGGAGAAGGATGTTATGCCTGTCCAGTAAAATGTAAAAAGGTAGTTAAAGCAAAAGAACCTTACTCTGTAGATCCTTTTTATGGGGGGCCCCAATATGAAACTATGGCTAGTTTTGGGTCTGACTGTGGCGTAAGTGATATAGTTGCTATAGCCAAAGCTAATGAGCTTTGCAACAAGTATGGACTTGATACTGTCTCTACCGGAGCAACTATTGCTTTTGCTATGGAGTGCTATGAAAACGGGATTATTAATAAAGGAGATATTGGAGGGATAGAACTAAAATTTGGCAATGCAGACGCAATGATAAAGATGATAGAGCTAATTGCTAAAAGAGAGGGGATAGGAGATATTTTAGCAGAAGGTAGTAAAAGAACTGCTCAAAAATTTGGAAAGGGAGCAGAAAAGTTTGCTATGGAGGTTAAAGGTCAGGAGATGCCTATGCATGACCCAAGATCTAAAGGGATGGTTGGCTTTGGTTACGCTGTTAATCCTCTGGGAGCTGACCATGTAGTAGTAGAGCACGACACTGACTTTGATTTTAAAGCTCCTGATATATATGTGGAACAGATGAAGTCCCTTGGTCTTCTAAAAAGATGTAAAACCAGCGGTATGGATGATCAAAAGTTAAGAATGTTTTATTATCTTCAACTTCATTTTAGTTTTATGGACTCATTATGTGTTTGTGTACTTGCTTTTGCTCCAGTTCGTACTTTTAAAATGACTCATTTGGTAGAGATAGCTTCTGCAGTAACTGGTTGGGAACTCAGTCTTTGGGAAATAATGAAGTTGGGAGAGCGAAGAATAAATATGCTCCGCTCTTTTAATGCGAGAGAAGGCATTGGTCTTGAAAATGATTGGTTGCCCGAGCGCATGTTTGAACCAGTAAGAAATGGACCAGGCAAGGGGAGAAAATGCAATCCAGATGAACTAAAAAAATACCGCCACCTTTACTACAAAATGTTGAATTGGGATCCTCAAACTGGAATCCCCAGAAAAGCAAAGCTTTTAGAATTAGATTTAACTTGGATTATTGATGAGCTGGAAAAGGTGGGTAAGTTTCCTCGATAAAGTGCTCTTTATAGGATCTGGTCTTGCTCTTGCAGGGTGCGAGAAAGAATTTGACAATAATCCGCCTCTACTGCAATTTCCTACAAAATTCCTTTTGAGGAAAGATAGTATCAATAAAAATTCGATCTCGCAATCTTTACTGTTATAGGATATTTCGCTTTCTAAAAGATGAGGTTACTTATACGTTCCAGCCCTGTAACCATAATAGTTTGAGCTCATTTTTAAGTTAATTTTTTCTAAAGTATTGATAATATTTAATTTAAAAATAAAAAAGGAGATTTAAATGTCTGTTGTTCGAGGTAAAATAGCAAAAAGAATTGATGTTACTTCTTTGTTAATGCGTGGAGGTCTGGGTGTTTTTTTAGCCGTTTCGGCGTTGGTTATCTTTTTATCGATTTCTTCAGATAGATTTTTAACCCCTACTAACTTCTTTGCTACTTCCAGAGCTTTTTCATTGTGGACAGTAGTAGGATTTTCCCAGGCGATGACTTTAGTAATTGGGCATATGAATATCTCAGTTGGTGCTATAGGAGGTTTATCTGGTGTAACAACTGGATGGCTTTTCCAGGCTTTCGGGGCTCCTGTTTGGCTTGCTGTTGGAGCTGGAATTGGGGTAGGAATAGCCTGTGGATTAATAAACGGATTACTTATTACTAAAACAGGGATTAATCCTTTTGTGATAACATTGGGGACCGCCAGTGTATACACTGGTTTGATTTTTGGACTTACACATGCTCTTCCCTTTTCAGATATACCCTCCTCGTGGAAATTTATTGGAAGAGGGAGTGTATTTGGAATAATGCCAATATTATTTTTCATAATGATTGCAATAGCCATCCTTCTCTGGCTATTCTTTAGTTATACTGTTTTAGGTAGAAGAATGTTAGCTACCGGAGGAAATATAGAAGCCGCTCGATTATCAGGAATAAATGTTAATAATATTGCATTATTAGCTCATGTGTTATCCGGGTTCTTGGCAGGGATAGGTGGCGTATTATTTGTCGCCAGGCTGGGGTCTGCCCAACCATCTATAGGTATGAATTGGTTACTGATGTCGTTTGCGGTACCAATAATAGGAGGAACAGCGTTAGCTGGTGGAAGCATTTCTATACTTGGTGTAGTTCTTGGAGGAGTGCTAATGACCATGATTTCAAATGGACTGGTATTATTAAGAGTTGATATATTTTTTGAGCAATTTTTCTTGGGTATAATGCTTTTAATTGCAATCGGAATTGACAGAGCCAAAATTGTTTATGTGGAAAGAAGATAAAAATAGCTATTAGGCTTTACTGACTCAAAATTGAGTCAAAAAATTACTCTTTCTCAATAAAAAAGGATTTTTAGGGAAAAAGAATAAAACAAGCGATATCTTCCTTCTACGATAGATAAAGGCGAGAACCATTTATGAAGCTCTTGAGGCTCTTAAGGTGCTGTTAATTCCTGCTCAATAAAATACTGAACAGAAAGTGAAAAATAATTCTCGAGAACGCTATAAATAAAGCGAAAAGGAGGTGATACTTATACAAAAAGATAGGTAATTTACCTTCTTGGATAGAATTAGAAGAAGACCGCTATTTAAGCAATTCCTACAGGTAAAGATAATAGAGATTTTTAAAAAGTAATGTCAAAAATTTTAAAAAAGGAGAATAAAAAATGAAAAAATCATTACGGTGGTTTTTAGTGGCAGCGTTAAGTATGTCAATAATGGTATTTTCACTTACTGGAGTAGAGGCCTCTAAAAATAGATTTACGGTGATTGGGGTATTACATCCTTATTTTACACCCATCTGGGGAGTAGCAACAAAAGATTTTATGAAAAATACTGGAATAGAGTGTGAATATAGAGCTACAGTTCATTTTGACCAGGAAGAAGAGAATGTTATAGTAGAGGGTCTACTTGCTCTGGGATTTAATGGTTTTGTACTATGGCCAGGACATTCAGTTGCTGTGAATACAACTATAACAGAACTTGTTGATAAGGGAATACCTGTTATTTTGGCTGCAGGGCCAGCCGAGTTACCTACCGATGCTTCACTGTGTATTGCTACGGATGTAAAGAAATCGGCTATGATTTCAACTGAAAATTTAATTAAAGCACTGGGAGGAAAAGGAAATATAGTAGACTTACTTGGAGCCTTATCTGATCCAAATACAATATTGAGAAAAGAAGGTGTAGAGGAAGTGGCTGCTAAATATCCCGATATTCATATAATAGACGAAATAGCTGATATCGATGCATTTGAACCTGCTACAGTGAAAATAGATAGTTTATTAGCTGCAAGAGCTGATGAAATTGATGGAATGGTATGTACCTGCTATGTTCCAACAGTAGTAGTTAGCGAGGCTTTAACTGAAATAGGTGATAAGAGGATAAAATTTATAGGAATGGATGATGACCCTAAAGTATTGAAGGCTATTAAGGAAGGATATGTAACAGGTACAATGGTTCAGGCACCTTATGGCCAGGCTTATATAGGACTTGAGGCATTAAGATTATTGAAAGCTGGGTATACAGTTAAGGAAGGAGTTTACTTTATTGATTCAGGAATTACTTTAGTTAATGCAGATAATGTGGATGTATATGCTGAAGTTGTGAAAGCGAACGCAATGAAGATGCTGAAAACATTTGCTGAAGATTATTTTAATCCTCCTAAGGGATAATTTTATTTATAAGTGTAAGCGTTTAGCTATCAATGGTCAGCAGATTACCGAAAAGTAAGCTTTTGAGATGTTGGCTGCTGATTGCTGGACGCTTACCTTATATATATTTAACCTAAGGAGAAATTTTCTTTTTGCCAGTAAGTTACAGTAAGATGAAAGAGGCGGGTAAATGTTAGAGGTAAAGGGAGTTAGTAAAATTTTCCCCGGAGTTAAAGCATTAGATAATGTATCTATAAAATTTAATAGTAGCGAAATTCATGCTTTACTTGGTGAAAATGGTGCAGGGAAAAGTACTTTTATAAAAATAATATCAGGAGTTTATAAACCTGACAGTGGCAAGATATTTTTTAATAATCAGGTTTATAATGGAAATAGTCCTCTTGAAGCACTTCAAAAGGGTATTTATACTGTTTATCAAGAATCACAG
>Ga0209121_10001169_pt1 | contig 27449 bp, 25 predicted proteins | sample Cruoilmetagenom3_FD_187292 | JGI IMG/M metagenome (GOLD analysis project Ga0209121, IMG submission 187292) | Oil polluted marine microbial communities from Coal Oil Point, Santa Barbara, California, USA - Sample 3 (SPAdes) (version 2) | ecosystem: Environmental > Aquatic > Marine > Oil seeps ...
TCCTTTTTAAAGATTAACATTTTACACCAACCAAAAGTTTTATATTACCTCCTTTTCTAAAATTAATGATAACATATTCTACTTCATTGTATTCATATTACAATATATTATATTTAAAGTCAATCAATAATGTCATTAGCAAATAGTGATATACACCTGCGATTCTCCGAATTTACGATTAACGATTTACGCTCTTTAATGGCGTTGGCTTTCCCACAATAGCAATGCTATTGGCTCTTGTAACTTGCCACTTGATACTAATAACTGGTTAATATGTCTATGCCTCTCTACTATATCCTATTTTTCAGCAATATTGACATATATTTATCTCTATGATACTATAACTTCATGCATAAAAAGGATTGGTTATTAGCACTTCTATTATTGCTTCCTGTATTAACAATATTGATAATATTCAGATTTATTCCTATTGTCTATGCATTTATTATTAGTTTTCATAAATGGGGTATAACAGGACCATCAAAATTCGTATGGTTTTCCAACTATATAAAAATTTTTAATGATGCGGTATTCTGGAGATCACTTGGAAATACATTCTATTATACGATTTTCTCCGTTCCAATGAACTTCATATTCTCTCTATGCCTTGCCCTTTTATTAAACCAAAAAGTGAAAGCTCTCGGTATATTCAGAACAATCTATTTCTTACCCGTGGTAACATCTATTATAGCTGTTTCCATAGTTTTCAAATGGATATATCATCCGCGAATGGGCCTTTTGAATTATATTCTATCGCTCTTTCATCTACCAACGCAGGTATGGCTCGAGGAAGCAAGAGGTATTTTCGAAATGATATTTGGTAGCCGATTTCCTGTAAAGGGTCCCAGTCTTGCCCTTATGTCTCTCATTTTTATGAGTGTATGGAAGAGTTTGGGTTATAATGTAGTTATATTTCTTGCCGGTCTTCAAAATATTCCCGATTATTATTATGATGCATCCAAGATCGATGGTGCAAACAGATGGCAAACATTCTGGAATGTAACATTCCCCCTCCTATCCCCTGTTTCATTTTATGTTCTGCTTATAACAACGATTACCTCCTTTCAGGTTTTTGCATCTGTCTGGATGATGACAGGTCCCCCTCCCGGAGGACCTCTCGGGACTACAAATGTAGTGGTTTATTATTTGTTTGAAAATGCATTTACATATTTAAGATACGGTTATGCAAGTGCCCTCGCTTTTATTTTATTCATAATTATAATGTCTTTTACAATAATTCAGAAAAATTTTACCGAGAAAAAGGTATACTATGATTAATAAAAATCCTTTCAAAAAAACAAACAAACCTTTGATTTATTTTCTCCTTATACTCGGAGCTATTGTTATGATAATACCGTTTTACTGGATGGTAACAACAGGACTTAAAACACCACAAGAAGCTATTAAATTCCCTCCTTCGATTTGGCCAAAATCCTTCGTATGGAGCAACTTTGTAAAAGCATGGAGACAGGCTAATTTTTCTATGTACATTATAAATACATTATTTATTGCTTTTACTACACTAATTGGTGTTTTATTTTCAAGTATACTTGGAGCATATGCATTTGCGAAACTAAAATTCAAAGGGAAAGACATATTATTTGTTAGTCTTTTAGGCATTATGATGATACCAATGCCCGTGTACATTATTCCCGGATATCTTGTCCTTATGAAATTGGGCTGGATAGATACATATATGGCACTTATTGTCCCGTGGACAGTAAGTGTTTTTAACATATTCCTTCTCAGGCAACATTTTAAAAGTATTCCTAATGAGTTATTCGAAGCAGCAGTTCTCGACGGATGTAACCACTGGCAATTCTTATGGAAAATACTTGTTCCTCTTTCTAAACCTATTCTTGTAACAATTTCAATATTCAGTTTACTTGGTTCCTGGAATAGTTTTATTTGGCCTCTTGTTGTAACAAATAGCGATAAGATACGACCTATTCAGGTCGGTCTTGCCTACTTTATGCAGGAACAGAGTACTAATTATGTGTTATTATCCGCCGCATCTACAATAAGTGTTATTCCACTTATTGCATTATTTTTCATTGCCCAAAAACAAATTATCTCAAGCTATGCCAGAAGTGGAATTAAAGGATAATAGTTCGAATTCGCACTATACATATTGACAATATATAATAATATATTATAATTCTATATGAACTTTTAAAGGAGCTTTATATGTATAATGAAAATTTCATTAGAGATATCGGAACAAAAATAATAGAGTATTCAAAGGCACAACAAACAGAAGTTTTTATATATGGAAATTTATCATCCTTATCTCGTTTTAGTGAAAATGAAATTACCCAAAATGTTACTCAGGAAGATATTAATATATCCGTAAGGGTTATTCATAATAACAGGATAGGGAAAGCTACAACAAATAGGATTGATGATCCGTCATTGAAACAACTTGCAAGTAACGCTTTTGAAATCGCACTATTTCAAAAAGAGGATAAATCAATTACTCCTCTGCCAGAACATCAGGAATATGAAGAAATTAAGGACACATATGATAAAGAAACAGCAGATTATTCTGCTATGGATAGAGCAAAAGCAATCAAATCCGTAACGGATGAATGTGAAAAGCAAGAAATTAATGCCGCAGGAATTTTTTCCAATAACACAGTATATATATGCTTGATGAATTCCAAAGGGTTGTATGCTTACAATAAATTCACAGGGGCTGAATTCTCTATCACTGCCACTAAGAATAAAAGAGCCGGATGGGCTGAAAAAACAGTAAAAAAGGTAAAAGACATAAACACACTGGATATTGCAAATATAGCTATAAAAAAATCGATAGACGGGCAAAATCCGTCTATCATCGAACCTGGTAAATATACCGTTGTATTGGAACCAGCAGCAGTAACCGATTTTATATCATATTTAAGTTTCCTTGGGTTTGGGGCTCTTTCACATATCGAGAAGAGAAGCTTATTTTCTGGTAAAATTGGAGAGAAAGTGTTCAGTGATAATATAACGATCTCAGACGATGCATATTATCCTATATCTCAGGGAATTCCATTTGATTTTGAGGGAATGCCTCGTAAGAGAATTACACTGATAGAAAACGGTGTTTTAAAAGGCATTGTATATGACTTGAAAACAGCTAAAATAGCAGGAACAGAATCCACAGGACATGGATTACCTCAACCTAATGAATGCGGACCAATGCCACTAAATTTAGTATTGAAACCCGGGAATGCTACAATACGGGAAATGATAGAATCAACAAAGAAAGGATTGCTTATAACACATTTTCATTATACAAATGTTTTAAATCCCAAAGAAATGATAATTACCGGAATGACAAGAGACGGGGTTTTTCTCATAGAGAATGGCGAAGTGAAAAAACCTGTTAATAATATGAGGTTTACCGAAAGCATTCCAAATATATTCAAGAATGTTGAAATGGTTGGTAAAAAAGCTATTCTTCAATCTTCATTCTTTGGTAATGGTTTTGTAATTCCCGGACTAAAGGTGAATAATTTTACATTTACAAGTAAAACGGATTTCTAAGGAGTAGTTTATGAGAAAATTTACCGATTTAGCTTTAAATACAGCTAAAATTGTGGGTGCAAGCTATTGCGATATTCGAATAATCAATACCGAATATGAAAATATAAAGACAAGAAACGGTGAGATAGGATCTATCAATAAATCTGAAACAATGGGCTATGGGATTAGGGTTATAATCGATGGTGCATGGGGATTTGCTTCATCAAGTTTAATGACAAAAGAAGGCATTGAAAACACAACGAGAAAAGCAATAGATACAGGAAAAGCAAGTGCTCTTACGATTAGAAATAGGATAAAATTGGTTCCTGAACCTGTATATGAAGACAAATGGACTACCCCTTATATAATAGATCCCTTTAATATTAAATTGAAAGATAAACTCGATTTATTATATGCAGCAGATGAGATATTAAGAAAGGATAAAAGAATTGTAATAGCAACGGGTAATCTTGGTTTTTTAAGAGAACATCAATGGTTTGCAAATACCGAAGGTAGTTTTATAGAGCAAATACTTCTGCGAAGCGGAGCAGGTATATCCGCAACAGCCATTGGTGATGATGTCCAGATTAGGAGTTACCCCACATCATTTGGCGGACAATATATGTCTATGGGATACGAAATGGTCGAATCCCTTAAATTGCTGGATAATGCCGAACGAGTTAGAGATGAAGCAATAGCATTAACAACAGCAGATCAATGCCCCCCCGGAAAGAAAGATCTTATACTTGGAACAGGACAACTCGGATTACAAATACATGAATCGGTCGGGCATGCAACGGAACTTGATAGAGTTCTTGGGATGGAGGCAAACTATGCCGGCACTTCATTTGCAACAATCGAAAAACTAAACAATTTCAAATACGGAGCAAGTAAAGTAAATCTTGTTGCAGACTCTACAATTCCAGGTGGACTCGCAACAATTGGATACGATGATGATGGTGTTCGTGCTCAGAGATGGCATATTGTAAAAAATGGGATACTCTCAGGATATTCGACAAGCAGAGAGTTAGCTCACACAATTCGTGAGAATAGATCAAGGGGAAGTAATAGAGCAGATGGATATAATAACATCCCCATAATTAGAATTACGAATTTGAGCCTTGTACCTGGTGATTGGACACTTGAAGATCTAATATCAGATACCGAAGATGGTATATATATGGATACCAATAGGTCATGGAGTATCGATCAGAGGAGATTGAACTTTCAATTTGGGACCGAAATTGCATGGGAAATTCGAAATGGTAAAAAAGGTAGAATGTTAAGGAATGCTAATTACCAGGGAATTACACCTGAGTTCTGGAATTCCTGTGATGCAATATGTGATGAAAAACATTGGCAATTAATAGGTGTTCCTAACTGTGGAAAGGGACAACCGGGGCAAAGAGCAGAGATGAGCCACGGATGCTCTCCTGCTAGATTTAGAAATATAAAAATAGGTGTTGGTCAAAAAGGGAACACATCAGGACAGGTATAGATAATATATATGAAACACTAATAGAAGGGAACGGATTTAACTGTTCCCTTTTATGTATTAATTAAGAATTCTAATCTAAATGCTAAATTTTCAATATATTATTAAAAATAGAAAAAGCTAATAATTTTTAAGTGATTCTCTCCCCTTAAGCTCCCCACAAGCTGCATCTATATCTCTCCCCTTGCTCTTTCTTACAGTAACAGCTTTATGTCCTTTCATCATCCATTTTGTGAATTTTTCTACCGTTTCATTGTCAATCGGTTTAAATAGAGAATCCACATCGTTTATAGAAACATTCAGTGGAATAATATTTATTTTGCATTCTATATCCTTTGTCAATTCAATAAGTTTATCTGCATCATCTTTAGAATCATTTACCCCCTTTATAAGAACATACTCAAATGTAACTCTTTTCCCTTTAATTTCAATAAAATGTTTCACTGAGTAAAGTAACTTTTCGATTGGATATATTTTATTAATAGGCATAATATAATTTCTTATTTTATCGTTTGTAGCATTAAGACTTACAGCTAATTTTATCTGCTTTGGGTATTTTGCAAGTTCATAAATACCAGGTATAAATCCGACAGTTGAAACTGTAATTTTCCTCGCTGCTATTCCAATTCCCGTTTCATCATTTATAATTCCTATAGCTTCTTCCAAATTCTCAAGATTTTTTAATGGTTCTCCCATGCCCATTGTTACGATATTTGTCGGTCTCTTATTCAAATCTTTTATAATTACTATAATTTGGTCTACAATTTCAAAAAATGTTAAGTTTCTTATAAACTCCTGTTTTGCTGTATAACAGAATTTGCATCCCATCGCACATCCTGCTTGTGTCGAAATACAAATTGTATTTCTTCTTCCGCTTGGAATCCAAACCGTTTCTATTGCTACTCCGTCATTCAATTCAAGAAGATATTTAATAGTCCCGTCTTTTGATGTTTGTTTTTTTAATATTTTAGGATATTCGATTACAAATTCAGATTTTAATTTTTCCCTTAATTTTTTACTAACATCGGTCATTTCATCAAAATCCGATATATGTTTTTGCCATAACCATTTAAAGACTTGCTGTCCTTTAAATGTTTTTTCTCCATTATCAATAAAATATTGAATAATTTGTTTTTTGGTAAGAGATTTAATATTTATCATATATTTAATATCATCTTTGCTATCTCAAAATATATAATAAGACTTGTAATATCCGTAAGAGTAGTTACAAGAGGACCTGCGGCTATTGCAGGATCAATCTTGATTAATTTAAATAAGAATGGAAGTAAAGCTCCGATTAAGTTTGAAATAAAGACAGTTAACATCAATGCAATTGAAACAGCAAATGCAACCATTGATGTAACATGAAAGAAATAGGATCTTGCATATGTAACTATCCCTACGCCTATGGCAATCAATAAACCGATAATTAACTCTTTTAAAATAAGTTTAAATATCTTTTCTACATTTATATCACCGGTAGCAAGTCCTCTAATGACAATCGTACTGGATTGTGTTCCCGTATTCCCACCCGTACCCATTACAAGAGGTATGAATATCGAAAGTACGACAATAGATTCAAGCATATACTGATAACCCTGAATTATATTTACGGAAATACTCTGAAGAATAATAAGGGCAAATATCCATATAAATCTATTCCGAGCCAAAGTCAATACCTTTGTGTTAAAATATGGGGTTTCGGTAGGTGTAATAGCTGCCATTTTCTGAAAATCTTCGGTAACCTCATCTTCCAAAACATCTATAATATCATCGAATGTAATAATCCCTACAAGATGTTCCCCGGAATCAACAACAGGAACAGCAATGAAATCATACTTCTTTATTACATCCGCAACAACCTCCTGGTCATCATCCGTATAAACATATATCGGGTTCTCCTCCATTATTTCTTTGATGAGAGAATTATCCTTTGCAAGCATTAACGCTTTAAGAGAAACTATACCTAACAACTCTCTTTGCTCCCCCAATACATATGAAATATATATAGTTTCGGATTCCTTTGCATTAGCCCTGAGATATCTTATTGCCTGATTAACTGTCATATTTGAATAAAGCTCGATACACTCTGTGGTCATTATATGACCGGCTGAGTGTTCGGGATAATTTAAAAGCAAATCTGCAGATTTTCGTTCTTCGGGAGAGAGTAATTTAAGATATTTCTTAACAAGTCCTGCCGGTAATTCATCAAACAGATCATTCCTATCATCCGGATCAAGACCATTAATGATGGATTTAATCTCCTCTTTATAGAAATATTGCAACATTTCTTCCTGTTTTTCCGTTTCAATATAAGAAAACACTTCATTTGCCTGTTCCTTTGCAAGCAATCTGAATATAATAACCTTTTCAGGATAAGGTATATCTTCAAGAAATTCGGCAATGTCATATGATTCCATTTCAACTATTATAGATTTAATTGTTTTCCAATCCTTTTGATTTATATATTCACGAATCTCCGGCATTATAAGTTTACGAATTTCCATGATTCATTATATTATAAATGTAATATTTTATCAATGAAATTTTAAAGCAATTTGTATATATTAAAACATCTAAACTTTTCTTTATATCACTAAGAATAAGCATACTTACTACATCACCCTCACCTTAGTCCTCTCCCATCAAGGGCGAGGAAATAATATTGGGAAATATATACCATATTATTACTTTCCCTCCACAAGCGGGAGGGAATAGAAGGGAGGGGGAGATATAACCATATAATTGCGAACGAAGTGAAGCAATCCCACAAGAGTAAATGTAGATTGCTTTGCCTGCTTGTGCATTACACACAGACAGGTCGTTTCACTCCTCGCAATGACACTGATGGGTTTAATGAAACTGGTAAGTATGTCTATACCTATCTACTCCATTATACTTTATGACCTTGACAATATTCCATAATTCAAGTAGGATATCCTTAATAATATAAGGAGGTTAATATGATATTAACTACAAAAAGCCGTTATGCAATCCAAGCAATGCTTTATATTTCAATTAAGGATGCAAAGGAACCAATTTCAATCTCTGAGATTTCAAATAGCGAAAAGATCTCCAATAAATACCTTGAACAATTATTTAGAAAACTCAGAATGAAAAAGATTGTGAAAAGTTCCCGCGGTGTCTATGGAGGGTATATCCTTGCAAAACCACCGTCAAAGATTACTGTATATGATGTCATTAGTGCTGTTGAAAGAATCGACAAAGCAGTTCCATGTAAAAAGAACCCTAAAAACAGAGCAGAATGTATAGCATCCGAACTCTGGGTTAATTTCAATAAAAATGTTGTTGAGTATTTTAAATCATATACACTTACGGATTTGATTAAAAAATCAAGTAAGAAATGATTCTTGTTGATAAACAAAAGAAAATTTTAAATCTTAAAAATAAATTAAATGCCATAATATTGGCACATAATTATCAATTACCGGAGATTCAAGATATAGCGGATTTTTTAGGTGATTCACTTGAACTCAGCAGAAAAGTAGAAAATCTTAAAAGTGAACATATATTTTTCTGCGGAGTTCAGTTTATGGCTGAAACAGCTAAAATTATTTCTCCGAATAAGCACATTTATTTACCTAATCCGAGAGCTGGGTGTGAAATGGCTGATATGGTAGATATAAAATCATTAGAGGAATTTAAACAAAAACACCATGGTGCCAGTGTATTATGCTATGTTAATACAACTGCCGAAACTAAAACAGAGTGTGATATTTGTTGCACATCGGCAAACGCAGTAAACATTGCCAATAAAATCGAGAACAATAAGATTATCTTTGTCCCTGACAAAAATCTTGCAGCATATGTTAGAGCAAAGACAGAGAAAGAGATAATCCCTTTTCCAGGATTTTGTTATGTTCATAATTTCATTACGAAAAATGACATAAAAAACGCAAGGGAATTATATCCGGATGCCGTAATAATAATACATCCCGAATCAACTTTAGAAGCATCACTTGCGGCAGATCATGTTTTAAGCACTGGCGGAATGGTTCGTTTCGTAAAAGAAACAGATACAAAATCGATTATAATCGGAACAGAAGAGGGTATAGTTTACAGATTACAAAAGGAAAATCCTGACAAACATATAATACCTTTAAAATCAGGACTCATATGCAAAGGAATGAAAGCCATTACAATTGATGATCTTCTTAAATCAATGACACATCTTCAATATGAAATAACATTACCTGATGATATTATCCAAAGGGCATACAATCCCATTAAAAGAATGTTAGAACTATCATGATAGAGACAGCGATAGTTATAGATGTTTATGATAATAATACTGCTAAAGTAACAATTATTCCTCAAGCTGGATGTGAAACATGTCCTGCTCACGAAATGTGTTCCAATTGGGTGTCACGGGAAAGCATGCACTATATTGTCAATAATAGTATAGGAGCAAAAAAGAATGATAATGTAAAAGTCGAATTCTCGGAAAAACATCTAATAAGCCATTCATTTATTGTTTATATCGTACCACTTATATTTCTATTTTTAGGAGCATATATAGGTAAGCTGATTTTTCATAATGAAACCGCTTCAATAGTATCAGGTTTTACTTTTCTTGGATTAACATTCCTTATTATTGCTATAAGCGATAGAAGGGTTAAGGATCCCCTCAGTGGAGATGCAAAGATAATTGAAATCCTCAAAGACAAAGATAAAATTAAAGGTAGCAGTACTTGTTAGCGGAGGAGCAGATAGTGCTTTTGCACTTTTAGAATCTGTTAAAAAATATTCCTATGTCGAATCATTTACATTTTCCTTTTCCAGGGAATCAACCTGTTGTAATTCAAATGACATAAGTAACGCAAAAGCTCATTCAGCGTTATTAGGCGTTAAACATAATTTAATAGATTTAAATAATATATTTTATGAAAATATTATAAAATATACGGAAGATGAATACAAAATCGGGAGAACTCCAAATCCATGTGTAGTATGTAATAAAAAAGTAAAAATCGAACGATTTATTAAAGAAGTATGTCCTCATAAGTTTGATAAAGTTATTACAGGTCATTTTGCCAAAATAGAACGATTTGACAACAGATATTGTATATCAATGGCAAATAACAAATTAAAGGATCAATCATATTTTCTTGCTCGACTCGATAAAAATATCATAAGATACCTTGAACTCCCCTGTGGGATATTCAGTAAAGAACACATCAGACAAACACTCAAAACATCCGGTTTTACTGAGCACGACAAGGCGGAAAGTCAAGATCTATGCTTTGCCGACTGTAGCGAATATCTGTTATTCAAAAAAGAATTGAGTATTCCCGGCAATATTTATCACATTAATGACAACAAACTGATTGGTCGACATAATGGTATAATTAATTATACATACGGGCAGAGAAAAGGGTTAGGAATATCCTGGGATGAACCCCTTTATGTAGTTAAAATAGATCCGGAGAACAATGCAATCTATGTTGGAGAAAGAGAATTTATCTATTCGAATAAGATAGAAATCAATCATTTGAACTGGATATGCTCACACTCTCCCAATAATATGGAAGGATTGGTAAAGATACGGTCATTTTCGACACCTGTTTCTGCCAAATTTGATTTATTGGATAAGGATCACGCACAAATTATACCTTTTAAAGAATTATTTGCAGTTACACCTGGGCAACTCGCTGTTTTTTATATAAATAATTCTATTGCCGTTTCCGGCTGGATTCAATAGTAAATAAAATTGTTGAATGTAGAGACACAACCCCTATATTTTTTTCCCCGGGTTCATTATATTGGATGGGTCAAAGTAGTGTTTGATTCCCCTTAATATTTTAATATCGCTATTGGAATACATATATTTCAAATATTTTAAATTTTTTATCCCTATCCCATGTTCTCCTGTAATAGAACCACCTAATCTGATTGCTCCCCTTATAATACCATCTTCAATATCAGCAAAAAGTAAAGGTTTTTCATTATATAGAACATTTACATGCAGATTACCATCTCCTGCGTGACCAAAACTTTTAATATCTATATTATATCTTTTCTCAATCTTTTTAAGGACTAAAAGCATTTTGGATATTTTATCCAGAGGGACAGATATATCAAACGAACTTTTGTTTGTATATAGTACTGATATAAATGAAGATATATTTCTTCTCATTTGCCTTATCTCTTCAACATTTTCCTCTTGATCACTTATATATACTTCACAATCCTTAACCATATTTTTTAAGGTTTGAATTCTACTATTCACATCTCTCTCATCCCCCTCAATCTCGATAAGCAAAACCGCATAAGAATCCCTTTTTATAAATCCGTATTTTTCTGCAAGCAAATTGGATATTTTTTCATCAATAAATTCAACGCTCATCGGATTAATATTATTCTTGATGATATTATAAAATATATTTTCAAATAGTTTTTCCTTTTTTATAGAAATTACAGCCATAAAAATTTTGTCGGGTAGATTTAACAATCTATGGATAGATTCCGTTATTATTCCCAGGGTTCCTTCCGAGGAAACAAAAAATTGCGGAAGATTATATGATGAAACATCTTTTAGCAATAATCTCTCTTTCTTGATTATTTCTCCATTTCCTGTTACTGCTTTAATGCCTATCAGATAATTCGATGTCAATCCATATTTAACTGCTCTCGGACCTCCTGCATTTTCTGCTATATTACCACCGATGGTAGATATATACATACTTGCAGGATCAGGAGGATAAAAGAGGTTAAATTCTTTTAGTTTATCTTGTAAATCCCCGTTTAAAACACCGGATTCCGTAATGACCAACCTATTCTTCTCATCTATATCAATAATTTTATTTAACCTGATGGTAGAAACCACTATGCCCCCCTTTATTCCCGAAGCTCCTCCGGTCCTTCCTGTTCCCGCTCCTCTCGGAACAATAGGTATTTTGCATTTTTTTGCAAAATTTATTATCTTTTTCACCTCTTTGAGATTCCCCGGAAAAACAACAACTGCGGGAATTTCATATTCCCGCAGATTGTCATATGAAAAATATTTTAATAATCTTTCATCTGCTAAGTAATTACTCCTGCCAACAATGGAACTAATCTCATCCAAGTGATCATTCATACTTAATATCTTCATAAAGAGGGAATGCCGAAGTCAATTCTCTTACTTCGCTTTTGACTCTAATAATTTCCTCCTCATTCTCGATATTTTCAGCGACTCTTCTAATAAATGATGCAATTTTCTTCATCTCATCAGTCCCCATCCCTCTTGTGGTCATTGCAGGAGTACCTATTCTGATTCCACTTGTAATAAAAGGTTTTTCGGGATCAAATGGAATTGTATTTTTATTAACGGTTATTCCTGCTTTATCGAGACTTCTCTCCAATTTCTTTCCTGTCACCTGCTTTGGACGCAAGTCAACAAGCATAAGGTGTGTATCTGTCCCTCCAGATACCAATCTGAATCCTTCTGTTTTTAATGCTTCCGATAAAGCTTTTGCGTTTTTTATTACATTCACTTGGTATTCTTTGAATTCAGGGGTAAGTGCCAATCTAAATGCAACAGCTTTTGCAAGAATAACATGTTCCAGTGGACCTCCTTGTAATCCGGGAAAAACAAGTCTATCAATATCCTTTCTATATTTTTCCTTTGTTAGAATAAACCCACCCCTAGGACCTCTTAATGTTTTGTGTGTAGTAGATGTAACCACATCCGCATAAGGAATAGGATTCTCATGTAATCCCGTGGCAATCAAACCTGCAATGTGAGCCATGTCTACCATTAGAAAAGCACCTACCTCATCGGCAATTTCACGGAATTTTGCAAAATCTAATTTTCTTGGATATGCACTGGCACCTGCTATTATCATTTTAGGTTTTTCCTCTTTAGCCCATTTTTTCAATTGATTATAATCTATTACTTCCGTTTCAGGCTCTACGGTATAGTGAAATATTTTAAAATATCTTCCTGAAAAACTTAATGGATGACCATGCGTTAAATGACCACCATGTGAGAGGTCTAAACCAAATACAAGATCGCCAGGCTCCAGAAGTGCATAATAAGCAGCCATATTCGCCTGAGAACCCGAATGTGGCTGAACATTGGCATGTTCCGCTCCAAAAACTTCTTTGGCTCTTTCTATAGCAAGCTTTTCAGCTTCATCGATATATTCGCATCCTCCATAATATCTTCCATAAAGGTTATAATCAAGATCCCCGCTCTTTCTGTACTTATACGGATAACCCTCTGCATATTTGTTTGTAAAAACAGAACCTTGAGCCTCTAATATAGCACCATCCGTAAAGTTTTCCGAGGCAATTAATTCTAAATTCTCCTGTTGTCTTTTCAATTCATTATTCAATATTTTATATATTTCAGGATCCTGTTTGCTCAATCTACTCATTACTACCTCCTATAAAATGATTGTTTTCGTATCTCTTGATTAAATTAATTCTTCTCTCATGTCTGCCCTTATCGAATTCCTCATTCAGCCAGATTTCAAGCATCTGCTTAATTTCATCCGGATTATTCCTTTCCGCTCCAAAACATATTATATTACTATTATTATGATGACGCGACACAAAAGCATCTTTATTGTTTCTCACGAGTGCTGCATAGCAACCTTTTACCTTATTAGCGGCAATTGACATACCAATACCTGTGTTACATACAAGAACACCTCTATCTGACAATCGCATAGCAACATTTTCAGCTACTTTTATCGCAAATACGGAATAATCACATGAATCATTATTATCCGTTCCCATATCCAAAACTTTATGTCCCATCTTATTTAACATCTCTTTGATTTCCTCTTTATGCTTAAAACCCGCATGATCGGAACCTATTGAAATAATCATATCACCTCCGTAAATTAAAGACCAAATGATATGCCCATTGTTTTTAGAACGAAAATCATAACAGGGAAAATAAATTTATTTAATAACCCCGCATACAATAAAATGATAATTACTATGAATCCATACTTGTCAAAATTTACATAATAATTATAAATCTTACCCTTCAAAAATCCCGCTAAAATCCTTGAACCATCAAGTGGGGGAATGGGTATTGCATTAAATATTAAAAGTAAAAGGTTAATCGCTACCCCGAAAGCAAAACCATTTGAAAATGATTGGTTTAATTTTAGAATAATAGATAATTTAAAAAGCGACCAAAATAAAAGCAATAAAATAAGATTTGAAAAAGGTCCCGCAGCTCCTATTAATATAAGATCCTTTTTGGGGTTTTTTAAATTATTCGGATTAATAGGAACAGGTTTTGCCCATCCGAATAAAAATCTAAAATGCATAAAATACATAAACAAAGGTAATAATATTGTTCCGAATATATCTATATGAGGTAATGGGTTAAGCGTAAGCCGCCCGCTCTTATAAGCTGTATCATCCCCTTTTAAATATGCCATATATCCATGAGAAACCTCATGAATTATAATTGAAAAAAACAAAATAATTATCTGAACAATTATCATCTCTATGGAAATATTTTACTAAATATTATACTGAGAATGGAATATAAAATAGAACCAAAAACAGCAGAAGAGAAATTATGAATGGAAAAGCCCGGAACAAGAAATGCCGCAAATGCGAATAAAACTCCGTTTATAACAAATGTAAATAAACCAAGCGTTAATATATTCAGTGGAAGTGTTAAAAACAATAAGATTGGTCTGATAAAGGCATTAATAATACTTATTACAAAAACAGCAATTATTAGAGAAAATAAATTCGTAATAACTATTCCTCTAAATATTAATACTACTATGATTAATGCAAGTGCGCTAAGTAAAAATCTTGTAATACTACTTTGTTGATGCTTTTTGCCCACTAGGTTTTCCTTCCTCCATATTACAATGACCATCGAATACAGTACCTTCTTCAATTATTAGTGATTTACAGCATATATCTCCCTTTATCTTCGAAGTATTTTGGAATTCAGCTTTTGCAGAACTAGTTATTTCTCCGATAATCGTTCCGCCGACAATAGCATCTTTTGTCTTTATATTTCCTTCTATTGTCCCTGTTTTACCAAGAACCAAAAGGTCTGTGACAATTACATTCCCTTTGATATAACCATCGACTCTTATACTGCCATCGATATTTACATTTCCCACTATTTTAGCTTTCTGATTAATAATATTTGTTATGTTCTCTTTTTGCTGTATCATAATTACTCCTTTTTATTTTATGTATATTAATGACCTTGGATCTATTGGAATACCTTTTTGTCTAACTTCATAATGCAAATGGGGAGCAGTTGAACGTCCTGTATTTCCAACATATCCAATAATTTGTCCTCTTTTAATAATATCTCCATTATTTACTATATTTTCTTTATTATGACCATATACTGTCATATAATTATTATTATGATCGATTTTAATAAGATTACCATAGTACAAATCCTGACCTGCAAATATAACTTTTCCATCAGCTGTTGCAATAATTGGACTTCCTTCAGATGCCGCAATATCTATACCGGGATGATGTGATGAAAAACCCTGACTTATCGGACCCGGCACAGGTATGATGTTTGGGATATATCCTGTCATCTCTCTTGTAATATCAAGTAACTTCTGAGATTGAATTTCAAATTTCAAGCTATCTTTCAAATCCGGGTATAACATAATTAATGAGTCATAATTACTCTGTGTTTTGTTATCCTTCATTAAGTTTTGTCCCAAGAGAGTTTTTAATTTTTCATCCTGTTTTAATATATATCTTATACTACTATAAGCCTCTCTTATTTTTCTGTTCTCTTCGGAATATTCCCTGTTCTGTTTTTCTACAACTTTAACCTTTAGTGCCGTAACATAAACCTTTCCATATGATACTATACCAGAGATTAAAAGGATTATAAACACTATTACAATCATAGTAAAAAGAATAATTTTATCCAATGGAAACTTAATTTCCCGAATCTGACCACCTCTTGATGATAATAATATTACAGTGAAAATATTGTTCTTTAAATTAATCATTATATTCCTTGCTAAATGCAACCGTAAGATCAATACATGCATTTACATCATTTATTGAAACCATTTCGGAACAGGAATGAATATATCTGGATGGGATAGAAATTGCTCCTGTAGGAATTCCTCCGGCAGTTATCTGAATACCAAATGCATCCGTAGTCCCTCGCTCCAGAATTTCAAGTTGATACGGTATTTTATTTTTCTTTGACAATGAAATAAGTTTTTCTCTGATTTTTCTATTTGTAAGCATTCCTGAATCCATAATCTTGATAGCTGCTCCATCATCCAATTTTACTTCCATTTTAGAAGACTCCGGTGTATCTCCGGTATCGGTAACATCGATTGCAATAGCTACATCAGGATTAATACTAAATGCCGCAGGTCTTGCCCCTCTTATTCCGACCTCTTCCTGAACTGTAAAAACAAAATATAATGTGTTTTTGGTTTTTTTAATTCTTTTTATTGCTTCAATCATTATATAACATCCGATTCTATCATCAAGTGACTTTGCAATAATTCTGTTTTCCATAACAATTGTTTTAGCAAAATAATTTCCAACATCACCTATACCGACATACTTTTCAGCTTCTTTTTTGCCCCCTGCTCCTATATCGATATATAACTTGTCAAGTGGAGTTACTTTAGAATAATCCTTTCTCAACTCCTCTCCAATCACCCCGACCATACCATTTTGGAACTGAATTCTATGAGTAACTGCATGAATTGGAAAGAATCCTCCTACGGGAGAAAATCTTAAAAATCCATTTTTATCTATATGATTGATAATAACCCCTATTTCATCCATATGAGCATCGAACATTATGCTTTTTCCTTTGGAATTACCCTTTTTTATCGCAATTAGATTGCCCATATTGTCTATTTTAATATCATCAACATATTTTTCTATACTATTCCTTATTAAGTTTCTTACCTTTTCTTCACTTCCGGAGGGTGATGATATTTCTGTAAGTTTGATTATCAAATCCTTCATTATTCCTCCTATTTAATATTATTAAGCAGTACATCAGTAAGTCCGAATGTACTTTTAACATCATCCATTGACGATATGGAAACAGGTGAGTGTATATACCTTGCTGGCGTTGCAAATACTATTGTTTTTACCCCTTTACCAGATATTTGAATAACACCGGCATCCGTGCCTCCCACACCGGTTTTTTTAAATTGATATGGTATATTATATTTGTCTGCAAGTTTAATGCTCATATCGAGAAGTTCCGGTGAAGCGAATGAATTTCCATCTTTTATGGTGATACATGTGCCTTTCCCAAGCTCAGGTGATATATTTATATCTTTCTTGTTAGGAAAATCTTGTGCTCCCGTTGCCTCAAGTATTACGGCATAATCAGGCATAATACTGTACGCAGATATATTAGCCCCTCTTAAACCAACCTCTTCTTGAACTGTAAAAACCGCATATAAATCATCCTCATAATTCTTTTTCAAGAGTTCAAGAACTATATAACAGCCAAGTCTATCATCAAATGCTTTTCCTTTCATTATTTTCTGATTTAATTTTTCGAATATTGTATCGAATACGATTGAATCGCCTAATTTCAAATATTTTTTTACTTCATTTTTGTCCTTTGCCCCAATATCGACAAGAAGTGATGAAAACGGAACTATCTTCTCCCTTTCGGATTTGTTTAACAGATGAATTGGTTTGGATGTAATAACTCCGGGTATTTTATCTCTCCCGACAATTACCCTTTTATCCACACATATCCTCGGATCAATACCACCTACCCTTGCGATTTTAAGAAAGCCCTTATCATCAATGCCGGTAATGACAAAGCCAACCTCATCCATATGAGCTGCAATCATTAATTTTCTTTTACTTTTTGCCCCTTTCTTATATGCAACGATATTGCCCATTGCATCTATTTTTATCGAGTCTGCATATTTTTTTGCTAATTTATATAATAATGATCGTATCTCAAACTCATTTCCGGATACACCCATAGCATTGCTTAAATTTGCAATAATCATTGAAACTCCCTACTCGAATCTATTTTCATAATTTGAATCCAGCGATGCAATAAACCGTGCAACAAGCTTGCTTGCTGTTTTAATAATATTTATATTAATCGTTTCTAATGATGTATGCATATTTCTAATAGGCAATGATATAAGCACTGTTGGGATTCCTTTACCCGTTGTTTGCAAAGCCATCGCATCCGTTCCACTCATTCTGGGAGATACTTCTATTTCATATGGGATTTTTTCTTCATCGGCTACATACATAAGTTCTTCTGTCGCCTTGATATGAAGATTTGGTCCCCGGGATATAGTTAATATTTTATCTATATCATATCCCTGGTCGTCAGAAACACCGGGTTGTTGACCGAATGTTGCATCCATTGCAATAGCAAGATCAGGTATGGTATTATATCCTGCCGTTCGTCCTCCAAGCATTGTATATTCTTCCTGTAAAGTAAAGATACTATATACATCCCATTTATGATTATATTTCCTTAAAAGATCAAGTACATATAGAGAAGCCACACAACTAGATCTATTATCAAAACTCTTATTGGAACATTTCGAGTTTTTTAAGTTTATAAATTTAGGTTTGAACGCAACTGGTGTTCCTATATCAACATATTTCCTAATAGCTTTTCCATCGAATCCCGTATCGATATAAAGTTCACTTTTTTCATAAGGTTTTAATATCCCCCCTTTATTTTGGAAATGAGGGGGTATCGAACCTATTACTCCATTCAAATGCTTTTCCCCTAATACGACTACCTCTGACCCCGGTAAAATTCTAATATCAACACCACCGATTGTATTGAATCTCAATAAGCCATTTTTTTCGATTCCGGAGACAATTAATCCGATTTCATCTATATGTGTTGCAATTATCACTTTATTCTTCCCTTCCGTTCCCTTTTTATATGCTATCAAATTTCCCGCTTTATCAAAATATGTTTTATCTGCTAATGGCTTACACATCTTTTCCGTTTTTTCAATAACACTGTCTTCGAATGAACTTAAACCGAATGCACTTGAAAGAATATTCAATGTTTTTTCTATATCCATCATCAGACCTCTTCGTTTTTGAATTGCCCTATCGTTTCGATGATTCTGGCAAATTCCTCATCAGAATAAAAATCTATTTTTATTCGACCTTTTGAGCCATTCCTATTGATTTTCACTTTTGTCCCGAGATACCTTGATAATTGTAATTCTATTTCCTGAATATATAAATCAGGATTTTTTTCTTTCTTTTTCCTCTTGAACTTCGGTTCGATAAGTTTTTCTACATCTCTAACGGATAGACCGTTTTTTTTTACCCTTCTTGCTATATTGATTTTATCGGCATCACTATCGATCCTGAGAAGCACCCTTGCATGCCCCTCCTTAATTTCATCTCTAATTATCATCTCTTGTATAAACATAGGCAACCTTAACAATCTTATCGTGTTTGTTATAGAAGCCCTCGATTTACCAATCTCCCTTGCTATATCCTCTTGTGTCGCTCCAAATTCATCCATTAGCCGTTTAAATCCTCTCGCCTCATCAATAGGGTTCAAACTTTCTCTCTGTATATTCTCGACTAAAGCAAGCTCAAGAGATTCTCTATCCGACAAATCTTTTATTATTGAAGGTATTTTCTCTTTCCCTGCTCTTTTGGAAGCCTCAAGTCTCCTCTCTCCGCATATTACTTCATATCTATTGCCGGGTTTATCCCTGACAATAATAGGTTCTATAATACCTTTTTCTTTGATGGAATCAATAAGAGAAATTAAATTTGGATCTTCGATAAATGATCGGGGTTGATATGGATTCGGATCAATTAAATTAACATCAATTTCCAATATTTTTTCTTTGATATCTCTATTCTCAGGTATAAGAGCATCAAGCCCTTTCCCTAAAGCTTTTCTCTTATGGCTGCTCATATTTATCTATTATCTCTTTTGCAAGTTTTAAATAACTTAAAGCCCCCTGACTTGTAGCATCATATAAAATTATTGGCTTTCCAAAACCCGGAGCTTCTGCTAATTTGACATTTCTGGGAATAATTGTCTTAAACAATTGATCCTTAAAATATTCTTTTACCTCATCCTCAACCTGGTGAGATAAATTAAGTCTTGTGTCATACATTGTAAGTAAAACACCATCTATATAGAGATCCTGATTTAATCGTTCCTGAACAAGTTTTACAGTATTAAGCAATTTACTAAGCCCATCAAGTGCATAAAATTCACTTTGTATTGGGATTATCAATGCTTTCGATGCTGCAAGTGCATTTATAGTTAAAATACCGAGTGAGGGTGGTGAATCTATAACAATATAATCATACTCATCTCTAATCTCATCTACCTGCTTTTTTAGAATAAGTTCCCTCTGCTTAACATTGACAAGTTCTACCTCAACAGCAACAAGTGAAATATTCGAAGGTACGATATTAAGATATTCAATATTTGTGTTTCTAATTATATCCTTAATTTCCTTTTGCCCTAAAAACATATCATATATAGTCGTATCGATTTGTGAAGGCTCTAATCCCACACCACTTGTCGCATTACCTTGCGGATCCGTATCAATCAATAAAACTTTCTTCTCTGCTACGGCAAGACAGGCTGCGAGATTAACAGCAGTGGTGGTTTTACCTACTCCACCTTTTTGATTAGCTAATGATATAATCTTTGCCATTCCTGTCGGATTATATCAAAAAAGGTTTTAATTGTCAAAGGATATATGGATAAATACGATGTTACAATTCACGGAAATATTGACATTCACAAATTATTGTGATATTATTATTTTATAGAAAATATGTTAAAAGATTTTTAAGGGTTAAAGGCAATTGAATATATATAATTATAATAATTTAGGAGGTATCATGAACAGATTTTTAATAATTGTTTTAAGCTTTTTTATATTTTCAGGGCAACTCTATGCTCAGAGTTTAAAAATAACAAGTCCAAATGGTGGGGAGGAATTGATTACAGGAAATAAATACCCTATACATTGGGATTGGGATTGGGAAGGTTCTATTCCTTCTATAAGATTGGAATATTCAATTGACGGTGGAACAAATTGGTTGCTTGTCGTATCAAGTTCACTGAATGATGGTGACTATTTATGGACCATCCCCAATACAATATCATCAATTTGTTTTCTTAAAATTTCTGATGCTACGCATCCGGACACCAATGATTTAAGTGACGGAAGTTTTTCGATTATTCGACCATCAATAGATATAAAAAAACCCGATGGTAATGAAATATTAAGAATCGGAGAATATTGTCCTATTCACTGGGACTGGACAGGACAATTTACCAATGTAAAGATTGAATATTCAACCGATGGAGGTAGCTCCTGGAATTCGATTATTGCAAACACACAAAATGACGGTGATTATTATTGGCTAATTCCAAATTCACCTTCCCTAAATTGCAAAATCAAAATTACAAATATAGCTGACCCCGATTGTTTCAATATAAGTGATAACAGTTTTACTATTGCGAATAATACAATCTCTGTTATCAAACCTAATGGCAATGAGTTATACACAACAGGGCAAATTTATCCTATCTGTTGGGATTGGACCGGGAGTTTTACCTCTGTGAAGATCGATTATTCAACAGACGGTGGTTCTACCTGGAATTCAATTATAACTTCTACAACAAATGATGGAAGTCATAAGTGGACAATACCTAATATACCATCAAATAATTGTTGTATAAGGGTAGCAAACACCGCTGATCCGAACTGTTTTGATATTAGTGATAATTTTTTCACTATTCTTTCTACCGGTCTTCAATTACATTCTCCTGATGGTAGTAAAACCTATGTTGTTGGGGATTTATGCCCAATTCATTGGGATTGGTTAGGTACAATTAGTTCTGCTAAGCTTGAATATTCGATTGATGGTGGAATCACATGGAATACAATTATAAATTCTACAACAAATGACGGAGATTATATTTGGACTATTCCGAATACGCCTTCGAATCAATGTAAAGTAAAAGTAACAAATCTTAGTGATGCCAATTGCTGGGATATGAGTAGTACAAATTTTACAATCGAATCTCCTTCATTCAATATATTTGATCCTGATAGTGAACAATCCTTGGTGGCAGGTGAGACATATCCGATTCATTGGAATTGGAGAGGTTCGGTAAGTAGTATAAAACTTGAATTATGGTATAAAGTTGCTACAGGTGTCGAATGGCTAACAATAGCATCAAATACGCCCAATGATGGAAGTCACTATTTTACTGTTCCTTATTCTATCTCCGATTCGTGTGGTTTGAAAATCACAAGTAACGATGATGCGAATTGTTATAATCTTAGTAATGTATTTAAAATTATAAGACCAACAATAAATATAATCTATCCAAACGGTAGCGAAAATCTTACAGAAGGTAATAACATAGAAATCATTTGGAATTGGAATAGCAATTTCTCCTCTGTAATGTTGCAGTATTCAACAGATGGAGGAGCAAACTGGCAATCAATCATAACAAACACACCAAATGATGGGAGTTACAGCTGGGTTGTCCCAAGTGGGGTATGGAACAACTGCCTTATAAAAGTCATAAATACAGCAGATATTGATTGTTATGATATTAGTGATATGAGTTTTAATATTGTAGATGCTACAATAAATGTAAAACGACCGTTTTTTCATGATACATTCTATATAAAGCGGAATCAACCAATATACTGGGATTGGACAGGTAACTTCTCCAATGTCCATATTGCTTATTCAACTGATGGAGGTTCATCATGGAAAAATATAATTGGATCAACACCAAATAAAGGCTATTACATTTGGGCATGCGACACATTTATATCAAGCAATGCACTGGTAAGGGTCACCAGCAACCAAAATTCTTCTGTTTCCGGACAGAGTAATCAATTTGTTATTGCTGATACATCTTCTCTGACAGAACCACTCCGTACCCTGGCACCACTTGAAGGAGATACATTTGCAGTTGGTAGCAAATGTTGCATTACATGGCACAGTATAAATTTTTCAACTCCGAATCAGGTGAATATATACTATTCGATTGACAATGGACCATGGATAGGTATTGCCACTGTTTCAAATCCTCAACATAAATATGAATGGACAGTTCCAAACTATGCAACCAATAACTGTAAAATATTGGTATCAGATGTTAACGGTGGAGGTTCTGACATTAGTGATAGTTTCTCGATTGTACTTCAAAATATAAAAATCCTTTCACCATCATCTATAAAGGAATGGATTGTCGGGCGAAAATATTTTATTTTATGGAAATATACAGGTAATTTCAACAATGTAGTCATTGATTATTCTTATAATGGTGGCGCTGATTGGAGTAATATAGCATCGCCAACCCCTAATGATAATACATATGAATGGACAATTCCCAACGCACCTTCTACTCAATGTCTTATTCGAATTAGAAACTATGAAAATAACAATGTAGTTACAATCAGTGATACATTTACAATAAAACCACAATCAATAAGCGTCTCTTATCCGATTGCAAGTGATAGTTTCATAATTGGCAGAAAATACTACATTACATGGGACTACACCGGCGTTTTTTCATCTGTTAATATAGAATATTCAATTGACGGTGGTACAAACTGGCTGTCAATCGCCTCGTCAGTTCCAAATAGTTATCAAAATTACCAATGGGCAATCCCTAATGTACCAAGTGATTTTACAATTGTAAGGGTTATAAATGCTGCAAATTTAGGAGTCATAGGAATTAGCGATACATTCTCCATTGTTCCTCAGGAAATAAATGTAATGTCACCATCTTTAAGCGATGAACGAATTGTTGGAAGAAAATATTATATCAATTGGTGGCATACAGGTGTTTTTCCCTATGTTAAAATAGAATATTCCTATGATGATGGTAATTCATGGAATACAATAATGGAAAACACTTCCAATTTAAAATATTACGAGTGGACAATATCAAATACACCTTCGGATTCCTGTTTCATCAGAGTTTCGAATCATGACAATTTGACAATATATGGTACAAGTGAACGTTTCAGAATACCTTTGCAAACAATAGAAACTACATCTCCTAATTCAAACGATAATCTTATATCCGGCAGAAAGTATTATATCAACTGGAAATGGACAGGTATATTCTCCAATATTGATATTCAATATTCTACGGACAACGGAACAACATGGAGTTATATAGCAAATAATATACAGAATAATGGGAACTATGAATGGACAATCCCAACAGCAAATTCTGAGAGTTGCTTTGTGAAATTGATCAATACACAAAATTCCAATGTATATGATATAAGTGAAATGTTTTCAATCCTACCACAAGAAATTATTATTACATCACCTATATATATTGATACATTAATAGCCGGAAGAAAATATTATTTAACATGGAGAACAAAAGGTACATTCAGCAATGCAAATCTCTGGTATTCGCTCGATGGCTGCCAAAACTGGAATGTTATAATAACCAATGCGACAAATAATGGTTATTATGAATGGCAACTTCCCGAATCACCTTCGGATATTGCCAGTATTAAAATAGGCAATAGTGCACAATCTTCGGTTTTTGCCATAGGTGATACATTTCTTATCTCTCCCCCTATCCTTGATTTTGTTTCGCCAATGCTTGGAAATCTATGGTATGGTGATAGAAAATACTATATTGCCTGGAATTATTTAGGGGGTATACAGCAAGTAAATATTTTTTATTCATTAACCGGAGGAAATGATTGGAATCAGATTATAGCTAATCAACAAAATTATGGTTATTATGAGTGGTCAATTCCTTCCGGCATCTCACCATCTGAAAATTGCCGCATAAAATTAGAAAGTAGTGCAAATTCATCCATTTCTTATATGAGTGATTCTTTTGCAATCCCCGGAACATTTGGTGTAATAAAATTATCATTAAAAAAGATGCCAAATACTTTTTCATTAAAAAGCTTTTCACCAAACCCATTCGGAAAAGAAGGGAATGTTAAATTTGCAATTCCTATAAATTCCATAATAGAACTTACAGTCTATGATGCATGTGGTAGAATCGTAAATAAACTATTTGAAGGAAATATGAACCCTGGTTATCACTCTTTTAACTTTGATGGTAAAAATACTAATGGTAAGGATTTACCAAGAGGTACATATTTTCTAAAATGTAGGGTAAGAAATAATAATAAGATAGTCTATGATAAAACTTTAAAGATTTTAAAGATATAACTATTTAAAACATTATTAAATGATCCAAATGACTTAACCTTTTTAACTTTCCCTCCTATTATGGAGGGAAAGTTACTATCTACAATATATTTCCCACTATTGCTTCCTCGCCCTTGATCACCTCCTTTTTCTGTCATGCTAGGCCCTGTGCTGAACTTGATTCAGTATTGATTCAGCATCTCATACCAGATCCTGAAATAGACCTGTCCTGATGTAGATCAGGATTCAGGATGACACATTCGCAATTCGTGTTTATTTTTCTTTCTCCCTTCTCAACTGATGTCTATCGTCTGGCGTCTATTTCCCTTTTTTTGTGAATTAGTGGTGATTCCCATCCCTCTCCTTCTCTTCAGAAAATCATTTCATTTCTTTCTCTTGCTTAAAGAATACATTTCCTGTATATTTATATATGATAAAAACCTCTTTATTTAAACCTATATCTCTAAAATCATTTTACATCCCTTTTATTGCTATACTAATAATGATAATCTCATCATTTTTCTTTAAAGGCGGGGAATCTTTTTACTGGCTCAGAATATGGGAATTTATCATTGTTTCCACAATACTTATAGGTATTATTGCCGAAACACAGGACAGAGAGATAAGTATCAATTATAACCCTGTAATATTTTTTTATATCTTATTCTTTATAGCAATTATAATATCAACCATTTTTAGTTACTATGTTTGGGGAAGCATTAATAACTTGCTTGAGATGACAGGTTACCTTCTTCTATTTTTCTTTATATTTATGTTTAAGAATGAAAATATAGAAAAGATTATAGTCTCGCTTTTTATCTCATTAGGGTTCATAGATACAATTATCGTAATAATTCAAAAGATAGTGCTTCATTCCTCTCGTCCGCATGGAATGTTGAAATATGCCAATTGGAATGCTCTTTTTATTTTATATACAACCATTCTGATTATTCCATTATTAATAGATTTTGTTAAAGTAAACAAAAAATATTTTTATACATTATTACCTATTTTTATCCTGAATTTAATAGCAATTGGATTCTCAGCATCACGAATGCTTATAATCCTTATACCTATAATATTCATTTTAACAGGATGCATATATAAAAGGATTAAAGAAACTCTCATTATAATGTTTGCTCTATTGATTTTAATCCTTGCAATACCAAATCCCGTGTCTAACAGAATATTAAGAAATAGAAATATATACGATATGCAAAGACCCAAAATATGGAAAGTAGCATATAATATCGGGATGGAAAGCCCTGTAACGGGAGTTGGGGCAGGTGCATTTGAGGATTTTGCTATAATGCACAATTTCCCTGTAGAAGGACAAAAATGGAGATATAGGGTACATGCGAGAATTGCACATAATCAGTATCTTCAATTCTTTGCCGATTATGGTATTCTGGGAATTTTATCATTTCTAATAATTGCAATCTCGGGCTTAATCTACTCGATTAAAAGTATATTTCATATAGATAGATCCGGATTCAAACCACTTTGGAGTATAATATTTATCCTATTCCTTACTCATTCGTTTTTCGATAATCCGCTTTATTTACCCATAAATGCAATTGTGATATCAATATCCCTTGCATTTATCGTCCCTGTAAGTAAATTGAAAACATATATAATTCACAGAAAACATACCGTCAGTTACAATCTATTTTTCTCACTTTTAATTCTTTTAATAGCTCTTATCACACTTCATCCGTTTATCTCCCTTTATTATGCGAATAAGGCAGAGAGTCAGATGAAAATTACTCCGTTAAAAGCTCAGAAATCTTATCTCATAGCATATTCCTTTTCGCCTTTCGATCCTCAATATGCCGCATTATATGCAAAATACTGGGTTTTGAGCTATAAGAAAACCAAAGATATGACAGACCTTTACCCAATGTATATATATATGAATATTGCAATTAAATTGGCTCCGACTAAGAATTTTTATAGAAATCTTACTATAAATTATCTCACTGTTGGGAATGTAAATATTAGCAATAAAGATACAATAGTAATGGGATTGTTAGAGGATAATATAAAATTCAATCCTTATAATCCTGTTTATAGACTGGAATATGCAAAATTAATAATGAAGGAAAATCCTGATTCGGCAAAAAATATAGTAGAAAAAGCCATAAAATATGAACCTAATTTTGAAAAGGGAAAGGAGTTTCTAAAAAAGTGCTATGGAAATCCCAAAAAATAAAATATTGGATTTTTATAATAGATTTTCCTATAAACTTACAAAAGACTTAATTTATATTAATCG
>Ga0209121_10001170_pt1 | contig 27431 bp, 20 predicted proteins | sample Cruoilmetagenom3_FD_187292 | JGI IMG/M metagenome (GOLD analysis project Ga0209121, IMG submission 187292) | Oil polluted marine microbial communities from Coal Oil Point, Santa Barbara, California, USA - Sample 3 (SPAdes) (version 2) | ecosystem: Environmental > Aquatic > Marine > Oil seeps ...
ACATAACGATCGTTGAAGATGAGAGTATAGTTCTTATGGATCTTAAAGACCTCGTTAAAAGCCTGGGATATACAGTATCAAATATTGCCCTCTCATCTGTAAATAATCACTGGTTTCTAAATATATTCAATTCTTTGTTTTATTTTTTCTTATTAAGAATTTTTATCCCTCCTTATTTTAAGATGATAGCTTACCCATAAGACCTTGACTTTATTTAACCTTTAGCGATAAATATAGCCCTGATATGAATAAGTTTCTAATCGGAGTGGATACCGGCGGAACATTCACAGATTTTGTAATTTACAGAAATGGAAAATTCGACATAAACAAGATTCCTTCAACTCCTAAAAATCCTTCAATTGCTATTCTCGAAGGGCTAAAAGGATTAATTTCTTCGAATGGTTCTCCCATTGTCATACACGGAACTACAGTAGCAACTAATGCTCTTCTGGAAAGGAAAGGTGGACGAATAGCTCTAATCACAACAAAGGGTTTCGAAGATATCCTTTTCATAGGTAGACAGACAAGAAAAAAGCTGTACAGCTTAAAGGGAGAAAAAAGAGTTAACCTTCTTCCCCGTAAGCGATGTTTTGGTGTAGAAGAAAAAATCAACCATCTTGGGAAAGTCAAAAAAAAGCCTTCTTTAAAAGAAATTGAAGAAATCCTAAGGAAGATAAAAAAAGACAAAGTGGAAGCGGTAGCTGTTTCTCTCATCAATTCTTATGCTAACCCTTCAAATGAAAAAATCATTGAAAATCAATTGAGAAAACAAAATCTTCTTTCTTCAATTTCGAGTGATATTCTTCCAGAATATCGTGAATACGAAAGGACTGCTCTTACTTCTGTCAATGCTTACCTCATTCCTGTTGTTGTAAAATACCTCAGTGACCTCGAAGAGAAGATAAGTTCCATGAAATTGCGTATTATGCAATCCAACGAAGGCTATATCTCACCTTCTGTAGCTAAATCAGAACCCATAAGGACAGCTCTTTCAGGACCAGCAGGAGGAGTGGTAGCAGCCTTCCACATGAGCAAAGCTTCAGGATTCAAAAATGTCATAACACTTGATATGGGGGGAACATCGTCTGATGTATCTCTCATCGATGGGAAAATAAGAAGGACTCAGGAAGGTATGATCGGAAATTTCCCTGTACGTTTACCTCTAATCGATATCCACACTGTGGGCGCAGGAGGAGGTTCTATTGCTTATGTTGACAGAGGTGGATCTTTAAGGGTGGGGCCCCAAAGTGCTGGTGCCAAACCTGGTCCAGCATGTTACGGACAAGCAATGATTCCAACTGTGACTGATGCGAATTTGGCTCTTGGTCGCCTTGTTCCAGAGTTTTTTCTGGGAGGAAGGATGAAAATTTTCCCTCAAAGGAGTATCAAAGCTCTGGAAAATATTGCAAAAAAAATCAATAAATCCCCGATTGACACAGCGGAAGGAATCATAGAAATCGCTAATGCAATTATGGAAAAAGCAATTCGTGTTATTTCAATCGAACGAGGCTTTGATACGAGAAACTTCATTCTATTTTCCTTTGGAGGAGCCGGAGGCATACATGCAGCCGAAATCTCCTCTCATCTAAAAATGGCTGGCGTGATAGTTCCTAAAAACGCAGGAGTTCTATCTGCTCTTGGACTTCTCCTTGCCGATTCTATAAAAGATTATTCCCTCTCCGTTCTAAAGACTCAAAAAGAAATAACACAAAGAGAAATTGAAAAATCCTTTGCAGATCTCTTCTCTAAAGGCCTAAAAGACATGAAAAAAGAAGGTTTCAAAAAAGAGGATATAAAAATCTTTCCTTCTGTTGATCTCAGATATCTTGGACAGTCATATGAAATCACTATTCCATTCAACACATCTAAACCTCTGGATCCTTATTTAATTTCTAATTTTCATAAGGCTCATAAAAAACTCTACTCATACTGTCAAACTGATACCCCTGTGGAAATAGTCAACATAAGAGTTAAAGCAGTTGGATCAAGAAAAAAAATAAAGTTAAATAAATATCCTGTATCAAATACAAATCCAAAAAAAGCTTTTTTAAAAAAACAAAGACTATTCTATAAAGGGAAAAAATATAATGTTTCGATCTTTAAACGGCCTCTTCTACAAGCTGGAAATGTTTTAAATGGACCGGCTTTAGTAGCCGATTATGAATCCACGACTTTTCTCCCTCCTTCTTTCACATTAAAAGTTGATCAATTCTTAAACCTGATTATACATAAAGAATGATGGGAAATATGAAAAATTTTGATCCTGTCGAATTTGAACTCTTCAAAAACACTTTTATTTCTATTTCTGAAGAAATGGCAGCTGTTTTGGGCCGCGCCGCTCTCTCCCCTAACATAAAAGAAAGAAAAGATTTTTCCTGTGCGCTTTTCACGAAAAAAGGAAATACTTTCGCTCAGGGTTCTCATATTCCTGTACATCTTGGTGCAATGCCTCTTTCAGTTCAATCTGCTATAAAAGCCGTATGTTTTAAGCAGGGAGACCTGGTTATTCTTAATGATCCCTACAAAGGTGGAACTCACCTCCCGGATATTACATGTATCTCTCCTGTTTTCTGGCAGGGCAAGCCAGTTTTTTTTGTTGCAAACAGAGCCCATCATGCAGATATTGGAGGGATGACACCTGGTTCAATGCCATTAGCAACAGAGATATTTCAAGAGGGATTGATTATACCGCCACTGAAACTAATCGAAAAAGGAAAGTTAAACAGGGATCTGCTCAATCTTATTGTTGCGAATGTTAGAACTCCTGAGGAGAGAAAAGGAGACCTGATGGCTCAGATTGCCGCAAATAATAAGGGAAAACAGAGATTGGAAGAAACTATTAAAAAGTATGGCCTTAAAAAAATACTCTACTATTCACATCTTATCCAGGATTATACAGAAAATTTTTTAAGGGACACTATAAAAGAAATTCCAGACGGATCCTATGGTTTTTCTGACTTTTTAGATGATGATGGAATCACCAACAAGCCCGTTAAAATCGGAGTAATTATTACGATTAAAAACGATAATGCTTTAATTGATTTTAGCTCTTCTTCTCCCCAGGTAGAAGGTGGAATTAATGCCAACCTTGCCGTCACATTTTCTGCCGTACTTTATGTTTTCCGCTCTCTCGTAGAAGATAATATTCCCTTCAATACAGGGCTAATGAGACCTCTGAAAATCAAAGCACCTCTGGGTTCAATACTTAATGCCAGATTTCCTGCAGCTACAGCTGGAGGAAATGTTGAAACATCCCAGAGAATAGTTGACGTTCTCCTCGGAGCACTCTCCACGGTGATACCTGAAAAAATTCCTGCCGCAAGCTCAGGCACAATGAATAATATTACATTTGGAGGAATAGACCCTAATAACAAATCAAATTTCGCCTATTATGAAACGATAGGAGGTGGAATGGGTGCAAGCATCAATCTTTCTGGGCTTAGCGGAGTTCATACTCACATGACTAATTCACTTAATACCCCCATCGAAGCATTAGAAAATTACCTTCCCTTAAGGATCAAAAAATATACTCTCCGTAGGGGTTCAGGAGGCAAGGGAAAAAGAAATGGAGGCGAAGGTATTATCAGAGAATACGAATTTTTTGTTCCCACACAAATTTCTATTATTTCAGAAAGACGAAAATTTCCCCCTTATGGTGTTCAAGGAGGAGAAAACGGCAAAAAAGGAAAAAATATCCTGATAAGAAAAAACAAGAGAATCTTTCTGAATTCTAAAGTTAATTTAAAAGTTTTACCTGGAGATGTGCTGCATATCGAAACTCCTGGGGGCGGGGGTTATGGGAAGAAAAAATAGAAAATCCTCTTTTGGACCTGGATTTCTCGTTACAGCAGCCTTTATAGGTCCTGGGACAGTAACATCATGCTCACTTGCAGGAGCAAATTTCGGGTACACACTAATCTTCGCCCTCGTTTTTGCAACAATCACAACGATAATCCTTCAGGAAATGACAGGAAGACTAAGTCTTGGTTCCGGCTATGACCTCGGCCAATCTCTCAGAGAATTCCCAAAAAAACAATTGACAAGACTTTTATTTATTATTCTCACACTATTATCTATTACCTTCGGATGTGCAGCTTATGAAGCGGGAAACATAATCGGAGGAGCACTCGGCCTTCAAATGATAACCTCTGTTCCTCAAAAAATATGGGTGTTATTAATTTCTTTGCTCGCTGTTCTAATCCTCAACAAAAGAAGATATAAGCTTGTCGAAAACACTTTGATTTTCTTAGTAAGCCTAATGAGTCTTTCTTTCTTGACAACCATAATCATAGTAAGACCGGATTTAAAATCCACTTTAAATGGCTTACTGCCCTCTTTCCCCAAAAATTCCCTTTATATAACACTCGCCCTAATAGGAACGACTGTAGTTCCATATAATCTTTTCCTCCATTCATCTGCCGTAAAACAAAAATGGCACTCAAAAACTGACCTTAAATCTGTAAGAAAAGACCTTTTAGTTTCTATCTTTCTCGGCGGACTGATTTCTGCCTCAATCGTTATTACATCCGCTGTAGCTTTTTACAAACAGGGTATTCCACTTGAAAATGGCGCTCAGATGGCCTTTCAGCTTAAACCTCTTTTTGGCTCTATTGCAAATATTCTTTTTGGGATAGGAATCTTTGCTGCTGGAGTCAGTTCTGCTATCACTGCTCCTTACGCAGCAGCTTTTGCTTCTTCGGGTATTCTCGACTGGAAAGGAGGACAAGATTCAAGAGGATTCAGAGCAGTATGGTTAGCGATTATTATTATCGGACTTACAGTATCTTTATTTGATTTTAGCCCCATTGCTGTGATTATTTTTGCCCAAGTAACAAATGGGTTGCTTCTCCCCGTAGCTTCTATTTTTCTTCTCATCGTGCTAAATAATCGTCGGAAAATGGGAAATTTTGTAAATAATATAGCTCAGAATATCTTAGGAGGAATAGTCATTCTCAGTGTTTCTTTCCTGGGAATCTGGAACATAATAAGAGTCCTCATTAAATAAATATTCCTAATATATCAAAATATATTTCATAAAGTGCTCAAAAATCAAAGGGGTATAATGTTCTTCTCTGGAAGTATCAGATAATCACGTCATTATGATATCGCAAAGTCGACTGCTGCTCGGGCATGGATACCCGTAGTATCATATAAAGGAATATCATACTCATTCTGGTGAATAAAAAGAGGAATTTCTGTACATCCAAGAATGATGCCCTCCGCACCTCTGCTTACGAGGTTAGTGATTATTTTTCTAAATTGTTTCTTCGAAATTTCTTTTATTTCCCCCAAACATAATTCTTTATAAAGAACTTCATGAATTATTTCTCTTTCCTCTACATCAGGGATAAGTGTCTTAATATCATGTTGTTCAGCCAATCTTGTCTTATAAAAATCCTCTTCCATTGTAAATTTTGTGCCAAGAAGACCTACTCTCTTCTGGCATTTACGTTTTATCTCCTCAGCAGTAGCGTCTACAATATGCAACAATGGAATTTTTATATTATTCTGTACTTCTTCTGCCATCTTATGCATGGTATTCGTACATATAAGAAGAAAATCTGCGCCAGCCATCTCAACTTTCTGCGCTACATCAATCATCGAAGTTGTAGCTTCAGTCCACCTTCCTTGATGCTGAAGTATTTCTATATCATCAAAATCAACCGAATAGAGAATGCATTTAGCAGAATGAAAGCCTCCAAGCTTCTCTTTGACATTTTCATTGATTATTCGATAGTATTCGAGAGATGATTTCCAACTCATCCCTCCAATGAGTCCAATGGTTTTCATCTTTTCCTCCATGCATAAATAAATCTTTCTTCTAAAATATCAAAACTTTAATTGAATTCCTATTTTTTTATTTAATCTCAATCAATAATCTTCTTTCTAAGGAAAATATTTTACTGAAAAACTATCTGCACAAACTCTATATAAAGAAAGCCTCATGATACTGAATTTAAGGAAATTAATAAAAATTGTATTAATGAAAGCATCTGTTTGTGATAAATTAAATAACAATGAAAAATGTTATTGTCCAAAAGAAAATTTAGTTTGCTTTTATCGATAAGACTAAATTAAGGATAGTTTAATGAAAAACGACCATGAATGGGAAAACAAAAATATAAGGAAAGAAACACTGGAAGCAGAAAAAAGGATAAGGCCTTATATCAGAGAGACTCCTTCTGAATACTCACCCTATCTCAGTAAACTTGGAAATTGCAAAGTTTTTCTAAAACTCGAGAACCTGCAGTTAACAGGTTCTTTCAAACTTCGAGGAGCTACAAATAAAATTTTATCTTTAAGTACGAAAGAAAAGGAAATGGGTGTCATCACAGCCTCATCGGGTAATCATGGGATGGCTTTTTCTTATTTAATCAAAAGATTTCACTTGAATGGAACAATCTATCTTCCTGAAAATGCTTCCCAAGCTAAAATTGAAGCACTCCGGCTGTATGAGGCAAAATTAAAATTTCATGGAAAAGACTACTATGAGACAGAATCCTTTTCTAAACATGAAGCCAAGAGAAACGGAAAGACGTTTATTTCTCCTTATAACGACATTAAAATAATCGGAGGTCAGGCAACGATTGGAATAGAATTAGAAAAGCAGATTGGAGATATAGACGCCATCTTTGTTCCAATTGGAGGAGGAGGATTAGTATCCGGAATTGCAGGATATTTAAAATCGGTTGATAGGAATATTGAAATCATAGGGTGCCAGCCGAAAAATTCTCCTGTAATGTATGAATCTATCAAAGCCGGTCATATCATTGAAATGGAATCTAAGCCAACTCTTTCTGATGGAACAGCCGGTGGCATCGAGAAAGAATCTTTGACTTTTGACATCTGTAAAAAATATGTAGATGATTATATTTTAATCTCAGAAGAAGAGATAAAAGATGCTATAATGCTTCTTCTGCAGAGACAATATTTACTTGCGGAAGGATCGGCTGCCCTCTCCGTTGCTTCATTTATTAAAATAAAAGATAGGTTTAAAAACAAAAACGTTGTTTTAATCATAAGTGGAGCAAAAATAAGTTTCGATAAATTGAAAGAAATAATTTGCAACTAAAAATTAACAAAAAAGGAGACAATAATGAAAATTGAACCATTTGTGCTCGAGAGACTTCAATCTACCTGGGAAAATAAAGTTCAATACAACCTCACAGAAAGTGGCATCCATCCATATTCCTTAAAAGAACTTTTTAGTGATAAAGAAATAGAAGAGATTATTTCAACTCGTCTCGGTTATTGCCCGACAAATGGATCCGAAGAACTCAGGGAAGTGATCTCCCATCTATATCCCGATACAGATAAAGATAATGTTCTCGTTACAAACGGCTCTGCAGAAAGCAATTTCCTAACAATCTGGACCATGTTAAACCCTGATGATGAAATAATTTTCATGCTTCCAAACTATATGCAGATGTGGGGAATCGCACGTTCATTTGGAATTCATGTCAAGCCTTTTTATTTAAAAGAAGAGCTGCATTGGACTCCTGATCTTGATGAAATAAAAGAAACTATCTCATCAAAAACACAAATGATAGTTGTTTGTAATCCTAACAATCCCACGGGAGCTGTTTTGACAGAAGAAATGATGGAAGAGATTACGCGAATAGCCAAAGATGTTAATGCCTGGATCTATTCTGATGAAATATACAAAGGTGCAGAACTAAATGGAAAGGAAACATCATCTTTCTGGAATAAATTCGATTACGATAAAGTCATTGTAAACGGCGGGCTTTCAAAAGCATATGCTCTTCCGGGCTTAAGGATTGGATGGATGGTCGGGCCTAAAAATATTATTGAGCAAGCCTGGGCGGGCCATGATTATACTACAATCGCTGCAGGAAGCATAAGCAATCAAATTGCAACTGCTGTTCTTAAGCCTCAAATGAGAGAGAAGGTTTTACAACGAAACCGAAAGATACTCAACGAAAATCTTCTAATATTAAAAAAGTGGATTAAAAAACACAAAAATCTTTTTTATTTTATTCCCCCAAGTGCTGGAGGCATCTCATTTATCCGGTACAATATGGATTTAAATTCAACAGAACTTTCCACCAAACTCAGAAAAGAAAAAAGTGTTTTTATCGTACCCGGTGATTGTTTTGGGATGGACCATTTTATTCGACTCGGGTTTGGATCAGAAAAAGATTGTTTTGATAAATCTTTAAATCTTATAAGCGATTTCCTTGAAGATATCAGAAAAAAACTTTTTTAAGTTTTCTTTTTTCGATTATTAACTTTCCCTGATAAGAAACATAATTAAGAAGAATTAAAACTCTCTCCTTCTCTGTTATTTCTTTTTTGAATATCCCTCTTAAACCCTTAAGAGGACCTTCCATGACTTCAACTTCGTCTCCAATTTCAGGTTCTTCTCCATACTTATTCAGTTCGATATATCCATTTATTTCTCTTGCTTTTATTTCTTGAATAACCTTTTCAGAAAGAGGAATAGGACATTCTCTGTTTCCTACGACTCGTTTTACACCTCTGGTGTATCTTACGATCTGGTACTCTACAGGATAATCAAAAAAAATGAATTCATAGCTTAGAAAAAATGGTCTTACTTTTTCCTCATAAAGATAAACAGGATTATAAATTCTAATGCCAACTTCATTGAATAATTTTTCTACCCGAAATTCTCTATTTGGCTTTGTATTAAGTAAAAACCAGCTTTTCATTTTATCTTTTTATTTTATAATCTTAGTTCAAATTTACATTTACCTATTTTCTAATTATTCTATTCAACGATTGACATGACTTTAACACCAACTCCATTCAACTTTTTCCCTATATTATAACCTTTTTATGCTTCAATTTCATAATAACAAATTTTTAATATTATAAAGAAATCAAGATAAAGTTAAAGGAATAAATTTCTAATCTTTTTTATAAAAAAAGAAAAATTTCTTTATTACTAAAAAATCTTTATATACCAGATTAAAAAAATCCTGATTCGATAGAAAAAATATGGAAATAAAGGAAATTTTTACACTATATGGTAATGTATCATGTATATTTTCCTTAAAATAGATTAATTGATACATCTATAGTAATTGGTTAATGTTTCTTCAATAGTATTCTTCAACTTTTTCTCTCCAAAAGGTTTTTCAACATAACCAAAATATTTGTATTTCTCCATTCTCTTTATTGTCTTTTTATCTCTGTAAGCTGTTAGATATACTATTGGAATTCGGAAACACTCATAAATCTTTTTTGCAGCTTCCAAACCGTTTAACTCGCCTTTCAGTTTAATATCCATCAACACTAAATCTGGAAGTACCTTAGAGACTTCTTGTATAGATTCCTCTCCAGAAGAAACTACACCAGAAACTTTATAACCCAAGCTCTTTAAAGTATAACTAATATCCAGAGCAATAACACTTTCATCTTCAACAACTAAAATTTTGGGGCTTTTCATTCTTTCTCTTCCTTTTTTCTTTCATTCACAAAGAATTCAATCAATATTTGTAATTTTTGCATTTGCATAGTATTTAGTCGGAGAAAGCCCCTTTTAATTGAATTTTTTTTCTTTCAAAATAACATTAGCATCTTACTTAAATAATTTTATGAACGTTGAACCTTGTTATTTTCTATGATATATAAGACAAGAAATGAGTATAGCGAAAAGATACAGGCAGTTAAGAAAGGAAATCCCTGAACATGTCACTATTGTCTTAGCAGCGAAAATGAGAACTCCCGAAGAAATCAAAGAAGCTATTGAAACTGGTGCTACAGATATTGGAGAAAATTATGTCCAGGAAACAGAAAGAATTTATAATGCTCTGGATGAAGAAACAAGAAGCAAAGTAAAATGGCATATGATTGGGAATTTGCAAAAAAACAAAATAAATAAAGCTATTCCTCTATTCGACGTAATCGAAACAGTTGATTCTGTTGAAAAAGCACTTTCTATCAATAATAGACTCGAGAAATTCAGCAAGATTATGCCTGTTTATGTTGAAATAAACATCGGAAGTGAAATATCAAAATCAGGCATACCTCCTGATTATGAGACAGTCGAAGATCTCGCTAAACAGATATGCAAAATGAAGAATTTGAAGCTGGAAGGGATAATGACAATGGGCCCAAGATTCGGAGATCCTGAGAAAAGCCGCCTCTATTTCAGGAAAACAAAAGAGATTTTCGACATATTAATTACAAAGAATTTCAAAAATGTCTGTTTAAAATACCTTTCTATGGGAATGTCTAATTCATACAAGGTAGCCATAGAAGAAGGCTCTAACATGGTAAGGCTTGGAACAATAATCTTTGGAGAAAGATGCCAGAAATAAATTAAGTAATTATACTTATTAAAACCTTTTACCCCACTCCCGGCATCATTGTGGAGAGCGAATACGGAATAGAGACATAATTTTTATTCTTAAACAGGCACCTTTAATATAAAAAATGCACTTCTTAGAATGTGCCTTTCAATGAACAATATTTATCCGTTCTGATTTAAGAATAGGAAAATTGTTTCTTAGAAACTCGTTTTTATAATGGATAATGGCGCTTTTAAAATTAACTTAAAGAGACTCTAAATCACCTATTCTTTTTTGACATAAATTTTATTTATTATATAATTAATCAAAAGGAAGAAAAATTGGGAAAAGTTATCGTTGAGTTTTTATCAAAAGAAGAAAAAAAAGGAAACATTTTGTTCTTTAATATTAATAAAACTAATTTTTCTCTACAAGTCGAAAATGAAGAAAGAAAGCCAGAGTTCCAAACATTTAGAATAGATTCAGTCAAGAAAATTCTTTTTCTAAAAAAAGAAGAAGAGAAAGAACCCCATTTGCAAACAGAAACGATAGAGCAATCTATGTTTGCTAGCACTGTGGCTTTCAAACTGATAGTGGAATTCAAAGATGGTGAAGTGATCAATGGTTCTACTATGAAATATAATCCTGATGATAAAGGATTCTTCGTGATTCCATTGAATCCTGCTGATATGAGTGAGCGGATTTATGTCAATGCTCAAGCAGTGAAAAGCGTCGACTGTAAAAGACTAACTGGAAATATCCTGGTTGACCAGAATAAAATTACATCAAAACAGCTAGGCGAAGCTCTTAATCTCCAAAGAGAAAAAAAGAAGGAAAAAATAGGTACAATTTTATTAAATAAAGAAATTATTAATGAAAAACAACTGAATATATCTTTACAGGAACAAAGAAAAAGAAATAAGCTATTAGGAGAAATCTTATTAGAGGCCGGATACATTACTTCTAAACAACTCCAGTATGCTCTTAAAATCCAGAAGAAAAATAGGAAGAAAAGGCTGGGACAAATTTTGGTAGAGCTCAAATATGTCACTCCCAATGATATCTGTATCGCTTTAGCTTCTCAATTGCATTATCCCTGGATAGATCTGTCCAGAGTAAAGGTTCCAAAAGAGATTGCTACTCTTCTTCCTGAAAAAGTCGTGAGAAAATTTGAGGTAATCCCTGTAAAGAGAAAAGGAGAAGATCTCATAGTCGTAGCTACTTCCCAACCTCAAGATCCTGATTTAAAATCAAAGATAATTAAATATAGCCCATTTAAAGTAGAATTCGTAATCGCTTATGAAGTATATATTAACTCAGCCATCAATAAAGATTTCCGCAAAAAAAAGATTTAATTATATTGTTATGCCCTATTGTCTGAATATTTTTTTATCCCCTGTTTCCGAAACATGGATTCACCACATTTTCTCTCCTGTCCCTTACATAATTAACAAATGTGATTTCTGTGCGGATATAATCGATATCACATCTGGTACAGTCAATAAATACCTTAGGAGCCTCTTTCTTTAGTTCTTCAATATCTTTTTAAACTTTTTCCCGAGAAAACAGGTTTAAGACAGGAACATAAGCTATCAGGCCTACAAAGAGAAGATGGAGCATATACTTTTTCATAACAACAATTTTTCTATTTAATGTGGAATAAGATGGTAGCGGGGGCTGGATTTGAACCAGCGACCTCCGGGTTATGAGCCCGACGAGCTACCAAACTGCTCTACCCCGCGATGATTTTTCATTATAGCACTCATATTACATTTGTCAAAAAAGAAATATGTTGATTCCTTAATCTGAAATATGCCTTGACACTAAATTACAGTAAAAAATATAATCGAGAAATTAAAATTGCTTATTTTTTATTCTTCCTTCTTTCAATTCTCTGTACAGGAGCTGTTCTCGGGCCACTGAAGCTGATGTCGGTAAGGACATCTCTTTCTGGATAATCTGGGTAAACAAGGCTGGAGCAGGACATAAGCCGAATTCTGTTATCGCTAAATATTGGCGCGGTGGTTATTTATCTACCCTTTTATTGATAAAAGGGATAAGCGACCTACCCGCCCCTGGGAACGGGCCATTCCAAATGGGGCCAATTTGGTCTTGCTCCGGGTGGGGTTTACCATGCTCCTCGCATCACTACCAGGACGGTGAGCTCTTACCTCGCCTTTTCACCTTTACTCCGTAAGATGGTCACATAAACCTATCTCACAGGGCCGTGTATTTTCTGTGGCACTTTCCTCCGATCGCTCAGAGTCGCTTTTAACGACCACCCTGCCCTCTGGAGTTCGGACTTTCCTCTCCATCACTCTCATTGTGAGATGACGGAGCAACCGCCTCGCCTACTCCAACCTTTATCTTTATACCATACTGTTCCAACTTTTTATACAGATTACTTCTTGGGGTATCAATCTTTCTTGCTGTCTGTGATATGTTCCAGTTATTTTCCTCAAGTTTTGAAAGAATGAATCTTTTCTCTGCCAAATCTCTAAACTCTTTAATTGTCTTTACTTTCTTTACGTCTGGAAGGTAAATATCCCCTTCACCCCTAATTGATTCATGTAAATCTCTTTTATAGATTATATCTCCTTCAGTCATAATAATCGATGTCTCTACTACGTTCTTTAATTCTCTTACATTACCTCTCCAATTATAACTCATCATAGCTTCAACCGCATCGTCCGAAAACTTTTTTATCTTAAAGTTATTTTCATCCGCAAAAAGTTTACAGAAATAATCAAGCAGGATAGGAATATCTTCTTTTTTTTCTCTTAAAGGAGGTGAATAAATTGGAACAACGTTAAGGCGGAAATAAAGGTCATCGCGGAAATAACCTTCCTTGATTTCCTTCTTTAAATCCTTATTGGTTGCAGCAATTATTCTTACATCAACTCTATTGATTTTACTGGATCCTACCTTCTGCACTTCTCCCTCCTCAAGTACCCTCAATACTTTTGCCTGTGTCTTCAGACTCATATCACCAACTTCATCGAGGAAGATCGTACCTCTTTCAGCCTGTTCAAATTTCCCTATCTTTTTTTCTGTAGCCCCAGTAAATGCACCTTTTACATGCCCAAAAAGCTCACTTTCGATGAGTTCCTCTGGAATCGCTGCACAATTTACCTGTACAAATTTCTCTCTTGCTCTGAGGCTGTGACTGTGAATGGCACGAGCAATAAGCTCTTTTCCCGTTCCGCTCTCACCGAAAATGAGGACAGTTGCATTTGTTGGTGCAATCTTTAAAACTTCACTCCAGAGTTTCTTCATCAAAGTGTGATTTCCAACAAGCTCATATTTTTTTTCTGCTTTTCTTTGTAAATCTTTATATTCACTCAGCAATTTATTTTTATTTAATGCATTCCTTACGCTGATAAGAAGTTTCTCTCTATGAAGAGGCTTTTCTAAAAAATCAAATGCTCCCAATTTTGTTGCATCAACAGCTGACTGAACTGTTCCGTGTCCTGATATCATGATGATTTCGGGAGAATAAGGCTTTTTCTTGAGTTCTCCAAGAATGTCTAAACCATCCCTCCCGGGCAGCCTTATGTCCAGAAGAACAAGATCCAGTCCTGGTGTTTCTTCTACAATATACAATGCTTCTTCTCCATCCTTTGCTTCAAGAAAACTATATCCTTCATACTCAAGTATCATTTTAAGCGACTTTCTTATGTTTTCTTCATCATCAACTACTAATATTTTTCCCTTGGAAATATTATCCATAAAATTTCATCCTTTATTTTATTTCAATAAATTTTAACACAATTTTTCTACTGACGTAAAATCATACTATCTCTTGTCTAAAGACATCGCCTATTTTTCTCTGGAAACCTCCGCTTCCTTGCTTGTATTTAAGCATTATTGTAATATTTAAAATATGTAGAAGTAAAGATAGAAGAAGTATTTACACGGGATTAAGGATTTTTCTCTTTTTATAAATTCAGCGGTTTGAGAAGGATTATTTAGGATAATAAGTCAACTATGAGAATCTTTGAATCTCAACACAAAAAGGATAGGTTAATCTTTATTCTCATAATTTCCTTTATCTTCATAATAAATCCTCTTTTTGCTCAGGAAAAAGAGCAATCAAAATATTTCATACTTAAAAACGGGCTTAAAGTCTTTCTTCTCGAAAAACATAAACTCCCGCTTGTAAATCTCGTAACAGCTTTTAACGTTGGTTCGAAGGATGAATCAGAAGAAACGAGTGGTTTGGTCCACATTCTCGAACATTACATCCTCTTTAGAGGAACAGAATTTCGGACAGGAGATGAGATTACTCGAGACATAAGATGTCATGGAGCCTATTTTAACGCTCATACAGGACGAGACATTGTCACAATCGAATCGACTCTTCCCTCCGAATATACAGAATTCGCTCTTCAAAATCAGAAAGAAATTTCATTCAATCTAAAGTTGATACAAAAAGAGTTAGATGAAGAAAAACAAATTATTCTTGAGGAAATAAACAATATTCATGATGATCCCTTAAGGCATGCTACTTCGCTTGTTTATCAGAATCTTTTTAAAAACCATCCCTATCAAAAACCAGTTTATGGAAAAAAAGAAACCATCGAAACCTTAAACATAGAAACAATAGAAAAATTTTATAAGACATATTTCATTCCTTCAAATTGCGCAATTGTTCTTGTGGGAGATTTCCATATCCATGAAATAGAAGGAAAAATCAAGAAAATGTACGGAGATTTAGAAAATCCCGGATACAAACTCCCAAAATATGAAAAAGTCTATCCACTTGAAAAGAGTATTGAAATAGAGCACGAGATGGACGTTAATTTAGCTTATACAGTAATAGGAATGATCGGACCCGACTACAATGACAAAGACCAATATACAATAGATATATTAACAGAAATTCTTGGTCATGGAATCAATCCTTTATTATATACCCCCTTAAGAAAAAGAAGAGTTAGTCCTGAATCTTTAACTATGGATTATGGTACGTATGAGCATGGAGGGGCTATATTAATTTCTCTTACTTTGGATTCCAGAAATGTAAGGATTGCCCAAAGAGAAATTCTTCAATTTCTGAAAAGATTGAAGAACTTTAATTTTTCTAAAAAAGATTATTATGGTGAGTCACAATTCGATGCTTTTGATTTCTTACAAAGTGCAAAAAATCGAATTAAACTCAATACATATCGATCTCAGGAATCAGGTCCCTTAACTGCTTCTTCACTTGCAAGATTTATGCTGCTCAATAAAAATAAAGACCGGGGAAATTATCTTCACAACGTCAATAAAGTATCTTCATCAGATTTAAGGCATGCTGCTGGAAAATATTTAGGCATCGGACGGTATGTAATCGTATCAATTATACCTAAAAAGAAAAAATAACATGAAATAGTGATTATGACATTCCAAAAAAGATTGATCTGGTTTTTCATTGCATTATGTTTTTTCTTTTTCCATACTTCCCTAATCTTTTCTCAACAAACAATAGCTGTATGGAAAATTGATTTAGAGAAAAAAATATTACCTAACGGATTAACCATTATTTATCAAAAGGATGATTCTTCTCCTATCACAGATATACAAATCCTGATAAAAGGAGGAAAAAGCGCTGAATTGCTAACTAAAGCCGGATTAGCCCATCTCACAACGCGTTTGATGCTGGAAATTCCTGATCGAACAAAACTTCATAAATTAATGAATCAGGCTACTAAGATATCCATTACGACAAAAAACGATTTTTCTCTTATAAATATTGCATCTTTTTCAGAAAATTTAGAAGATTCCTTGGAGACCATAACAAAAATAATGCTTAATCCACTTCTTTCGGGTATGAGAATAAACGGGATCAAAAGGTTGATGAATAATCAAAGAAAAGCAGAAGAAGATGACACAATTAAACTTGCTCACAATACCATTATGGCTAATTTTTTCAAAGGAACCTCTTATGCAAATTCTGTACTCGGGAGTGAAGAATCCTTAAAGAAAATAAAGAAAAGAGAAATTGAAAATTTTTATAATTCTTTTTTTAGAAGCGGTAACATAATTGTCTCAGTTTCTTCTGATTTGGAAAAAGAAGTTTTTCTTAAGTCATCGAAAAAATATCTTGAAAGGTTTCCTCCAGGCACGTCACCCGAAATAGAGCCGTTCCTCATTAGCGCTCCAGAAAAAAAGAAAATCTTTATAGAAAGAGACATCGAACAATCCCTTGTTTCTATTGCATTCCCTCTTCCTAAAATCACTAAAAGAAATTTTATCTTTGCCTGCTTGCTCCAAGATCTCCTTGGAAAAGGGATATATTCACGATTATGGCCTTTAAGGTTCAAAGAAAAACTCGCGTACAATATCAACGCAAGCTCATGGCAATGGAAAGGGGGAGGAATACTTGAGGCCTATTTAGAAACAGATACTGAGAAAGCAGATATTGCCATGATGGCCCTAAAAAAAGTCATACATAACCTTTATGATAACGGAATTACAGAAGAAGAATTCCAGATGACGAAAAACCATACAAAATCTTTTTTCTTCAGGCATAACGAAACAAAAGAAAAAAGAATCTATACCATCGGCTTTTTCGAAGTATCGGGTCTCGGGTTTAATTTTTTTAAAGAATTCCCCTCTGAGATAGATAAAGTCTCTCTTCCAGACTTTAATCCCTACATCAAAAATATTCTTAATCCCGAAATGGGATTAGAAGTTGTTATAGGGCTAAAAAAGGAATAAAAATCTTTCTTCTTAGTTATTTTCTTGATTTACTCTGTAGCTGTAATTTCTTCTAATTCTTCTACTGCCTTTGGAATAGACTTTCCTAAAACCCTGTGACCACCCTCTGTTACCACGACATCGTCCTCGATTCTGATGCCTCCAAAATCAATGTAGCGTTCAACTTTTTCATAATTGATAAATTGAGGGAATTTTTTCTCAGCTTTCCACTTTTCGATCAAAGCGGGAATAAAATAAATTCCAGGTTCAACAGTCAACACAAACCCAGGTTTTAATTCTTTTGCAAGTCTCAAAGAAGCAAGCCCGAACTGACCGCTTCTTTTTATAGTTTTATCATACCCAACAAGTTCTTCCCCTAAATTTTCCATATCATGGACGTCTAAACCCAACATATGCCCAAGGCCATGGGGGAAGAATAATGCATGAGCTCCCGCACTGATAGCTTCATCTGTACTGCCATTCATTAAACCGATTTCTTTCAACCCCGATGCAATTATCCTTGCGCATTTGAGATGAACATCTTTGTATTTAATCCCGGGTTTTATGGATTGAATAGCCTCTTTTTGAGAATCTAAAACTATCTCATATATTTCTTTTTGTTTTTGAGAAAATTTTCCATCAACAGGAATGGTCCTTGTGATATCTGCTGCGTAATGAAGCGAAGATTCAGCACCAGAATCATTAACAACAAGCCTGCCTTTTTCAAGAATATTCCCATGGTAATGGTTATGAAGAATTTGTCCGTTGATCGTCAGAATTGTAGGAAAAGCAAGAAGACATTCAGCAGAATAAACAATGCCTTCGATTTCACCAACAATTTCTCTCTCATACCGTCCTTGTCTCGCCATCTTCATTGCCTTCGTGTGCATTTCATAAGTAAGCGCATGCGCTTTTTCAATCTGTTCAGTCTCTTCTTTACTCTTAATTGATCTTTGTTCCACCACAGCCCTTGTGAGTTCTTCAGAAAAATAATCTTTTATGAATGAAAAACTAATACCTAACAGCCGCTCCAGTTTAACAATAGTTTCTGGCCTGTAAGGAGGAAGATAGTGAATTCTTTTACCTTTTTTCAGGGCTTTCCTTAAGGTCTCTTCTAATTTACTTAAAGGTTTTGTTTCCTTGACACCTACACGAAGGGCTCTTTCCTTGAGTAAAGGCTTGGATCCCATCCATATTATATCTTCGACATCTACATCATTACCAAAGAGAATATCTTCATCCTCATCCACATCTATAACGCCTGCCAATGAGGGAGAATCAAGCCCGAAGAAATAAAGAAATGAACTATCCTGCCTGAAGCGATAAGCATTATCCTGATAATTCATCGGGCTTTCTTCATTTCCGAGAAAAAGAATGAGGCCAGATTGCATTCGATTTTTTAAACTTTTCCTTCTCTGGACATAAATTTTTCTATCAAACATTTTTATTCTCCTCCCTTCTTATTTTTTCTTCTTTGCTAAATATAAAATTCAGACGTTGAAAATTAAAACAAAGAATCTATTACACTATCATATTTCTCTAATATCAATTAAATTCTGATTAAATCTTATTTCTGAACTTTTTTAAGATTCTTCAGAGATTTATTCAACTTTCAGACATTTTTTTATAATATTCATACCTTTCCTTTGCTTCTCTTGCGGCTTGTGCAAAAAGTTTCTCAGCAATTTCTGGATGTTGTTGAACTAACGTCCTGTAGCGTATCTCATTATTAAGAAATGTCTGATAATCCAATTTTGGTTCCTTAGAGTCTAAAATCAAAGGATTTTTTCCATCTTTTGCGCGTAATGGATCGTACCTGTAAAGAAGCCAATAACCGGTATCTATTGCAAGCTTTTCCTCTTCTTGAGTCTTCCTCATATTCAGGCCATGATTTATGCAGGGAGAATAAGCGATGATTAAAGATGGACCATTATAAGCTTCTGCTTCAAGAAAAGATTTTAAGCACTGATTTTGACTGGCACCCATTGCCACACCTGCGACATAAACATAACCATAGGTCATAGCCATTCTCCCAAGGTCTTTTTTCTTTGTCCTTTTTCCTGCAGCAGCAAATTTTGCAACCGAACCCATAGGTGTTGCTTTAGAAGCCTGCCCTCCTGTATTTGAATAAACTTCTGTATCTAAAACGAGAACATTAATATTTTTTCCTAAAGCAAGAACATGATCCAATCCACCATAGCCTATATCATAAGCCCAGCCATCTCCACCAATGCTCCAAACACTCTTATCAACAATATAGTCCTGCAGTTCTATTATCCTTTCTATAATAGGTTTAACATCTTCTGTACACTTAGCTAAGGCTTCAGGTAATTCTTTCTTAACATCTCTCGCAGCTTGTTTTGCTTCGTCATCTACAGAATCCCAGAGTTCTTTACTCTTTTCAAGAGCTTTCGACAGTTGTGGAGTTGTCCCAAGTTCAAGAAGCTTATTAATATTATAAAGAAGCTGCTTTCTATTGGCATCAATAGCTAAGCGCATACCAAGGCCATATTCTGCATTGTCTTCAAACAATGAATTTGCCCAAGCCGGACCCTGCCCCTGCTTATTTTTGCAATACGGCATAGTTGGAAATGTTCCTCCCCATATAGAAGAACATCCTGTTGCATTTGCAATAACCATTCTATCACCAAACAACTGCGTTGCTAATTTAACATAAGGTGTTTCTCCGCACCCTCCGCAAGCTCCGCTAAATTCCAAATAAGGGATGAGGAATTGACTTCCCTTTACGGTCTCACGCTTTACACCATCGAGAACGTTATCAGGAAGTGCTTCAAAGAAAGATACATTTTCCCTCTCCTCTTCAACATGAACGTCTTCCATTGAAATCATCTTCAGAGCTTTCTCCTTCGCAGGACAAACTTCCACGCAGTTATAACATCCTACACAATCGTCAACATAAACCTGTAGTCTGTACTTAAGATTTCTTTCATTTCTGCTATTCGACTTTAATGTAATAAATTTCTCAGGAGCATTCTTTAAATCTTCTGGTGCGATCTGCTTTGTGCGAATCGCTGCATGAGGACATATCATTGAACATTGATTGCACTGGATGCAATTTTCAGGTATCCACAGCGGTATTTCGGGTGCTACACCCCGCTTTTCAAGTTTTGCAGTACCTGAAGGAATGCGACCATCATAAGGCATTTTCGAAACAGGAATAGTATCCCCCTTGAAATGCAAGACGGGATCAATAACGCATTTAGCAAAATCGCCTGCATCTTCAGGAATAAGCCTGATAATAGGCGCTGATTTAGTTATTTTAGAAGGTATCTTAACTTCTTTCAGCGCATCTGATGCCCTATCAACGGCCGCCCAGTTCATTTTAACTACATCTTTCCCCTTCTTTAAAAACGTCTTCTCGATAGCTTTTTTAATAAGATTCAGAGCTTCTTTTTCAGGGAGTACACCAGAAATCTTAAAAAATGCTGCCTGCATGACCGTGTTTATACGAGCTCCAAGACCTACTTCTTGTGCAATTTTTAGTGCATCTATGTTATAAATCTTTATCTTCTTTTCAATAATCCTTTTTTGCATATCTTGTGTGAGATTTTCAAATACTTCATCTGATTTCCATTTTGAATTCAACAGGAATGTTCCCTCTTCTCTAATTCCATCAAGAATGTCATATCGCCCGATATAAGATGACTTATGGAGAGCAATAAAATCCACATTATTAAGTAAGTATTGGGATTGAATCTTTTCCTTGCCAAAACGTAAATGAGAGATTGTTACTCCACCTGATTTTTTAGAATCATATTGAAAATACCCCTGTGCATACATATCAGTATTGTCACCGATAATCTTGATAGAATTTTTATTGGCCCCAACAGTACCATCAGAACCATATCCCCAGAATTTACATCGTATTACTCCTTCAGGCTCTGCATCAATCTCTTCACTTACAGGAATAGAAGTACCCATGAGATCGTCCTCTATACCCACAGTGAACCCATGATTACATTTCCCTTCAAGATGCTCATAAACGGCCTTGATCATGGAAGGAGTAAACTCTTTTGAAGAAAGACCGTATCTTCCACCTATAACCTTGATATCTTTTCCAGAAAGCGAAACAGCAACGTCAAGATAAAGGGGTTCACCAAGAGAACCAGGCTCTTTTGTCCTATCGAGAACAGCAACTTTCTTTACACTCTCAGGAATAGCAGAAATAAGAGCTTCTGCAGAAAAGGGTCTATAGAGACGGACTTTAACAGCTCCAACTTTTTCTCCTCTTTTATTAAGGTAATTTACAGTTTCTTCTATAGTTTCCGTCCCAGATCCCATAGCAATTATGATTTTATCCGCATCTGGAGCGCCAGTATAATCAAAAAGCCTATAATTACGCCCTATTTTTTCTCCTAATTTATCCATGTACTCCTGTACGATTCGAGGAATTTCCTCATAAAATTTATTAACTGTCTCTCTTCCTTGAAAGTAGACATCTGGATTCTGGGCACCTACTTTTATCATAGGTTTTTCGGGATTCATAGCCCGTCCTCTGAAATCCCGGACATACTTCGTTTCAAGGAGTTCAGCCATCATTTCATAAGGTATCACTTCCACTTTCTGGATCTCGTTTGAAGTTCTAAACCCATCAAAAAAATTAAGGAAAGGTATTTTGGATTTCAAGGTAGATAGATGAGCTACCACAGCAAGATCCATTACTTCCTGTACAGAACCTGCGGCAATTAAGGCAAAACCTGTATTTCTTGCAGACATGACATCGGAATGATCACCAAAAATAGATAATGATTGACATGCAAGAGAACGTGCTGAAACATGAAAAACGGTTGGAAGCACCTCACCCGCAATTTTATGCATATTAGGAAGCATAAGCATCAGTCCCTGAGACGCTGTAAAAGTCGTGGTCAATGCACCTGCAGAAAGACTTCCATGAACTGCTCCTGATGCACCCCCCTCTGATTGCATTTCAATAACCTGCAGAGTCTGTCCAAAAAGATTTTTTCTGCCCTGGGAAGCCCATAAATCCGCCAGTTCTCCCATCAAAGATGAGGGAGTAATCGGATAAATAGCAGCAACTTCACTGAATGCATAAGCCACATGCGCAGCAGCTGTATTACCATCAATTGGTTGATAAAGTTTCTTCATCTTTCATCTCCTTTAAAATAGAATATAATTAAAAAATATTATCTCATTCTCTTAACTCTGTTCTTCCTTCTAAGGCTTTTTTTATGGTCACCTGATCTGCAAAATCAATATCAGATCCAACAGGAAGGCCCATTGCTAATCGAGTCAATTTTATGGGGAAATCTTTCAATAATCTTGCTAAATAGGTGGCTGTAGCTTCACCTTCAGTTGTAGGATTTGTAGCAATAATCACCTCCCTATAATTTCCTTCTCTAATTCTTTCTATCAATTTATCGATTTTAAGCTCATCGGGTCCCATCCCTTTAAGTGGAGAAAGAACACCTAAAAGCACATGGTATCTTCCATGATATATCCCTGTTTTTTCTATAGAAGAAACATTAAAGGGTTCTTCAACCACACAAAGCATCCCATTGTCACGAGACTCATCGGAACAATATTTGCAGGGATCGACATTTGTAAGGCTATTACAAATGGAACAGTAAAATGTATTCTTTTTTGCCTCTCTTATAGCATCTGCCAAGAGATTAGCATCTTTGTCGGGAACGCTTACAAGATAAAACGCAATCCTTTGAGCTGTTTTAGCCCCAATGCTTGGGATTTTCTTTAACTCTTCAATAAGGCGGTTTAAAGGATGTTCCTGTGTAAACATCATAAAAGACCCGGAATCTTAAAGCCCGCTCCCATGACTCCCAACTTTTCAGATACACTTTTATCCACTTTTGCTCCTGCATCATTGAAAGCTGCAATGACTAAATCCTGAAGCATTTCGATATCTTCTTTATTGACTACCTCTGGATCTATTTTAATAGAAATTAAATTCTTTAATCCATCTACAATAACAACTACCATCCCTCCTCCGCTTGCTCCTTCTATTCTCATTTCTGCCAATTCTCTCTGAAGCTTTTCCTGCATTTGTTTTGCATTTTTTATCATTTTTTGCAGGTTCGGCACATTTTTCATTATTATTCTCCTATAAGAATGAAAATTATTTTTTCTTAAGCCTTTCTTTTGATTCTATAGAAAGTATTTGCGCCTTAAAAGTATTCAAAAAAGACTGAACATTAGCATCCTTCAAAACAGCATCTACATCTCTCTTTTTCTTTCCTTGCTCTTCCTCTTGTTTTACTGAATTTGTCTCTTGTAAGGGTAAACCGGATGAAATTTTTTCTGATATTTGTTTTTTATTAGCCAGATTATTCGAATAAGATAACCTACTCTCGCTTTTTTCTTTCTTACTTAAATCAGAAAATCCAGAATCACTATAAAACTTTGATCTATCAGCAACCTTATTTTTTAATTCTTCTATTTCTTTTATTATTTCCTTTAATGGAGTTATTTCTTTAAAGTGGCACAACCTTACAAGGACACTTTCTAAGAATATTCGGGGATGAGAAGATAATCTTAAATTTTGTTCTTCTTTCTGAAGTGCAAGAAGATAACGAAGTAAATCCTCTGTAGAAGTCCTACCCGCTTCTTCTTTCAGATGTTTCATATCCTCATCATTTAAAATCAATAAATCTTGAGGATTTTTAACAGATTTAATAAGAATGAGATTTCTAAAATGATGAACCAATTCTCTGTAAAAAAAGCGTATATCATAACCTTTATCAACAAGTTGTTCCACAAGGTGGAAAATTTCTTCTGGTTTTTGTCCTACAATGGCTTGCGAAAATTGAAACATAATTTCTCTTTTAATGGTTCCTAAAATTTCTCTTAAATCCTCATCAGATACGTTTTCACCCGAAAAAGCCACTGCCTGATCAAGAAGACTCTGTGCATCTCTTAAACTCCCATCAGCAGCTTCGGCAATAAGAGATAATCCGTAAGATGAAATTGTGATACTTTCTCTTTTAGTTATATACAAAAGATGATTTATTATGTCTTTCTGAGAAATCTTTCTAAATTCAAAATGCTGACATCTGGAGACTATTGTAGCAGGAACTTTATGGAATTCAGTGGTTGCTAAAATAAAAACTGTATGAGGGGGAGGCTCTTCTAACGTTTTTAATAAAGCATTAAATGCCTCACGGGTGAGCATATGAACTTCATCTATAATAATAACCTTGTAACGGTAGCGAATAGGCCTGTATTTTATTCCTTCGCGAAGAGACCTGACTTCATCAATACCCCTGTTAGATGCACCATCTATCTCTAATACATCTACAGAATTATCCTTGTTAATTTCTCTGCAGGATTCACAATTATTACAAGGAGTTGCAGTTGGACCTCCATGACAGTTCAACGCTTTCGCAAGAATGCGAGCAGTACTAGTTTTTCCCACCCCTCTCATTCCAGAAAAAATATAAGCTTGAGCTATCCTGTTCTTCTCAATTGCATTTTTCAGTGTTTGAGCAACATGGTTTTGGCCTATTAAATCCTCAAATACCATAGGTCTGTATTTTCTAGCATAAATTTCATAAGCCATTTTTTATATTATCTTATAAATATAATAGGTAAAGGGAAGATTGTTCCTTTCATACCTTGTAGAAAATATATTATCATACTTCTCTATGAATTCAAAAATCAATTTTTATTTGGCTCAAGTCAGGTGTTGAGCCTTTTTAGTTTGATTAAATTAAATAATTATTATACGTTTCTTTAAGTGAATAAACAAACAAATCTCCTCGAAATTCACACTGCCGTTCTGCTGTTTGGATTGGCAGGACTCTTTGGAAAATGGTTAATTGAACTCTCTCCTATCACTATCGTCCTCGGACGAGTCTTTTTTGCAAGTCTAACTCTTGCTATATTTCTTTTATTTTCAAAGCAAAGCCTAAATATTTCTCCCGCAAAAAATTATCTGATTCTAATTTTTCTCGGGCTCATCTTATCGATCCATTGGATCTCTTTTTTCAAATCCATCCAGGTTTCTACTGTTGCTGTAGGACTTCTTTCTTTCTCGAGTTACCCTATATTTACAACATTTCTTGAACCATTAATTCTTAAAGAAAAAATCATAAAGCCTAATATAGCATTTTCTTTTTTATGCGTAATGGGTATCTTTCTAATCGTTCCAAGATTCGAAATCAAAGAATCTATTTTTACTGGAGTTTTATGGGGTTTATTATCCGGGCTTACTTTTTCTCTATTAACAATTCTAAACAGAAAATTAACTCAGAATTTTTCAAGCTTGGCTATAGCTTTTTTTGAGGATTTTTTTGCTCTGATCTTTCTTTTACCCTCTTTTTTTATTCTTCATCCTACTTTAAGTATCAACAATCTCATTCTTCTCCTTTTACTCGGCATATTCTGCACTGCTATATCCCATACCCTCTTCATAAATGGAATGAAATACATAAAAGCACAAACGGCAAGCATTATTAATTCTTTAGAACCAGTTTACGGAATCATCTTTGCTTTTTTTCTGCTTCACGAAATTCCATCTCTCAGGACAATTGTTGGAGGAACTGTCATCCTTTGTAGCCAGGCAGTTATTGTTTTTAAAACTCTAAGCTAACAATACAGGGTTTTACCCTCCCCTGACCATGAATCATCATAAAAATGAACAATAATATTTAAATTTTTAATCTAATTCCTTAAATACCTTTTTAATTTTCTTCAATGCCCAGTTAAGCTCTTTTTCTTTTATAATCAAAGGAGGAGCAAAACGGATTACGTTTTCGTGGGTCTCTTTACAGAGCAAGCCCTCTCTTTCTAAAGCTTCACAGAAACGTCTGGCTCCCCCTGCTTCCGGTTTCAATTCTATACCAATAAGCAGACCTTTCCCTCTTATTTCTTTTATGTGTTTACTTTTGATAGTCTTAAGTTTTTCAGTGAAATATTCCCCTTGAATAGCTGCATTTTCAACCATTTTCTCTTCTTTTATAACCCTCAAAGATTCTCTCGCTACAGCACAAGCAAGGGGGTTTGCCCCAAAAGTTGAACCGTGTGTTCCAGGAGTTAAAAGGCCCAGAACATCTCTTTTAGAAAGTACAGCAGAAACGGCGTAACACCCACCACCAAGAGATTTTCCGATGATGAGAACATCAGGCTTTACATTTTCATATTCGCATGCAAAAAGTTTTCCAGTCCTACCTAATCCGGTTTGAATTTCATCTACTACGAATAAGACATTGTTTTTCTCACAGATTTCTTTAGACTTGCTCAAATAACCTTCCGGCGGCATAATGATTCCAGCTTCAGCCTGAATCGGCTCTAAAAGGAATCCCGCTGTATTTGGAGATATAGCTGTTTTTAAAGCTTCAAGATCACCATAAGGAATTACTACAAACCCGGGTGTGAAAGGACCAAAATCCTTTCTGTATAAAGCCTCTGTTGAGAATCCAACTATCGTAACAGTCCTTCCATGAAAATTATTGGCACACACAATGATTTCAGCCTTATCCTGAGGAATATCCTTCTTTTGATATCCCCACATACGTACAACTTTTATTGCTGTTTCAACCGCTTCTGCGCCAGAATTCATGGCAAGCACTAATTCAAATCCCGTCATATCACAAAGCTCTTTAGCCAACATTGGCCATTGATTATTACGAAAAGCACGTGAAGTTAAAGTCAAATCCTTTGCTTGCTTTGTTAAAGCCTTTATTATACGGGGGTGACAATGTCCATGATTTAGAGCCGAATATGCACTTAGAAAATCAAGATATTTTTTCCCTTCTACGTCCCAGATCCAAATACCTCTTGCTTTTTCAATTACAACATCTAAAGGATGGTAATTATTTGCTCCGTATAAATCTTCGACATCAATGAAAAATTTGGAATCCATTATTTTATCTCCTTCTGTTTTTGTAAATTATATGGCGGAGAGGATGGGATTCGAACCCATGGTACAGCATCTAACCGCACACACGCTTTCCAAGCGTGCTCCTTAAGCCACTCGGACACCTCTCCGTATTAATCAAATATATATAAAAAAATATCAAATTCTAAATTATCAAAAAAAGAAAATAAGGTCAATCAAAGCCGCAAATGCAGTATTAAAGAAAAGATTTCATCTTTGCCGTCTTTCTGGCGGAGAGGGTGGGATTCGAACCCACGATCCTGATCGCTCAAGATAACGGTTTTCGAGACCGTCGCTTTCAACCACTCAGCCACCTCTCCTTATAAACTCATAATAAATTTGACCTATCGCTTATCTATAAAAAAATCTTTTATGATATCTCTGCACTCTTCTTCAAGAACACCGCCTTTTATTTCTATCCGGTGATTCATTTTCTCAAAGGGAAATTCCATTACTGATTTCACTGCTCCACCTTTCAGGTCAGGGGCACCAAAAACTAACCTTCGAATTCGGGCATGAACAGCGGCTCCCAAACACATTGCACATGGTTCTAAAGTTACAAACAAATCACAATCTAAAATTCTATAATTCTTTCTTTTACGGCA
>Ga0209121_10001171_pt1 | contig 27428 bp, 26 predicted proteins | sample Cruoilmetagenom3_FD_187292 | JGI IMG/M metagenome (GOLD analysis project Ga0209121, IMG submission 187292) | Oil polluted marine microbial communities from Coal Oil Point, Santa Barbara, California, USA - Sample 3 (SPAdes) (version 2) | ecosystem: Environmental > Aquatic > Marine > Oil seeps ...
CGGAGAGACAGGGATTCGAACCCTGGAGACGGTCTCCCGCCTACACACTTTCCAGGCGTGCGCCTTCGACCACTCGGCCACCTCTCCGTGCCGCGCTATCTATCCCGCCGAGCGCGGGGGTGACAAGAGGGCGCGGCAAAAAAGCTGCGCCGCCGGTCAGCGACAGATCCGGACGCCGGATTTTGTCAGGTCGCGCATGAATTTGAGCGCTTTCGATTTCGGCGCCGAAACGGCGTACGAGGTGCCCGCGCGACGATTGAACCGTCTCATCGCCGCCTTTGAGCCCGCGCCCCAGACCCCGTCAATCGCCCCCTTGTAGCACCCGTGCTTGCGGAGTTGGTTCTGGGCATTGCGAACACGCTGCCAACTGGCCGTTTCCGGCGCCGGCTTTGGCGTCGGGGCGACGACAATCGGCGGGCCCACGACCACTGGGCCGACGACCGGACCGGGCGCCGGGGGCGGCGCTGCGATCAGCGGCACCCGGTCTCCCGGCACGTCGTCGAGCGACACACCCATCTGTTCGAGCAGGGCGAAGGCCCGGGTCGCCCTGCCCCACAGATCGTTGAGGCGGTTGCGGGCGATCACCCGGAACGCACCCTCGGGGAATTGCTCGAGATAGGCGAGATAGAGCATCGGGTCGCCGCTATCCTTGACGGTCTCCCAGAAGGCCACCTCGACCTCCGGGTCATATGCCGGCGCCGGGCCGGGAAACGCCGGCGTCGCGCGCACGGTCGCGCCGCCCTCCACGCCCGGGGTGACTGCGATCTGTGCAACCGCGGGTGCGGCCAGGACCGCGAGCATGGCTGCAATTTGAACGACGCGTGATTTCATCCTGTTACCTCTCTGCCCCGCCTGCCCGGCGCTTGCCGCACCGACAGGGCCTTGATGTCTGCCTCGCGCGCGGGGGCCGGCGCAAGCTGGCTTGCGGGCACGGCGCGGCGCGGCGATGCGGGCAGCGCTCCCACGCGCCCGAGCGCCGCTACCCGCCGTGGGCCCCGCGCGCGCTTAGCCTACGCACTCGGGCTGTTGAAATTACGCCATTTTTGCGAAACCACCAAGGCCGGACCCTTGGCCGGGACGGCCTCAGGCCGGTTTCGTGGCAGACAGCGAGAAGGCCAGCGGCAGCCAGCGTTTGTCGGGCCAGCGGTACATGCCGCCGGGTGCCGGCGTCAGCATGGAATACATCGGCCAGGGCACCGTGTCGTGCTCATGCAACCAGTCGAGCCGCAGCCCGGCTCCGGCCAGCGCGGTGAGAATGTCGCCCAGTTGATGATCCCACCAGTATTCGTGCCCCGCGCTCAATGCCGGGAAATCGCCGGTATAGTCCGACGGCGCGTCCTCTTTCATGAGCCCGTAGTCGAGATAGGGCACGTACCAGTTGGGCCGCCCCTCGACGTCGCCGCCCGCCTCCTCGGTGTCGAACACCAGCGCGAACGGGTGCCCCTCGGCGAGGTAGAGCGCGCCGCCCGGTGCCAGAAGCGCCGCCACGACCCGTGCCCAGCCTGCGAGATCCGGCAACCAGCCGATCGCACCCCAGGTGACGAATACCCGGTCGAACGGCGCTCCGTCCGCGAGCGCCGTGGGGGCGTCGTAGAGATCGGCCTCGACGAACCGCGCGCGCTCGGCGAGGCCCAACTCGTCGGCCAGCCGCCGGGCCGTCGCGATCGCCGCGCCGGAGAAGTCGAGCCCGACCACCTGGGCGCCCTTCTGGGCGAGCGTCAGGCTGTCGCGGCCGAAATGGCATTGCAGATGGGCGATCTTGAGACCCGCGACATCGCCGATCTCGCCCTCCTCGATCGGGTGCAGCACCGCCCTGCCCTCGCGCAGCGGCGTCAGGTCGTAGGCCGCCGCTTCGAGATGGATGCCGACACGTTCGTCCCAGGTCGCCCGGTTCGCTATGCGCCAGTCCTCAGGCCAGTCCTCGGGCCAGTCCTCGGGCCAGTCCTCGGGCCAGTCCTCGGGCCAGTCCTCGGGCAACCCGGTTTCCGGCACTCTGTCGTTATCCATGCTGGCCTCCCCGCGGATCGGGTCAGAATACCCGGAACGAGGCGGTGAACGGAAGGTGGTCCGACACCTGAGCGCGGAATTTCTCGCGGCCCATGCCGGTGTCGGTCAACGCCCAGTGCATCGGGAACAGCTTGAGGCTGCCGCGGATGTAGCGGGTCGAGTATCGCCGGCTTACCGCGAACCCGTCGAGCAGGTTGGCCCGCCCACTTTCGAGGATGTGGGAATAACGCTCCTGCAAGTCCCAGGATGAGACGAAATCCATCACGTCGGCGCCGCCGAGGTGGTGGAAATTGCTCACGTCCTGCCCGGGGATCATGTTGAAATCTCCCATCAAGAGGATCGCGTGCTGTTTGTAGCCAGGCGTCTCGTGCAAGACCGTGATCCAGTCGCCGATCACCCGCGCCTGGCTGTCGCGCTTGGCCTGGTCGTCCGCGTCGCGCCCCGATTTGAGGTGCACACCGATCACCACCGCCTTGAACCGCCGGCCGATGCGCACGTCGACCGCGACCGCCTGGCGTCCGCCCCGGTAAAGGCCCTGCGAACCAGGCACCAGCCGCGGGTTCGACACCTCGACACCGGGTTTGTGCAGGAAGCCGATGTCGAGATGGCTCTCGGGCTGCGCCAGCATCGTCACCGTGTACGCGAGCCCCTTCTCGGCGAGCTTTTCGGCGAGCCAGTGGATGTGGCTCTCGGGGAAGACTTCCACCAGGGTAACGAACTCGGCGTCGAGCAGTGCCAGGCCGAGCACCTGGTGCCAGGCCTGACGTGTGTCGGGCAGGATCCCCTGGCAATCGCCGCCAGGGAAGCAATCGTTGGCGGCGAGGTTCCAGACGGCGAAGCGGGCGGTGGTGCGGTTGAATGCGGTCATGAGAAATCCGATGGAGGTTTGAAATACCCCCTCAGGATACCACGTTTCCGAGCCGTTTGGACGGATCTATGCCTCGACGAGATGGATGTTGACCCGCCGGTTCAGCTTGCCCTTCTTCTCGACCTTTCCGAGCCGCACCGGGCCGATCTCGCCGGTGCGCGCCACATGGGTGCCGCCGCAGGGTTGCAGATCCACCTGGTCGTCTTCGGTGCCAATCCGGATGAGCCGGACCCGTCCCGCCCCTTTCGGCGGCTGGACCGACATTGTCTTGACCAGCCCGGGGTTGGCGGCGAGCTCATCGTCGGTGATCCAGTCGACTGTCACACCGAGATCGCGTGCGATCAGCGCGTTCAGCGCCGCCTCGAGTGCCGCCTTGTCCTCGGGCGGTTGCTCCATCGCAAAATCAAGCCGACCCTTCTCCTCCCCCACCGCGCCACCGGTGACCGCAAAAGGCAGCACTACCGACAGCAGGTGCAGGGCCGTGTGCATCCGCATCAGCCGGTGGCGGCGGTCCCAGTCGAGCACTTGCTCGACAGCCGTCCCGACCGGAGGCAGGGCCGCGCCCGCGGCGGGCACAAGCACGATCTCGTCGGCGTCGCCTTTCACACAGGTCGCCACCGCCATCTCGCCGCCGGCCCAGCGCAATACACCGCTGTCGCCGGGCTGGCCGCCGCCGGTGGGATAGAACAGGCTGGCGTCGAGCACGACGCCGCCGCGGTCGGTCAGCGCAGTCACCCGACCGGGGGCCTCCCGCGTATAGGCATCGTCGCGGAACAGCGGTTCAGTCATCGGTGTCCTCCTCCAGTCCATTGCCGTGGCTCTGGGTCTCGGGGAGGTCCTCCGGTTCGACCCTGCGGCGCGCCTCGGCGCCTCCCTCTGCCGCACTGGACGCCGGTTGCGCGCCGGATTGGCCGACCGGCGCCCCGGCGCCATTCAACGCTTCCGGGTTGCGCAACCAGATGTCGCGCTGCGCGAACGGGATCTCGATGCCCTCGTCGGCGAACCGCCGGGCGATCTCGTGGTTCAGCTCCGTACGCACGTCGAGCATGAAGTTCACGTCGCGCAGGATCACCCGGACTTCGAAATCGAGACTGTCGGCGCCAAAGCCCTGGAACACCACCTTCGGCGCCGGATTGACCGTAACCAGCGGGTGCGCCTCGGCGATCTCGTAAAGAACCTTTGCGACCCACCTGGTGTCGGTGCCATAGGCCACGCCCACCGGCACGATCACCCGGCCGAGCAGGTTGCCGCGAGTGTAGTTGGTCACGATGCCCGAGATCAGATCCGAGTTCGGTACGATCACGTCAGTGCGGTCGAAGGTCTCGATCGTCGTCGAGCGTACCGAGATGTCTTTGACCGTGCCCATGGTGGTGCCAACCTCGATCCAGTCGCCCTTGCCGATCGGCCGCTCGACCAGGAGGATGACACCGGAGACGAAATTGGACACGATGGTCTGCAAGCCGAAACCGATGCCGACCGAGAGCGCCCCAGCGACGATGGCGAGCGAGGAGAGATTGATCCCGGCCGCCGTCACCGCCGCGACCGCCGCGAGGAAGATGCCGACATAGCCGACGCCGGAGGTCAGCGCGACCTGGCCGCCTTGCTCCATCCCGGTCTTGGGCAGGATGGTCGAGCCCAGCATCCCCTGCACCAGCCGCGTCGCCGCATAGCCGATGCCGAACACAACGGCGACGGTCAGCACGGTGGTCGGCGTAATCACCGCCTCGCCCAGGGTGATACCGGACCAGACCTTGTCCCAGAACTCGGTGAGGTCGCTGACCCGGTAGCCCCAGATCAGCGGCAGGAGCGGCATCGTGGCAATCGCAACGCCGACGCTGATCAGCACCGGCACCAGCGATTGCGTCGCCTCCGCGCGCTCACGCCGTGCGACAAGGGCGAAGATGTCGATGATGAAATGGTGCAGGATCATGACAACCGCGATCAACGCCAGCGTATAAATCGACGGGAACAGGGCAAAGACCGCCAGATTGCGGTAGCCGAGCGCGGCGGCCAAAGGCGCGGCGATGGCAACGAGGGTGAGCAGAGCGCCGAGCACGCGAACGGTGCTGTTGTAGAAACTGGTCGGCCTGTCTTCTTCTTCGGCCACGGCGGCCCCGTCGCCGCGGTAGCGCCGCATCAACCGCCCGAGCCGCCAGAGCACCGCGCTGCTCACCACGATCAGGGGAAAATCGAGTACCGCGAGTGTCGCGTCGGAATAGGCGTCGATCCGGCCGAGATCATCGAGCAGGATCTGCAGGCCGATCAGCACCCCCAACAATGCCGCCATCGCGTGGCCGAAGCGGACCCTGGCCGCGGGAAGGTCGAGCACGCGCCAGCTGGCGCCGGGAATACCGAAGACCCGGTTGCCGAGCCAGCGGGCGATGAACTGCACAACCACGATGCCGACGAAGGCCGAGACCATCTGCTCGCCGCGCGAGTCGAGCACGAAGGCATTGGCCACGGCGGCGCCGAGCAGGAGCGCGCCGAAACTCGGCACCCAGACCTGCAGCGCCGAGATGACGAAACCCCAGGCGCCCCGTACCGGTGGCGATTTGCCGTCCCTCATCCGCTCACCGATCCGGCGCACTGTCCGCCACCCGAACAAGAGCAGCACCAGCCCTACCAGGCCAAGGGGCAAGGTCAGGGGCAGCTCTGCGACCAGCGTGGCGCGCTGGGTCGCGTTGGACCAGGAGGAGATCGCAGCCGACCAGGCGAGCCGGAAGGTGCGGTTGAACGCTTCCAGTGCCGGCAACCAGGCACCGAAAGCGAAGGGGCTCGGCCCGCGCTGATTGACGTCTTTGACCTGCCGCGAGCGCAGGCTCTGGTCGAGCATGTTGACCAGCGTTTCGGCACGGGTATGGGCGAGACCGGCCCGGACCACCGGTGTCAGCAATGCGTCTAGCTCGGTTTCGAGCGCCACGCGCTGCGCCGCCGTTCCGGGCAGGTCTTCGGCGCTGTCGGCGGGCGCGTCTCCGAGCACCTTCAGCTGCGCGCGCAGCGCCTCGATCCGCACCGAACTGCCGTCCTTCGCCTCGGCAAAGGTTGCGCGCCACTCGACGAGGGCGCGGCGCAGATCGCCGAGGACACTGTCCGACACCCGCCCGCTTTCCAGCGCCGCCTCGACCCGGGTCGCGAAGCTGTCCCAGGCCTCGTAGTCGATGTCGCCCCAGCCCGCCATCAGGTCCCCGGCGACCTTCTCGGCGGTCGTCGGAACATCGACTGTGCCGGCGCTCGCCGAGGTCTCCGCCGTGTCGGTGCTGTCCTGCGCGCGCGCGCCGGGGGCCGCGACAATCAGGCCAAAGACGAGGCCAAAGACAACGCCAAAGACAAGGCCAAAAACGCGGGCGCGCGCGATGACCAGACGCCAGAGGGGCGATGTCCTGCGTGTCATACCACTTCTGTCACGTCCGGCAGATCCTGCGGCGCGCGGTCGAGCCAGCGGGGAACCGGCAGGCCCTTCTCGCGCAGGAAGGCGGGATTGTAGAGCTTGGATTGATAGCGGTTGCCGTAATCGCAGAGCATGGTGACGATGGTATGCCCCGGCCCCATCTCGCGGGCCATCCGCACGGCGCCGGCGATGTTGATCGCCGAGGAGCCGCCCAGCACCATGCCCTCCTGCTCCGCGAGGTCGAAGAGCAGCGGCAGCGCGTCTTCGTCCGCAACCTGCCAGGCCATGTCGGGGCGCAGGTCCTTGAGGTTTTCGGTGATCCGCACCTGGCCGATGCCCTCGGCGATCGAGCCCCCTTCGGTGGCGATCTCGCCGGTGGTGTAATAGCTGTAGAGCCCAGCGCCCATCGGGTCGACGAGGCCGATCTTCACGCCGTTCGGCTGGAGCGCCATCGCCACGCCCGCCAGCGTCCCGCCGGAGCCGACCGCGCAGACGAACCCGTCGACCTTGCCGCCGGTCTGGTTCCAGATCTCGGGGCCGGTGCCCTCGACATGGGCCTGGCGGTTGGCCACGTTGTCGAACTGGTTGGCCCAGACCGCCCCGCTTTCGTGGGTTTTGGCCAGCGCCTCGGCGAGGCGCCCGGAGTACCGGGCGAAATTGTTCGGGTTGCGGTAGGGCGCGGCGGGGACCTCGACCAGTTCGGCCCCTGCGAGCCGGATCATGTCCTTCTTCTCCTGGCTCTGGGTCTCGGGGATGACGATCACCGTGCGAAACCCCATCGAGGATCCCACCAGCGCCAGCCCGATCCCGGTGTTGCCAGCCGTGCCCTCGACGATGGTGCCGCCGGGCCCCAGTGCGCCCCGCGCCACCGCGTCGCGGATGATCCACAGCGCCGCGCGGTCCTTCACGCTCTGGCCGGGGTTCATGAACTCGGCCTTGCCGTAGATTTCGCAGCCGGTCGCCTCGGAAACGGCCCGGAGTTTCACCAGCGGTGTGTTGCCGATCAGCTCGGAGAGGTCTTTGCGCTGGTCCATGATGGGGCCCTTTTGCAGGTGGCGTCCGGGAATGTGTAGGACCCGCACGGGCGGAACTCAAGGCGGGCCGGGATCACGCTGCGGTGTCGCCATCCCGCGGGGGGGCATCGCGGCGCGCGCCGCGATCACGCCCGCGCGCGCGGGCGTTACGCCGGCGCGCGCCGGCGTGCCCCCGCCTCAGCCCCACAGTCGCACGCGGTTCAGCGCGAGCCAGTAGCTCGACAGGATCAGCGGACCCGTGCCCGCCTCGCCGCTGTCGATCAGCTCCATCAGCGTCTCGAAAGGGACGACATGGGTGCGGATGTCCTCGTCCTCGCCCGCCTCGCCGCCGAGCTTACCACCCTGCCCCGCCAGATCGGCCTGGGCCACAAAGGAGAACAGAAACTCCGTCACTGCCCCGGGGGACGGGTAATAGTCGGCGACCTTGTGAAGTGGGCCGAGATCGATCTCCGCCTCTTCCAGCGCTTCGCGCCGCGCTGTGTTCTCGGGGCTTTCGCCGGGGTCGATCCGGCCAGCGATGGGTTCGAGCGACCAGGACCTCGGATCGCCGCGCATAAGGGGGCCCGCGCGGAACTGTTCGACCAGCAGGACTGAATCGAGCACCGGGTCATAGGGCAGCACGGTCACCGCGTCACCGCCAATGAAAGCCGCGCGGCGGACCGGGTTCGACCAGCCGCCATCGAACCGGCGAAACCGCAAGTCCGGGTCTTCAAGGCTGAAATACTCGGTATAGGGGCGGCGCTCCTTGATGATCTCGATATCGCGCGTGGCGGTGAAATCGGTCCGGACCTCGGTGCCCGAATCCCGGGCGGCGCGAAGCCGGGTGGCCGCGCGCATGCACATCGTCGGCCATCGCCCGGCCATCTGTGCGGCGCTCACCCGTCCTGCATCCGTCATCGCTTCGCGTGCGGCGGCGACCCAGACTGGTCCGAGCGCCTCGCTCCAGGCGGCAAGGTCCCAGGGGCCGTCCAGGTCCGGCGGGTCGCCGGCCGGCAGGTAGGCCCGGGCCGCCACACCACCAAGCCGCCCGGTGCGGGCCTTGACCGGTGTGCCGACGTACCCCAGCACCCCTGCGAAAAAATCGGCACGTGCGCGCGTTTTCTCGTCGATCCCGTCGACCAACAACCCCGGCACCTCGCCGGAGCCCGGCACGATCGCCGGCTGCCGGCTGCCGGGGAGCCGGCCGAGCCGATAGCCCGTGAGGCGGGCTTCGGCAACGCTGTGCCCAAGCCCCAGCACCTCCGCGCGCAGCGGCGCATGACACAGCGGCCCGTAGAAAAACAATGCATCACTCACCGGAAATGCCTCCCGACGAAGCCGGTTATCATGCCCACGATCACGCCGCCAAAGGACATCGCGAGGATCACGTCGAGCTTCAGCACCTCGGTGTAGTCGATCAGTATGTTGAACACATCCTGCACCGCGTGCGTCGGGCTGCCGCCGTAGCTGTTGCGCATCGACCGGTCGACCATTTCCTCGACGGCGAACAGGACCGCGACCCAGAAGCCGAGCAGCACGGCCGATCCGAAGCCGATGGCCGCCCCCTGACCCTGTCCGCGCTCGAGCTGACGACCGGTGAACACCCAGCCGACCACCGCGCCCATGGCGGCGGTGACCGGGATCAGCATTTCTGCCGGTTCGCCGTCCGGCAGGTGGGGTTTTGCGAGCATTGCGACGTAGACACCGAGCGCGGCAAGTAGGACGGCGCCGACAAGACGGGCAAATGTGGGCATGGGATCTTCCTCTTTTGCCCCGCGCGAAGCCAGCGACGTGGGGCCGGTATTACTCGCGCGCCAGTTTCCGGTGCAGCTTCACCCCGCGCAACCCCAAATCTTGCCCCGTGCCGCCGCCAACGGGCCGATCTTTTTTGCCGGGACCATAGCAGTTTGGGCTTGTTTGTACTATATAACCAATGTTGCCATTCCGATGATGGAGGGTCAGATGACACGGAAACGCGACTGGCTCCCGACGATGTGGAGCGACTGGGGCGAAGACCAAGGAAGCCGGTTGTCCGCCTTGCGCAGACAGCTGGACACGCTGATGGATGACTTCGACCGGGGCGACCTGATCAAAGGCGATTTCCACGTGCGCACCAACGTCAGCGAAACCGAGACCGACGTGCGGATCACCGCCGAGCTCCCAGGCATCGAGCGCGATGACGTCGATGTCGAAATCACCGGCGACACGGTTACGATCACGGGTGAGAAGACGGACGAAAAACACGAGACGCGCGACGAGGAAGGCCGCGCTTTCCGGCGTATCGAGCGCCGCGCCGGCAGCTTCAAACGCACAACTCGTCTTCCGTTCGAGATCGATCCCGAGACCGTGGTCGCCGACATCAAGAACGGCGTTCTCACGGTCACGGTCCCGAAACCGGCCGCGATGAAAATGCCGGCCCACAAGATCGACGTCAAGACCGCCGCCTGACGGCCGGTGTTCGTTAGGCCCCGCCCGCGAGGATATCGCGGGCGGGGTTTCATGCTCGTTCAGGTGCCGCGGACTTCGTCCTGCAACCCGCGCAAGATCGCCCAGCACATCAGCAGCAGCACGATCGTGAACGGCAGCCCGGTTGAAATCACCATCGCCTGAAGGCTGGACAGCCCGCCGCCGATCAGCAGCACGATCGCCACGGCGCCTTCGAAGATGCACCAGAACACCCGCTGCGGCACCGGCGCGTCGACCTTGCCGCCGGCGGTGATCGTGTCGATCACCAGCGAGCCGGAATCCGACGAGGTGACAAAGAACACCACGACGAGGATGATCCCGACGAAGGAGGTGATGCTGGCAAGCGGCAATTCCTTCAACATTTCAAAGAGTTTGAGTTCAAGCGGCGCGTCCTTCACAGCGGTGTAGCCGTCCTGGACGAATTGCTGGATCGCAGTGCCCCCGAAAACGCTCATCCACAGAACGCAGACCAGCGACGGCACCAGAAGGACCGCAATGATGAACTCACGCACCGAACGGCCACGGCTGACGCGGGCGATGAACATGCCGACGAAGGGCGACCAGGAGATCCACCAGGCCCAATAGAACGCCGTCCAGCCCTGGCGGAAGTTGTCGTCCGCACGTGCGAAGGGGTTGGAAAGCGCCGGCAGGTACTCGCCGTAAGCCAGCAGGCTCTTGCCGAACCCGGTCAGGATCGCGAGCGTGGGGCCCACCAGGAGCACGAACAATAGCAGCAGCGCCGCCAGCCCCATGTTGATCTCGGAGAGGATCTTCACCCCGCCGTCGAGGCCGCGCACAACCGAAATCAACGCCACCGAGGTGATCGCGGTGATCAGGATCACCTCGGTCGTCGGTCCGACCGGCACGCCGAAAAGCAGGTTGAGACCTGCGTTGGCTTGTGTCGCGCCGAACCCGAGCGAAGTCGCCAGGCCAAACAACGTGGCAAACACCGCCAAGGTGTCGATCACATGCCCGGTCCAGCCCCAGACCCGGTCGCCGAAGATCGGGTAGAAGGCAGAGCGGATGGTGAGCGGCAGGCCCTTGTTGTAGCTGAACAGCGCCAGCGCCAGCGCCACCACGGCATAGATCGCCCAGGGGTGCAGGCCCCAGTGGAAAACCGTCGCCGCCATGCCGAGCCGGATCGCCTCGGCCTCGTTGCCGGCAGCCGCCCCGAGCGGCGCCCAGTCGGTGCGCGCGCCGCCTTCTTCGGTGATCCCGCCGAGCGAGCTGGAGAAATGGCTCATCGGCTCGGAAACGCCGTAGAACATGAGCCCGATCCCCATCCCGGCCGCGAACAGCATCGCGAACCAGCCGATGTAGCTGTAGTCGGGCGTCGCATCCGCACCGCCCAACCGGACCGAGCCAAAGCGGCTGAAGATCAGGAAGACGCAGAACAACACGAAGATGTTGGCCGCGGCCAGAAAGAAGCCGTCGAAGGTCGAGGTGATCGCCGGCCGCAGCCAGCCGAAAAAGCTCTCGGCCTGTTCCGGCAGCACCAGCGCGTAGAACACGAAAGCAATAATCGACAGTCCCGAGATGAGAAAGACGGGGTTGTGGATGTCGAGCCCGAAGGGGCCGACCGAGGTTTCGATATTGTCCTGACCGATCTCATAGTCGGTCTCGATGAGTTGGGAATGTCCCTCGGGTTCGGGGATTCCCTGTGCGTCGGTATCTGACATGTTTGAATGATCCTGTTCGCTGTTTGAAAGGCGCGCCCGGCGTCAGCCGCGCACGACCATCACCGAGGCCCGGGCATGGGCCGCGATCTTGCCGCCGTTCGACGGCCAGACGTAGTCCACGAGCCCCGGGATATGGCTTTGCATCACCACGAGGTCGGCTCCGGTCTCGTCGACCGCGCGCAGAAGCGCGTCGTCGACCTCGGTGGTGGGGTCATGGGCAATGGCCGGATGGGCACGGGTCTCGATGCCCAAAGCCGCGCCCTGCGCCGTGGCGAATTCCGCCAGTTTCCGGGCAAACTCCCCCGGGTTATGGGCAAACGTTCCGGGCACCGGACTTGTGACGCCCACATAGGTGATGCTCGCACCCCAATGGCGTGCGAGATCTGCGGCCACCGCGAGCGCATGGGCAAGCGTCGCCTCATGCGCCAGGTCAACCGGCACCATGATCTGTCGGTACATGTCTCTCCCCTTCGCGCGGGTGAGCCGACCCTGTCCGCGCCGGATCGGCGCGGCATCGCTCCCCTCGCGTCGTTGTGGTGTCGGGGGGCGATACGGCGTTTCCGCACCACGTCCGCCCTGCCTCAGCGTAACGGGAACAGGGCGCGGAATGCAAAGGGCCGCGTCGCAACGCGGCCCGTTTACGACATTTCGCCCCTTGGTCAGGCGTTCACGTCGACGACGATCCGGCCTTTCACCTGGCCTTTGAGGATGTCCGCGCCGAGGCCGGGCAGATCCGCGAGGACCGCAGGCGTCACCATCTCCTCGAGCTTGTCCATGGCCAGATCTTTCGCCACCCGCTCCCAGGCGCGCAGGCGGTTCTCGAAGGGCTGCATCACGCTGTCGATACCCAGCAAGTTCACGCCGCGCAGCAGAAACGGGATGACACTCGCCGGCAGATCGGCCCCGCCGGCGAGCCCCACCGCGGCGACACTGCCGCCGTATTTCATCTGGCCGAGCAGCCGCGCCAGCATCGCGCCGCCCACGGCGTCGACGCAACCGGCCCAGATTTCCTTCTCGAGCGGGCGCTTGACTACCTCGTTGATCTCTCCTCGCGGCACGATCCGCGCGGCGCCGAGGCTCTTGAGGTATTTCGCCTGCTCGGGCCGCCCGGTCACGCCGGCGACCTCGTAGCCGCGCCCCGCGAGAATCGCCGTCGCCACCGATCCGACACCGCCTGCGGCGCCGGTGACCAGCACTTCGCCCTTGTCCGGGGTGAGCCCGTGGTCTTCGAGCGCCATCACGGCGAGCATGGCGGTCAAGCCGGCGGTGCCGATGGCCATCGCCTGGCGGGACGTGAGGGCTTCGGGCAGCGGCACCAGCCAATCGGCCTTCACCCGGGCCTTCTGGGCATAGCCGCCCCAATGCACCTCGCCGACGCGCCAGCCAGTGAGCACCACCTTGTCACCGGGACTGTAACGCGGATCGTCCGAAGCCTCGACGGTGCCGGCGAAATCAACTCCGCCGACATGCGGATAGGTCCGCACGAGCCCACCGCCCCTGGGCGACAGGCAAAGCCCGTCCTTGTAGTTCACGGTGGAGTACTCCACGGCCACCGTCACGTCGCCTTCGGGCAGGCTGTCTTCACCGATCTCCCGGATCGCCGCCGTTGCCATCCCGTCGTCGCCCTGCTCCAGAATGAGTGCCTTGAACATATTGCCTCCCGCTGCGGTTGAACCTCGTGTTTCGGCCCGCGTCTGGCGTGCCGGTCTGGGCACCTATAATCATCGACAATGCTGTTTAGAAGCCCAATCCCGCCCATCGCCACCCCACCTCCGAGGCTCGGTTGACGGACGTCTGCAATACTGGCAAGCAAGGTGTCATTGCCCGGAGCGGCGCCAGCAAGCCGCTTGATGGGAACCGTGTGTAAGCGAGGGCTCGGCTCGGAGCCATGTGTCGTATCAGGAGGCCAGGTCGTGACACCGCGGAGTGTTTTTTACGGTCTGTCGGCGCTTGTAGCCTTGTCATTGTCCGCCAGCCCCACAGTGGTCCAGGCCGACGGCAGCGGGATTGATTTCAACTGGCACGGAGCCTTCACACCCTGCGCGGGCGATTGCGCGGTATACGCCTTCGCCGGACGCCAGACGATCACCTCGCCCGGCATGGCCTTGGGCATCGCCGACATCACCCAGGGCGAATACGGCTTTGTCCTGCCAACCCCGGTCTGGAACTACGACTGGGAAGACTCGGGCATCGTCGGCTTCGCCTTCTCGCGCGAATTCGCCTCGCTCTCCTACAACGGCGCGGATCTTCTCGGGTTCGAGGCCGAAGCCGGCGCCGCGAAGCGCTTCGGCGATCAGACCGAAGCCGAATACTGGGCCGCGCTTTACCTGCGCTGGAAATGGTTTCCCTGGAACGACGTGATCAAGACCAGCTTCGCCATCTCCACCGGGCTCAACTACGTGAGCGGCATCTCCGATTATGAGCTTCGTGTCAGCGGCAACGGCGAAGGCTCGAACCTGATGCACTTCTTCTCTCCCGAGATCACCTTGGCCCTGCCCGACAAGCTCGAGCAAGAGCTTGTCTTCCGGATGCACCACCGTTCGGGCATACAGGACGACGATGGCTTGCCTGGCTTCTCTATCTTCAACTACGCCGACACGGGCGCAACTTACGCGACCGTCGGGTATCGTTACAGATTCTGAGCTTCGGCCGCGCACACCCCCTTCACACCCGCATCCACACCCCCTATATTCCTGTTGTCCCCTCGGGGACTATGGACATAAACGCGCTCGTAATAAGCGGATTGGACCCGGGGGCGGTACCCGGCGGCTCCACCAAAGACCCCTCGTTGGGGGGACAGCGGGGCCGAAATAGGATCGACAAACGTCTAAAGGGGTTTGCTTTGTCTCGGTGAGGTACCACCGTTATCGGTCCGTAAAGCATAATTGCCAACGACAATCGTGCTCCGATCGCTCTCGCCGCTTAAGCGGTGTGAAAGATCGAAACTTAAGCCCTTGCGCCTAGCCGCGTAAGGCGGGGTTCGCAGGCGCCTGGCAACAGAAGCCTGCACTTTCCCCCTCGCCTGACCCCCTCGCCTGAACGGACATGGTCAGGTCGCAAGTCGCCGGCTCGCACTTCGCGCGATCAACGATCGAACGGTGACAATCGCCCACGCTCATCTGCGCGTACCGGCCTATCTCCGCATAGCGTTCGTCGCCCCGAGCGTTTCGGGCGCGGCCCTTGCCCGCCGACACAGGGCCTTTCCTTCCAACCCGAATCCCGTATGTTGAAACGAAAGCGCCCCGGAGGTCCCGATGTCGCGGTCGATCGACTATGGCAACCTGATGCACGACGCCATGCGCGGTCTCATCCGCGACGTGCTTACGGGCGTGGCCGAAACCGGCCTGCCCGGCGCGCATCATTTTTTCATCAGCTTCGACACCGGCCATCCGGATGTCGAGATCGCCGACTGGCTGTCGGACCGTTTCCCCGACGACATGACCGTGGTCATGCAGCACTCGTTCGACGACCTCAAGGTCGATGAAGAAGGCTTCGCCATCACGCTCAATTTCGGCAACCAGCCCGAGCGGATGTACATCCCCTTTGACGCGATCCGCACCTTTGTCGACCCCTCGGTCGAGTTCGGCCTGAGGTTCGAGACCCAGGACAGCGAAGACGAGGCAGAAGAAGCCGCCGACGCCACGGCGCCTGAAGAGGTGCCCATGGAGGACGCGGATGACGACGACGCGAAGAAGGACGCCGACGTCGTCAGCCTCGACAGCTTCCGCAAATAGACCCGGTAGCACGGCCCTGAACCGTTTCAACTTCCCTTTGAAACACACACGTCGTCAATCGCGTGCGAGCCAAAGGCAAGTGGCAGCGATTGGCGATCCGACACAAAGTCGGAACGCTTTGCATTGCACCAGAACAGTCCAGCCGCTAGACGGCATGCAACGGCATACTTTGGAGGACACCCCATGACCAAGACCCGCACCGAGACCGACAGCTTCGGCCCCCTCGAAGTACCCGCAGACAAGTACTGGGGCGCCCAGACCCAGCGCTCCCTGATGAATTTCCCGATCGGCTGGGAAAAGCAGCCCGTCGCGATCGTCCGCGCGCTGGGGGTCGTCAAGCAAGCCTGCGCCGAGGCCAACAAGGCCGCCGGCGTGCTCGACGCGAAACTAGCCGACGCGATCGTGCAGGCTGCGGGCGAAGTCATCGCGGGAGACCATGACACCCATTTCCCGCTGGTGGTCTGGCAGACCGGATCGGGCACGCAGTCGAACATGAACGCCAACGAGGTCATCGCAAACCGGGCGATCGAGATCCTTGGCGGCACCATCGGCTCGAAGGATCCGGTCCATCCGAACGACCATTGCAACATGGGCCAGAGCTCCAACGACACCTTCCCGACCGCAATGCATATCGCCGCCGCCATGTCGGTACGCGACGTCGCCCTGCCCGGCCTCGAAAAGCTCGCCGCCGGGCTGGAGGCGAAGTCGGCGGAGTTCAAGGACATCATCAAGATCGGCCGCACCCACACCCAGGACGCGACCCCGCTCACCCTCGGTCAGGAGTTCTCCGGCTACGCCCAGATGATCCGCAACGGGATCGACCGGGTGAAGCTCGCACTTCCGGGCATCTACGAGCTGGCCCAGGGCGGCACCGCCGTCGGCACCGGGCTCAACACCCGCGCCGGCTGGGGCGAGGAAGTGGCCGACAACATCGGCAAGATCACCGGCCTGCCTTTCGTCACCGCGCCCAACAAGTTCGAAGCGCTCGCAGCGCATGACGCGATGGTGTTCCTGTCGGGCGCGCTCGCGACCGTTGCGGGGGCGATGTACAAGATCGCCAACGACATCCGCTTTCTCGGCTCCGGCCCGCGCTCCGGCCTCGGCGAGCTGATCCTGCCCGAAAACGAGCCCGGGTCCTCGATCATGCCAGGCAAGGTCAACCCGACCCAGGCCGAGGCGATGACCCAGGTGGCCGCACATGTAATGGGCAACGACGCGGCGATGAAATTCGCAGGCTCCCAGGGCCATTTCGAGCTCAACGTCTACAACCCGATGATGTCCTACAACCTGTTGCAGTCGATCCAGCTCATCGGCGACGTCGCCGACAGCTTCACCGAGCGGATGCTGATGGGCATCAAGGCCAACGAGGCACGGATCGAGAAGCTGATGACCGAAAGCTTGATGCTGGTGACCGCGCTTGCGCCCACCATCGGCTACGACAATGCCACCAAGGTCGCCAAGACCGCGCACAAGAACGGGACGACCTTGCGCGAAGAGGCGGTGGCGCTGGGCTTCGTCGACAAAGAGACCTTCGACAGGATCGTGCGCCCCGAGGACATGATCGGGCCGAAGGGATGACCGCATGGCGCGGCCCCTGACCTTCTGGTTCGACTTCGCCTCGACCTATTCCTACCTCTCTGCCCTGCGCGTCGAGGAAACAGCGAAGGCAGCGGGCATAGAGCTCATCTGGCGACCGTTCGCTCTAGGGCCGATCTTCGCGGCCCAGGGGTGGGACAGTTCGCCATTCAACATCTATCCCGCCAAAGGCCGGGCGATGTGGCGGGACATGGCGCGGATCGCCGCAGATCGTGGGCTCGCCTATCGCCCGCCTGCGGACCCCTCCCGGTTCCCGCAAAACTCGATGCTGGCGGCCCGCCTCGCCATTGTGGCCCTCGATCACCCGCAGGGGCCCCTGTTCTGCCGCGAGATCTTTCGCGCTCAATTCGAACGCGGACAGGACATTGCCGCCGCCGCGATCCTGGCCGATTGCCTCGATCGGGCGGGCTTGCCGGCAAATCTTGCCGCAGAAGCCGAAAGCGAGGCGAACCGTCCGCGGCTCCGAGAGGCCACCGAACGCGCCGTCGCGGCCGGGATATTCGGCGCCCCGAGCTTCACCCTTGGCGAGGAACTGTTCTGGGGCGATGATCGTCTCGAACAGGCGCTGATCTGGGCGCAAAGATGATCTGGGCGCAAAGAGAGGACCAATGACGGAGAAGCCGATCAACTTCAAGCGGTTCCGCAAGGACAAAGCGCGCGCCGAGAAGCGGGCGCGCGGCGACGAAAACGCGGCAAGGCACGGACGGACGCGCGCACAGAAGGCACTCGAGCGCGCGCGAGACGAGAAAGCGCGGCGCGATCTTGACGGGCATGAACGGAACGAACGCGAATGACCGCGCGCCCCGTCAAGCATTCGCTCACCTTGCGCGGGCACCGCACCTCCGTCTCCCTCGAAGCCCCCTTCTGGGAGGCCTTTCGCGCGGTCGCCGCGGACGAGGGCAAGGGGATCAACGAGCTTGCCGCCGAGATCGACGAAGCCCGGGGCGTATCCGCCGGGCTCGCCTCGGCGATCCGGGTCTACGTGCTGGCGCATTACCGCGGGCACCGCGAAAGCTGAGCACAGTCGGCTCGTCACCCAAGCCCGGGCCTGCAAGATCAAATCCGTTTCGGATTGGATCAATCTGAAAGAGGATTTCGATCCAGATTCAAGAACGAGCGAAAAATCCTGGGATCAGGCGGTTTCAGTCTGATCCGTCTTTGCTCTAGCGTCGGGGTAAACACCCCCGATGGAGCCCGCCCTTGCCCTATCTCATCCTGTTTCTCGCCGTCGCCGCCGAAACCATCGGTACCTCCGCGCTGCAAGCCAGCCAGCAGTTCACCAGGATCGGCCCCTCGATCCTGGTCGTCATCGCCTATGCGGTGAGTTTCTACCTGCTCGGCTGGGTGTTCAAATACATCCCCGTCGGCATCGCCTATGCCATGTGGTCGGGCCTCGGCATCATCCTCATCGCGCTGATCGGGCTGGCGGTATTCCGCCAGAAGCTTGATCTGCCCGCGATCCTCGGCATGGGGCTCATCCTCGCCGGCATCCTGGTGATTCACCTGTTTTCGGCGTCGGCCACCCGCTGAAGCGTTCGGCGGACCCCCGAAGCTTGCATCGGTCCTCGCGGCCGCGCCGAAGGTGAGAGGCAGCGATTGGCGTTTCAACGCCAAGTCGAACCGATATTGCCGCTGGCGCTTCCCGTCCGCGGACGGTATCCGAACCGCAAGCTCCTCAATGCAGGCCCGCCGATGCTGCTTCTCTCCGCGCCCTCCGACCACCATACGCCCCTGGAAGACGCCCTCGCCTTCCTCACCGGAACCGGGCTGGTGGCACTTTCGGTCCAGTTCCTGCAGGGCTCGGGCCTGATCACCGGCCAGATCGCGGGCCTCTCACTGGTCTTCTCCTATTGGGGCGACTGGCCGTTCGGCCTCGTCTTCTTCCTGCTCAACCTGCCGTTCTATTTCTTCGCTGTCGCCCGGATGGGCTGGCGCTTCACGGTCAAAACCTTCACCGCAGTTGCCCTGCTCTCGGGGCTCTCCGAAGCCATGGGCCAGCTCATCGCGCTGGATGTCGGCCACCCGGGTCTCGCTGCCTTTCTCGCCGGCATCACCGCCGGCACCGGGCTTCTCGTGCTCTTTCGCCACGGCGCCACGCTCGGCGGCATCGGCATCATGGCGCTCTACATCCAGGACCGGCTCGGCATCCGCGCCGGCCTCATCCAGCTCGGCTTCGACGCCCTCGTGTTCGGGCTGGCCGCCTTCCTCTTTGCCGCGCCGGTCGTGCTCTGGTCACTCGCGGGCGCGGTCCTGCTCAACGTCATCATCTTGATGAACCACCGGCGCGACCGCTACGTCGCCACCTGAGCTCGCCCCCGGGGCATCATGAGGGGTGGTGTTTGACCGCGCCCCGCGCTATGGCCCCGCGGTACCGCTATTGGAGGCCCCATGGACCTGCGCAACATCGCCATTATCGCCCACGTCGACCACGGCAAGACAACCCTCGTGAACGAGCTCCTGAAGCAGTCGGGCGTCTTTCGCGAAAACCAGGCCGTCGCCGAGCGGGCGATGGACTCGAACGACCTCGAACGCGAGCGGGGCATCACCATCCTTGCCAAGGCCACGTCCGTCGAGTGGAAGGGCACCCGGATCAACATCGTCGACACGCCGGGCCACGCCGATTTCGGCGGCGAGGTGGAGCGCATCCTGTCGATGGTCGACGGAGTCGTGCTGCTGGTCGACGCGGCCGAAGGGCCGATGCCGCAGACCAAGTTCGTCACCTCCAAGGCGCTGGCACTGGGCTTGCGCCCCATTGTCGTGCTCAACAAGGTCGACAAACCCGATGCCGAGGCCGACCGCGCGCTCGACGAGGTGTTCGATCTGTTCGCCTCGCTCGGCGCCGACGACGACCAGCTCGATTTCCCGCATCTCTACGCCTCCGGGCGGTCCGGCTGGTGCGATCCCGAGCTTGACGGGCCGCGCGAGAACCTCGACGCCCTGTTCAACCTGGTGGTCAACCACGTGCCGAAGCCGCGCCAGATCGCCCATGAGAACGACGACTTCCGGATGCTCGTCACGACCCTGGGCGCCGATCCGTTCATCGGCCGCCTGCTCACGGGCCGTGTCGAATCCGGCAAGCTCAGGACCGGCGCTACGGTGCAGGCGATCAGCCGCATCGGCCAGAAGATCGAACAGTTCCGGGTGTCCAAGATCCTCGCCTTCCGCGGCCTCGGCCAATCCGAAATCGAAGAAGCCGTGGCCGGCGACATCGTTTCGCTCGCGGGCATGCAGAAGGCCACCGTGGCTGACACGATCTGCGCTCTCGCGGTCAACGAGCCGATCGACGCCCAGCCGATCGACCCGCCCACAATCACCGTTACCTTCGGCATCAACGACAGCCCGCTGGCGGGCCGCGACGGCAAGAAGGTCCAGTCCCGTTTGATCCGCGAACGGCTGATGAAAGAGGCCGAGATGAACGTGGCGATCAAGGTCGCCGACACGCCGGGCGGCGAGGCCTTCGAGGTGTCCGGGCGCGGCGAACTGCAGATGGGCGTGCTGATCGAGAACATGCGCCGGGAAGGCTTCGAGCTGTCTATCTCACGGCCCCAGGTCATCCTGCGCGAGGAGAATGGCGTCAGGCTCGAGCCGATCGAAGAGGTCACCATCGACGTCGACGACGACTACTCCGGCGTGGTGATCGAGAAACTCACCTCGACGCGCCGCGGCGAGCTGGTGGAGATGAAGCCCGCCGGCGCCGGCAAGACCCGGATCATCGCGCATGTGCCTTCGCGGGGCCTGATCGGCTATCACGGCGAGTTTCTGACCGACACCCGCGGCACCGGTGTGCTCAACCGCGTGTTCCACGGCTGGGCCCCGCACAAAGGCGCGATCCCGGGCCGGCGCGCAGGCGTGCTGATCTCGATGGAAGACGGTGAGGCGGTGGCCTACGCGCTATGGAATCTCGAAGAGCGCGGCAAAATGTTCGTCGAGCCGCAGGAGAAGGTCTACCAGGGGATGATCATTGGCGAGCATTCGCGCGAAAACGATCTCGAGGTGAACCCGCTGAAGGGCAAGAAGCTCACCAACGTGCGCGCCTCCGGCACCGACGAGGCGGTGCGGCTGACGACGGTGTCGCGGATGTCGCTCGAACAGGCGATCGCCTATATCAACGATGACGAGTTGGTGGAGGTGACCCCGAAGGCGATCCGGCTGCGCAAGCGCCATCTGGACCCGCACGAGCGCAAGCGCGCTGCGAAAGCCGGCTGAGGCGGCCCGGGACCCGGCTTCTCACCGGGCACCCGGCTCGTTCCCACCGGACGCCGCGAACGCGCCTCCGCAATGCGAGACGTGGCCTCGCGGGGTCCGGTGAGAGCTGTGGCCCTGCTAGAAGCCGAAGAACGACTTCCTCTTCTTGCAGGGGATCTGGCGAAGTTCTACATAGCCGGGCTCGAGAAGTGTGCGTTCCTCGCGGTAGGCGGCCGGGTACTCCACCAACTCCAACGTGCCGTTGCGCCGTTTGACATATTGGCGTTTTTCCGGGCTGATGAGCACGTGTTCCACGAGAACCTTCGCTGGCATCATGACTTCTTCGAAACAGGCCAGTCGCCGGGCCGTCTTGCCGTTGACGTCGACCAACTCCTCTTCGATCTCGCCGGGATATGCCGGCGCCTGGGCGGTGGCGGCGGCCGTGGCGATCAGCAAAGCAAACATCGACATATGAACGATGCGCATCGGGGTCCCTCAAAAAACGAATTCACCCACACCATTGTTGCCAAGTTGGGCCCAATCAGGCCGGAATCGTGGTCTCAATTGGATAAGAAAAAAAGTGAAAGCGCGGGAGGACCAGCCTCCCGCGCTTCCTTTCTTCGCCGAAATAGCGCTCAGATCAGCGGCAGGCTGCCGGCGTCTCGAGCACGTAGCCGCGGCTGGTCTTGGTCTTGATCTGCTCGTAGACCGGCGGATGATAGACTTTGACCAGCTGGCCGGCCTTGTTGTGCTTGTAGCTGTACTCGGCTTCCTTGATCAGCTTCTTCGAGTACTCGTAGGTCGGACCCACGTAGGTCTCGTCGTAGCACTGGACGGCGTACGCGGTTTCGTTCCAGGCGAACGCCGGAGCAGCGAAGCCGATGGCAGCGACAGCTGCGGTCATAATAGCAATTTTCATGTATTCTTCCCCCACGGAAAATGGTTTGTTGGTGTCCCCATATTACCGAAGACGACAGAGATGGGTCGATAAAAGTGCATGTTTTTGCCACCTTTCCGCCCGAAAACTCAAGAAATTCGCGGAATCTTAGTATTTAGCAACTATCGGCACAGTGGAAGCACCTGGGGACTGTTTCGTATGAAGCGACGAAAGAATTATACTCTCAGAGGCGTTTCCAACGCGCGAACAGTGCCACATTTCGGACACATTTCGAACGAATCACCGCACCCGCCGTGACGGCGTCAGAGATGGGTATCGCCAAGTCGAGAGGACAAAGTGCCGCGGCGCACCGCGGCACGACCTTCAGTCGGTGATCTCGACAATGACAAGTTCGCGCTCCGAGGCGCCTCGGGCGTGGTCGAGCGCCGCCTGGTAGGCGGATGACCGGTAGCAGGCCTCGGCCGCCTCGACGCTCGGAAAGCGCGCGACCACGTTGCGGGGCCGGTCGGGCCCCTCGAGCTGCACGTAGCGCCCGCCGCGGGCGATGAACTCACCGCCATGTTCGGCGATCGCCGGGCCTGCGAGTTCGGCGTATTTTCCGTAGGCCTCGGTGTCGGTGACACTCACATGGGCAATCCAGAGCGCGGGCATGTCCTATCCTCCGATCAGTGTTTCGACGGCGGCCACGGCGGCTGCGGCGTTGGACGCGTCCTTGCCGCCGCCCTGGGCCATGTCGGGCCGGCCACCGCCGCCCTTGCCGCCCAGTTCGGCCACGGCCACGCGCACCATCTCGACCGCCGACAGCTTCCCGGTGAGATCGCCGGTCACGCCCGCGGCCACGGCCGCCTTGCCGCCGGTGTCGGCAATCAACAGCACCGCACCCGAGCCGATCGCCGCCTTGTGTTCGTCGATCAGCGGCGGCAGGTCCTTGCCCGACACGCCGCTCAGCACCTGCGCCAGGAATGGCACACCGCCGATGTCCTTGGGCTTGGCCGCCTCTCCGGCGCCGCCCGACATGGCCAACTCGCGCCGCAGCGTCGAGACCTGTGCCTCGAGCGTCTTTTTCTCGTCAAGAAGCGACTTCACCCGGTCCACCAGATCGCCCGGCTGCGCCTTCAGGAGCCCCGCAAGTGCCGCCACCCGGCCCGCCTCGCGCTCAACATAGGCGAAAGCCTCCTTGCCGGTCAGCGCCTCCACCCGGCGCACGCCCGCCGCCGACGCGCTGTCGCCGAGCAGCACGAAGAGCCCGATGTCGCCGGTTCGTTTCACATGCGTGCCGCCGCAAAGCTCGATCGAATAGGTATCACGGTTCGCACCCTTGCCGGTCGGGGCCGTGCCCATCGAGACCACGCGCACCTCGTCGCCGTATTTCTCGCCGAACAGCGCCTGCGCGCCGAGGTCGCGCGCCTCATCGATTGGCAGCACTCGGGTCTCCACGGGCGCGTTCTGGCGGATATAGGCGTTCACCTCCATCGCGATGTTCTCGAGCTGCTGCGCGGTCAGCGCCTTGTTGTGCGAGAAATCGAAGCGCAGCCGGTCGGGCGCGTTGAGCGAGCCGCGTTGCGCGACATGCTCGCCCAGCTCCTGGCGCAGCGCCTCGTTCAGAAGATGCGTGGCGGAATGGTTGGCCCGGATCGCTGAGCGGCGCATGTGGTCGACCACCAGTTCCGCCCCCTGCCCCAGCTCGATCTGGCCTTTGATCACCTCGGCGACATGGAGGACCACGCCGGCCACCTTCCTGGTGTCGGTGACCTTGGCTTCCCCCGTCTCGGTGCGGATGAAACCGGTATCGCCCACCTGGCCGCCGGATTCGGCATAGAACGGCGTTTGGTTGACGACGATCTGAACCGGCGTACCGGTCGGGACCGCAGCGACCTTCGCCCCGTCCTTCACCAGTGCCTGGACCTGGCCTTCGGCCTTCTCGGTGTCATAGCCGAGGAATTCGGTCGTGCCCTGGTCCTCGGCAATGTCGTACCAGATCGTCGCGTCCGCCGCCTCGCCCGAGCCCGACCAGGCGGCGCGCGCCTTGGCCTTCTGCTCGGCCATCGCGGCGTCGAACCCATCGGTGTCGACCGTTATACCCTGCTCGCGCATTGCGTCCTGAGTAAGATCGAGCGGGAAACCATAGGTATCGTACAATTTGAACGCGAAGTGGCCCGGAAGAACAAGACCTTCGCTTTCGCGCAGACCTCCCTTTTCGACGAACTCATCGAGCACCTTGAGGCCGCGTTCAAGCGTCTCCATGAATCGGTTTTCTTCGGTCAGCAGCGTCTCCTCGATCAACACCTGCGCGCGACCGAGTTCGGGGAAGGCCTGGCCCATCTGGCGCACGAGCTCCGGCACCAGCCGGTGCATCACTGGATCGCTCGCGCCCACCAAGTGTGCATGGCGCATCGCGCGCCGCATGATCCGGCGCAGCACGTAGCCGCGCCCCTCGTTCGAGGGCATCACCCCGTCGGCAATCAGGAAGGAGGTCGACCGCAGGTGGTCGGCGATCACCCGGTGATGGATGTTGCCGTCGCCATCGGGCTCCGAGTTGGTCGCATGCGCCGAGGCCTCGATCAGCGCCCGCATGAGGTCGGTATCGTAATTGTCGTGCTTGCCCTGGAGCAGCGCGCCGATCCGCTCGAGCCCCATGCCGGTGTCGATTGACTGCATCTCGAGCGCGCGCATCGAGCCGTCCTCGAACTGCTCGTTCTGCATGAACACGAGGTTCCAGATCTCGATGAACCGGTCGCCGTCTTCGTCCGGGCTGCCCGGCGGGCCGCCCCTGATTTTCTCGCCGTGATCGAAGAAGATCTCGGTCGAGGGGCCGCAGGGTCCGGTCGGGCCCATCTGCCAAAAATTGTCATAGGTGGGGATGCGGATGATCCGCTCGTCCGGCAACCCCGCGACCTTCTTCCAGATATCCGCCGCCTCGTCGTCGGTGTGGTAGACGGTGACCAGAAGCTTGTCCTTCGGGATGTCGAAGTCCTTCGTCAGCAACTCCCAGGCATAAGGAATGGCCTGCTCCTTGAAGTAGTCGCCGAAGGAGAAATTGCCGAGCATCTCGAAAAAGGTGTGGTGGCGCGCGGTGTAGCCAACATTGTCAAGGTCGTTGTGCTTGCCGCCGGCGCGGACGCATTTCTGCGAGGTAGTGGCGCGGGTGTAGTCGCGGTGCTCGACCCCGGTGAACAGGTTCTTGAACTGAACCATACCGGAATTGGTGAACATCAGTGTCGGGTCGTTGCGCGGCACCAGCGGCGAGCTATCGACAACGCGGTGATCGTTCTTTTCAAAGTAGCCGAGGAAAGTGGAGCGGATGTCGTTCAGGCTGGCCATGTGGGTCTCTTCGGGGCGGAGGGGCGGAGGTCCGGTGGCCCGGGCGGGCCGTCTCCCCGGTTTAAATGCGGGGGCCGGGCGTGTCCATGGGGGATCGGGGCGACTGCGGCAGGCGGGCGTTTTCCGTAGCGGAAAACGAAGTCGAAATCCGCTTCGGATTTCGTGTCGATTTCCGAACGGAAATCATTCCGGCCGCCCCGGCGCGCACCGGGACCAGAGGGTGTCCAGGTCGTTACACAGGCGCGGCGCCCCGCGCGTCCGGCCTGGGCGGAAAGGCCCGCGCCGCTTCTCAAACCATGCGCGGCGGTGGTTCGACCCCACCCGAAAGGGCCCCGTCGAACAGAAACGGCCGGGACGATTGCCGCCCCGGCCGCCGGTCCCGCTTGGGCGGGAAATCAGACTTCGAGCACTTCGTCGCCGGCATCCTTGTCCGGATCGTCGTGCGACATGTCGAATTCGAGCCCGTGGGCGGCGCGGATCTTGTCTTCGATCTCGAGCGCCATCCGGGTGTTTTCGCGCAGGAAGGTCTTGGCGTTCTCCCGGCCCTGGCCGATGCGTTCGTCGCCATACGAGAACCAAGCGCCCGATTTCTCGACCACGCCGGCCTTAACGCCGAGGTCCAGCAGTTCGCCCATCTTCGAGATGCCTTCGCCGTACATGATGTCGAACTCGACCTGCTTGAACGGCGGCGCCACCTTGTTCTTCACCACCTTCACCCGGGTCGCGTTGCCGACCACCTCGTCGCGGTCCTTGATCGCGCCGATCCGGCGGATGTCGAGCCGCACGCTCGAGTAGAACTTCAACGCGTTGCCACCGGAAGTGGTTTCCGGGCTGCCGAACATCACGCCGATCTTCATCCGGATCTGGTTGATGAAGACCACCATGCATTTCGAGCGCGAAATCGACCCGGTGAGCTTGCGCATCGCCTGGCTCATCAACCGCGCCTGAACGCCGACCGAACTGTCGCCCATGTCGCCTTCGAGCTCGGATTTCGGCGTCAAGGCGGCGACCGAGTCGATCACCACCATGCTGACCGCGCCGGAGCGCACCAGCGTGTCGACGATCTCGAGCGCCTGTTCGCCGGTATCGGGCTGCGAGATCAAGAGTTCTTCGAGGTCGATCCCGAGTTTTTTTGCATACAGCGGGTCGAGCGCGTGTTCGGCGTCGACGAAGGCGCAGACCCCGCCCTTCTTCTGCTCCTCGGCGATGCAATGGAGCGTGAGTGTCGTCTTGCCCGAGCTTTCCGGGCCATAGATCTCGATGATCCGTCCCTTCGGCAGGCCGCCAATGCCGAGCGCGATGTCGAGGCCGAGCGAGCCGGTCGAGGTCGCTTCGATCTCGGCCACCGGGTTGTCGACGCCGAGGCGCATGATCGACCCCTTGCCGAATTGCCGTTCGATCTGGGCGAGGGCCGAATCCAGGGCCTTCTGCTTGTCACCGTCGCGCTTCTTGTCCATGTCGAAAAGTTCTGCCGTTGCCATTGCTCTGTTCCTTATTTCACACCCGCGGGCGGTCGTCCATCACCCCGACCGGACCGGAGATGTTCGCCTCTTGTTCGCTTGCGCCTTTTCTCGCACAAAATGAGAACAATTCAAGTCGAATTGTGCGCTTACATCTTCCGCGGACTTGGTTAACAGGACGTTAGCGCCGGTGGCATTTTCTTGATGCAGGGCAAGAAATACGGGAATTCAACAGGTTCGGCGCCCTCGCACGACCGGTCTCACCGGATTTGATCGGCGACGGCGGTCGTCAATTCCGTGAGCGAAAACGGTTTCGGCAGGAAAATGGAGTTCGGAATCCGGGCCTGGTGCTCCGAAATGCTGTCTTCGGCATAACCCGATACGAACAAGACCTTCACGCCGGGGCGTGATTTCAGCGCTTCGGCCACCCAGGTCGGCCCATCCATGCCCGGCATGATCACGTCGGTGACGAAGATGTCGACCTCGAGGCTCTCGTCTTCGAGCGTGGCCAGCGCTTCTTCCGCATTTTCCGCCTCGAGAACCGTGAAGCCTTTGAGCCGCAGCGCGCGGGACGCAAAGGCGCGCACCGGCGCCTCGTCCTCGACCAGCAGGACGAGCCCGCCGTCATGATCCTGCGCTGCGCTTCGCGCCGCCCCGGACTTGGCCCCGGACTTGGCCCTCGACTTGGCCCTGGACTTGTCGATGCGCGCCGCACCGGGGGTGCGTGCCGTGTCGCCATCCTCTGGGTCCGCACCGGCGGACGGCGCGCCCGTCGTCTCCCGGAGTCCACGCGGCGCTATGTCTTCAATGCGC
>Ga0209121_10001172_pt1 | contig 27413 bp, 22 predicted proteins | sample Cruoilmetagenom3_FD_187292 | JGI IMG/M metagenome (GOLD analysis project Ga0209121, IMG submission 187292) | Oil polluted marine microbial communities from Coal Oil Point, Santa Barbara, California, USA - Sample 3 (SPAdes) (version 2) | ecosystem: Environmental > Aquatic > Marine > Oil seeps ...
GGAGGATGCCCTTGATCTGATTGTCGGATTCTCTGAAGGATATCCGCATTTTGTCCAGCAATTTGGGTACTCCTCATATTCCTTGGACAAGGACAATCTAATTGATCATCAAGATGTTACTGATGCGGCATTAAGTAAAGGGGGCGCTTTTGATCTGATTGGTGATAGGTATTACAAGGACATGTACTTCAACAAGATTAAGAAAGATGCGTACAGACAAGTTCTACAGATTATGTCCGAGAAATGGAATGAATGGATCTCGAAAGATGATATCCGGTCCAAGTTCAGGGGGAACAAGACAACCTTAGACAACGCAATCAGAGTTCTGGCAGATAGAAACATCATCCTGAGAAAACCAGGCAAGCGAGGAGAATATCGTCTGCAGTGGGCTGGATTCGCATTTTGGATAAAATACTTTACCAAAGGATTTAGCATATCTATTCCAAGCGTGGTGAAGCCAGATGAGATCATGAGGCATTGTTTAGATCAGGCTTTTGAGTTTTACGCTTCTATGGAGAAAGCTTAATGATAGCTGCCACAGCACTTCCTGATAATATGCGTGTGCGGCATGTCGACTCTTAGGAGAAACGAAGTGTCTGTTATACCAAGGGATATACTTGAACGAGCCAGAGAAGGCTGCCAGAGCCTTATAGATCAGCTGAAAACCATGCCGATGTCCAACATCGTAAATGCTATCGAACAAATCAAAGCCTGCCAGATCATAATCCAGCCAATCGAGGCCAAAGAAATCACAACCGATTCTTGTTTGTCGACTTGCGACATATCCCTGCTCGTCGGCAGGCAAAAACGAGCCAAAATAATAGACAAGAAATTCCGGCACCATTTTATCCATTATGAAAAAAGTGATAACAAGGAACTGGAAAAACTCCGAGTCGCCCACGAGTGCGGACACTGTTACTTTGCGTGGCCTCTAACAAAGGAGCGAAAAATATATACTGCCATAATCCCAAAAGTCAACCTTGAACTCTATCTGGTCAGATTCGACTTAGAAGACGAATGTCTGGCCGATGCTTTCGCCTCCATAATGGTCAATTATCCTTTTTCCTCTTCTGAGGAATACCCTGATGTTGTTATAGACAAAATACTTCTTGACAAGATTGAAGAATACGCAGAGAAGGGATATCTAAAATCAACCTCCTTCGCGAAATAGCTGGGTAGGGTGGGATAATTGAAGGGGTCAGCCACTGTTTTTGAGTCTCTCGATTTCAAGGTTAACTGTAGGTCTAATCTGACCGGGATTCTTTCCGAGGATCGGGTATAGAATGTCTTCTCACGAAGATTTTTTGGGAATTTACTTTATATTTAACATTTTTTGTGGTATAATATACAGTTAACATGGAAGTTAGAATACAGGAGACAGAATAACAGGATAAACACTGTGAATTGGGTGGAGAATTAGTTGTGGATTCCCGCCTTCGCTGCACCGTAAGGCGTCCTGCGTAGAATGACAAACAACAAATATCAGTGTTAATCGTGTAAATCCTGTCTGAAAGAAATGCTATTTGAAAAAACAAAGCCAATGTTAAAATAGGCAAAACAGTGTTAGTTCTTTAATAGTAAGGATTTATTGGTGTTTTGGTGTCTTTTAGAGATTTTGGGCAGCGAAAAACAAACCCAATTTTGTCGTTCAGCGTTCTTTGTGCTGCGTATTGCGAGAACGAGGTTGAAAAAACAAGCTTGTCCTGAGCGAAGTCGAATGGAGCCAATTTTGCCGCTCTTGACACATTCTTGGTTTATGTGTATCTTATCAAGAAAAGGAACAATACATGCCCGGCAAAGAATCCCTTTTAAAGATTTCACTGGCACAATGGTCCTGGCACAAGCGGCTCTTCGGCCAGGCCGAACCGAAACTGGATAATCTCGACTTCGTAAATGAAGTTCATGCCCTCGGCATTGAGGCCGTCGAGTACGTCAATATCTTCTTTATGGATAAGGCGAACGATACGAAGTACCTGGCCGAGATGAAAAAGCGTGCCGGGGACCTCGGTGTCAAATCCGTGCTGATTATGTGCGACGACGAAGGCGCCCTCGGCGATCCGGAAACGGACCTCCGCAGCCGGGCCGTTAACAATCATCATAAGTGGGTTCGAGCGGCAAAATACCTGGACTGCCATTCGATCCGGGTCAACGCCTATTCGAAAGGCCCGGATGACGAGCAGCAAAAGCTGGCTGCCGACGGCCTGCGAAGACTGGGCGAATATGCCGCCGGACACGACATTAACGTAATCGTCGAGAACCACGGCGGCCTGTCGTCCGACGGGCGGTGGCTTACCGGCGTTATTAAAAAGGTTGACCTGCCGAACTGCGGGACGCTGCCGGACTTCGGCAACTTCCCGCCGGAAACAGATATCTACGAAGCCGTCGAGATGCTCATGCCGTACGCCAAGTCCGTCAGCGCCAAGAGCTATGACTTCGACGAAAAAGGCGATGAGACGAGGATCAATTACTACCGGATGATGAAAATCGTGCTGGACGCCGGCTATAAAGGCTACGTCGGCATCGAGTACGAGGGCAAGAGGCTCAGCGAAACCGACGGTATAATAGCCACCAAAAAGCTGCTGGAGAAAATTCGCGATAAATATGCTAACGCCTGAGACGAATATCAGGCCGAATGTGTAATATTGGCAAGGCAGATTCGGGCGTTTCTCTTGAGACCTTCGAGACCGACGCGTTTGATTGGAGAATCGGCGAATTTCGCTTCAAATGTTTCGGCGTCCAAGCTCAGGATTTCCTGCAAGTCGATCCGTGCCCTGTCGCGATAGAATTTGAACTGCCTGTTTCCACAGGCCGGCGTGTTCTTCTGGTAGGGACAAACATCGACGCACTCTTCGCAGCCGAAGAGCCGGTCGCCGATTTTCCCTGCCAATTCCGGCGGGATGTGGCCTTTGTATTCTATTGTCAGATAATTTACACACACCCCGGCGTCGAATTGACCGTCTGATCTTAAGGCACCAGTCGGGCAGGCATCGAGACACTTACGGCAGCCGGAACAATCGGCGTTAATCGGCCCGCCAGTCGACGGCAGTTTCAGGTCGGTGACAATCTCGCCGAGAAAAATCCGGCAGCCGAGTTCGGGATTGATGAGCATGTGGTTTTTGCCGATAAAACCAAGTCCCGCCCTGACCGCCATCGCCCGCTCGGCAATGGGCACCGAGTCCACGCAAACTCTGGCCTTAACGCTTGGCCCGGCGAGGGACTTTATAAAATCGAGCAGCTTGTACAATCTCTCTTTGATAAATGAATGATAATCTTCGTATTGGGCGTAGCCGGCGATTTTGCCCGCCGGGGCGGCCGAATAAGGCGGTTTCGATTTCTGCTTCGGCGGCGTATAATTCAGGCCGACGACGATAACCGACTGCGCATTTTCCAGGAGCACGGCCGGGTCGAGCCGCTTTTGCAGATTCCGATGCATGTAAGCCATTTGGCCCGCGAAGCCGGACTTGAGCCACTCAGTAAAAATCTCCGCCTGCTCTGCATCTATCGGCGAGGCTTCCGCCACGCCAAACAAATCGAAGCCAAGTTCGATTGTTTTATGCTTTATGTCTTGAGATAAACTCATAAAAGCAATTATAATACGGAATGCAGTTTTTCCTGTTACAAAATATTTGTCTAAGAACGAATATAATAGAATTGAGGCATTGCGCTGTCATTTGCGATATCCGGCACGACATGATAATCTTACAGCAGAAATTGGAATAATGTCCACAGAAATTCGCCAACTGATAAGCTATATCGCGCCGGCAGCGCCCGCTACCCGGCAGCCGGCAACCGGCGACGAGTCGTTTTTGCGCCCGGAAATCGGCTTCACACCGAACTGGTACCGAACTGCTACGGGTATTGACTTCGGCCGGAAGTGGCATTGCCAGCCGGCATACCGGCGGGAAATGCTACCGACCATGCTTAGCGAATTAAAAAGCCGATTTCCCGGAACGAGTATCGGCGGCATTAATCATCCTGAAAAATCTCCGGATCTGCTGACCGGCACCTACGGCTGTGTCAGCGTGGCCGCGATTTTCGGGATACCAATCGTATATGCCGAGAACAACTGGCCGAACTGCGAACATTCGTACCTGAGCGATGACCAGGTCGATAATCTCGAACCGCCCGATCTTGAAAGAAATCCTTTTTTCCGGGAGCTTATGGCACAGGTTGACTGGATCGCCTCTCACGAAGGCCGGGTCGAGGGATTCATCAACTTCCAGGGTGTGCTCAATAACGCCTACCGCCTTCGCGGCGAAAAAATCTTCTACGATATGATTGACTCACCCCAGCGTTGCCGCCACCTTTTCGACTGCATTTGTACCACGATGATCGACGCGGCAAAGCGGCTTCATAAGCGACAGCTTCAGAGCGGTGTTAAGGTTGACTTCTCTACGGTGAGCAACTGCCTTGTAAATATGGTTTCGCCGGAGCAGTACCATGACATGCTCCGTCCATACGATCTTCGGATTGCCGAAACATTCGGCTGCATCGGTATCCATAATTGTGCCTGGAACGCCGACGCCTATATCGATGATTACGCCGCGATTCCATACTTAGGCTATATCGACATGGGGATGGATTCGAATCTTGCCGGGGCGAGAGAAGTATTTACCGGCGCCCGTCGTGCATTGATGTACCGGCCCACAGACCTGGTAAACAAGCCGCTGAATAAAATCGAGGCGGACTTGGAAATGATCACAAGCCAATACGCCCCGTGCGACGTTGTTCTTGCGGATATCGAGGCCGATACGCCTGATGAACGAATTCTGGCATTTCTTAAATTATGCGAGCAGATTAACGATAGACTGGAGAACTATTAAACATGGAATCGAAATCGAATTTATTACCAAAGCTGTTACGAGGCATTATCCCACCCATGATTACGCCGCTTCTGGACCGCAACAGGCTGGACGTCGACGGTCTGGAACGGCTGATTGAGCATATTCTCGGCGGCGGTGTCCACGGTTTATTTATCCTGGGAACAACCGGAGAGGCACCCAGTCTGAGCTATCGTTTGCGATACGAGCTTATTGATCGAGCCTGTAAGCAGGTTAACGGGCGCGTTCCCGTGCTTGTCGGCATCACCGACACATGCTTTACCGAGTCGATAAATATGGCCAATAAAGCAAGTGAAGCCGGTGCCCAGGCAGTTGTTCTGGCGCCGCCGTACTACCTCCCGGCCGGACAGGCGGAACTGCTCGAGTACCTGGAACACTTGGTGCCGGAGCTGCCGCTGCCTTTGTTCCTGTATAATATGCCGAGTCTCACAAAGGCGGTCATCGAGCCTCAGACCGTGCGGGCGGCGGCCGAGATTAGCGGAATTGTCGGCTTGAAGGACAGCTCCGGCAACATGGTCTATTTTCACAAGCTCCAATCCCTGCTGAAAGACCATCCGGACTTCGCGCTTCTAATAGGCCGGGAAGAGCTCCTTGCCGAGACCGTTCTACTGGGCGGACACGGAGGCGTCAGCGGCGGAGCGAATTTTGCTCCTAAGCTTTACGTCGATCTCTACAATGCAGCTCGCTCACGAGATTTGCCGACGATAGAGGCCCTGCACGAAAAAGTCATGCAAATCAGCAGTGCCATCTACAGCGTCGGTCGTTACGAGTCGAGCTACCTCAAGGGACTTAAATGCACGCTTTCGTGCATGAATATATGCAGCGATTTCTTGGCCGAACCGTTTCATCGTTTCCGCAGTACAGAGCGCGATGTGATTCGCCGGCATCTGGAAAAGCTTGGGATTGTAAAAAAACAATAGATAATTTTAAAAAGGTAAAAATCTATGCAAGGAAGTTTCGGAACAATTGATATCGGCATCCTGATACTCTACGGCTGTGTGCTGATTGGGATGGGCATCTATTACAAACGCAAGTGCCGCACGGCCGACGAATTTATGGTTGCCGGCCGGTCTATCCCCGCCTGGGCGGCCGGTCTTGCTGTGATGAGTACGTACACCAGCAGCATTTCGTATATCGCCACGCCGGGCAAGGCCTTCGACAGCAACTGGCATCCTTTTATCTTTTCACTTTGCATAATTCCGGTCGCCTGGTTCGTATGCAAATACGCCGTACCGTACTATCGAAAAATAAAGCTAATCTCGGTATACGAGTTTCTCGAAGACAGGCTCGGTTCCTGGGCCCGGATTTACGGCGCAATTTCTTTCGTGCTTTTTATGGTCGGGCGAATCGCCGTCATTCTCTACCTGGCGAGTCTTTTGCTGAATACTTTCGTGCCCTGGGGGATTGTCCCCGTCATCATCGGGCTGGGGGTCATTACGATTGCATACACTTTTCTGGGTGGTATGGAAGCGGTGATTTGGACCGACGTTATGCAGTCTATAGTTATGATTGTAGGAATCATCTTTTGTGCTATCACCCTGACCTATGACATCTTCTCGCAGCCGGATTATTTGGTACAGGCCGCTTTCGATGCGGATAAGTTCAGTCTCGGCAGCGCAAAGCTAAGCCTTGCTTCACAGCAGCATCTCTTCAATCGGACGATCTGGGCGATGATAATCTTCGGAATTATAGAAAATCTAAGATCTCTGATAGCCGATCAAAACTGCGTCCAGAAATATTCATCCGTAGCCGATGAACGGCAGGCCAAAAAATCTATCTGGATCGGAATGTTGATATATATTCCTTTGACTGCCATATTTCTGTATATCGGAACGGCGCTGTTCGCATTTTACTCGCTTGGTGGACACCAGCTCGGAGAAGGCATAACAAAAGGTTCGCAGGTATTTCCTTTCTTTATCGCAACACAACTGCCTGTGGGACTTAAAGGCCTCGTAGTCGCCGCGATTCTGGCGGCTGCGATGAGCACTGTTGACTCCAATTTGAACTGCTCGGCCACAGTTTTACTCCTTGATTTCTACAAACGTTACTTCAATCCGAAAATCGGAGAACGTCAGAGTATCATGTTCCTCAGAGGAACAACAATCGCATGGGGAATTCTTGGAACCTTCTTCGCGATCCTGATGATACGGGCAGAGAGCATCCTGGATCTCTGGTGGCAAATCTCCGGTATTTTCGGCGGGGGCGTCCTGGGAGTCTTCATTCTGGGTATGCTTCGGATACGGCTCCGCCTCTGGCAGGGACTGGTGTCGATAGGAGTAAGCATCGTCGTGATTGCCTGGGCGACATTTATGCGAGATTCGTTCCTTAGTGAATTCGGCTTGCAGATTCCCGATTCGTGGAAGTGGGCCGAATGTAATCTGGATGTGGTCATTATTGGTGCGGTCGGGACGGCAGCGATGATGTTAGCCGCCTTGGTTTTCGGATTGGTGAACCGCATTAGAGACATCCGAGCCTGAGAAATTTGTTCATATTAAATATTAAAAGAACCGGGAAGATGCTTTTATGCTAAATTCTAAAACCTATAAATGCCGTATTGTCGGAGTGATCCCCGCCCGTTACGGTTCGTCAAGATTCGAAGGAAAAGTGCTGGCCGACATAGCCGGCAAGCCCATGATTCAATGGGTGTATGAACGAGCACGTCAATCGAAAACGCTGGATGAACTTTTCGTAGCCATAGACGACCCGCGAGTCCAATCCCGAATCGAGCAATTCGGCGGCAAAGTCATTATGACGGCGGCACACCATAAATCGGGAACGGACAGAATAGCCGAAGCCGTTGAGAAAATGCCGGCGGATATTGTCGTTAACATACAGGGTGATCAGCCACTTATTGACACAGACATGATTGATGAAGCGGTTCAGCCTATGATAGATAATCCCGAGATTCAAATGTCAACTTTGAAAAGGCAAATAGAAAAAGACGAATTCGATGATCCCGGCGTTGTTAAAGTCGTAGTTGACGATAAAGATTTTGCGTTATACTTTTCAAGATCGCTCATCCCCTATCCGCGTTATAATGAAAACATTCGGGTATTCGAACACGTCGGATTATACGTCTATCGTAAAGATTTTCTTCTGAAAATATCAAAAATGCCCCAGGGATATCTGGAGAAAATCGAATCGCTCGAGCAGCTTCGTGTTTTGGAGAAAGGCTATAAAATTCTGGTTCTCGAAACAAAAGTGGATCGATCGGCCGGGATAAGCGTGGACACACCCGAAGACCTGAAGAAAGTAGAAAAAATAATCAGCCAGATGAAAGGTATAAACCATGGTCACTAACGCCGAACCAATCGAACACCTCTACCGGGATCTTCCCACCGATACGAAAGAGATGCTGGACAGTGCAATTTCGAGCATCGTATCTGCAAAGAAAAAAAACGGCAAAGTCGTCGTCGTTACCGGAAGCGGGCCTAATATTCACGAGGGAGTGACAACACTAATCGCTGAACTTATTCACAAAGGCATAATCGACGGAGTGACTACCAGCTCGGCGGTTATTGCTCATGAAATGGCCGGGGCATTGGAAGAAGTAAAAAGGGTGGACGGCACAAAGCTCGGACTTTCCGAAGAGATGCTTCCAAAAGGCAATACCTTCGAAGCAACCATGATGCCGGATGATTTTCTCAAACAACTCGAAAAAGAAATGCTGATCGATACAACACTGCTTGAAAAAATACTCTCGATCGACGGAAGCATCATCATTAAAGCCGCCGGCAACATGGCCTATCCTTTAGGACTGCGTACAGAACATCTGGCCAAGGAAATTCTGTTTATCGCAAAAAGTAAAGGAATTCCTTTTGAGGCGGTTGCCGGTGCCGGAGCGGACAGATTTACAATGCTTGGAGCAGCCCACGCTAAAGGCATCCCGATTCTGGTCACTATTCCGCAATTGGTCGGCGGCGGAACGGTGGGATTAGCTATCGGTGATTCTATCTCGATCACGGAAAGAGCAACAAAAGTTGCCATGATGCTACAATCCGCCGACGTCATTATCGAGTCCGGCGTTGCCTTAACTCAGGAAATTCACGACGGCCCGTTCGAAACTTACACCGGGCACGGCCTGTGGTCTCACTGGGAAGGCTACGAAACATACAGCTTGAAAGACAAGGTGTTGATACGCATCGACCTCGACCCAGCTCTCAAGAAGGCGTGGGAATTCGAAAAGCGATCCAGCAAAGTCCAGACGGCGATAGACCAGGGATTGCCCAAAACCAAACTCATGTCGATTCCTTTTCGGATGGAAATGTCCGGCTTTGCCCGATTGGACGAAAGCATTCCGGTCGTAGCAGATTTAGGAATTGCCTGGCCCATCATCGCGCTTCGCTTGGAACAGCAACTGGGAATATCACTTGATTTCATTTCTTACCCACAGCAGAGTCCGGAAGGGAAAAAAATGCGAAAATGGATAGTCGAGAACGTTCAGCCAATCGTAAAGAAAAAAATATTTCAATAGAATTGAATGGATAATCTTGTTATGAATAGAAAGTACCTATTTCTCTTTGTTATGATTCCTTTTCTACTGCAAATACTGGGATGTAGTATTGACAAGACAGAGAAAAACAGAAAAGCTTTGAAGGATAAGTTGGATTCATCCAGTATCGTGCTAAGCGAATTCATATTTGAAAAAGCTCCTTTCGCTCGATGTCATGCATCTACCATTGCCGAGACGCAGGATGGCCTGGTGGCAGCATGGTTTGGCGGAACCAAAGAAAGTCGGCCGGACGTCAGCATTTGGCTGTCTCGTCATGGACCGGATGGGTGGTCATCCGTAGTGAAAGTTGCCGATGGATCGGAACTCTCGGGCAAGCAGGTGGCCTGCTGGAATCCGGTTCTGTTCCAACCTGAATCCGGACCGCTTATGCTGTTCTATAAAGTCGGCGACGACGAGACGGAATGGCGGGGCGAATACAAGACTTCAAGCGACGGCGGAAAAACATGGTCCAAACCTACACGATTACCTGATGGAATCCTGGGGCCGATCAAAAACAAACCAATACAATTGCCGGATGGTTCGATTCTCAGTCCATCAAGTATTGAGCACAAATCAGGCAGGATCCTGAAAAAGGAAGTCTGGCAGGTGCATCTCGAACTTTCAACGGATATGGGAAAAACCTGGCAAAAAATCGGGCCGCTCAATGACGGCAGGGATTTTAATGTTATCCAGCCGTCAATACTGATTTATCCGAACCGAAAGATGCAGATTCTTTGCAGATCAGAATATGCCAGATCTATTTACCAAGCATGGTCTGACGATATGGGTAAGACGTGGAGCAAAATGAGCCCTACAGAGTTACCAAATCCTGATGCCGGAACAGATGCCGTAATGCTAAAGGATGGGAGGGCGTTGTTAGTTTATAATCATAGCACTTCTCATGGGAGAGATCGGAAATTTCTGAATGTAGCTGTATCTAACGACGGCAAGAAATGGTATGCCGCTCTTGTGCTCGAAAAACAGAAAGGGGAATATTCGTATCCCGCGGTTATTCAAACCTCCGATGGCTTGATACATATCACCTACACCTGGAAGCGAAAACGAATCAAACATGTTGTACTCGATCCTAAACAGCTCAATATGATAGAAATTCGTAATGGGCAGTGGCCGGAATAGAAAGAAAACCGAATAAAATTTACTCTAAATCAAGATTTAAAAGGACGCTTTTTTAATGCCTGTCAATAAACTTAGTCGAAGTTTCAGAGCATACTATAAAACATTCGTCGGTATGTTGGCTATTATAGTCATTTGGACTATGCCGGCACTCGGGAAGACAGCGGTCGAATGGGATTTCAGCAAAGGGCTGCACGGCTGGACGGGTAATATGCGGGTCGAAAACCTCTCATTCTCGTCCGAAGGGCTGCTCGTCAAATCCACGGGGGAAGATCCGTGGATCGAAGGCCCTGTCGTGGACCTGCCCGGCGAGGCGATGACACAAGTAAAAGTACGGATGAAATCGAACGCCGACGCCGGCGCCGAACTGTTTTACGGCAGGGTATTCCGTGCGGGAGATTCGGTCCGATTCACCGCGAGAACCGATGGAAAATGGCACGATTATTCGCTCGTGATACGGGACAAATTAGGCCCCGGCACGCGTTTTCGTCTCGACCCTTGCATCGGAGCCGGCAGCGTGACTGTCGCCTGGATTAAAATCGAAACAATCAGCGAAATCGTTGTCCCTTCGCTGGAAAAACCCATAGAACCAACTATAACTTCCCAACATCAGGCTTCGGTTACATCGGGCGGACTGGAATTCGAGCATTATGGAGACACATGGGGCAACTTCGCTCTCAAAGTCAACGGCGTGGAAATGGCCGCCGGATACCAGAGTGAACTTCTTGGCCTGGTATTCGACGAGCAGCCCGAATGGCTGAATCTTAAAGATGCCGACGTAACCTTCGACAATCCGTCCACGAGTAGCGCAAGTCTCAAAGACAGCAGGGGCGGCAAATGGGAAATTCGAAGGAACATAAAACGCGCTGATCAGCAAGGGATACTTATCGTCAAAATCGAATTAACAGCTAACAAAGACAGGGATATTCTCCACATCCCCTGGCTGACGATTTTCCCCGGCCTGGGCACATTCGGCCAGCGGAAAGATCAGGGTCTGTTTGCCGGCCTGGAATATCTGTGCGACGAGCCCAGCAGCAGCGAGGCCGACATTGAGACGCCGGACCACGTCCGACGCATACCCGACCCTGTTAAGATAACGTTCCCCCTGATGGCGATTGCACGCGGCGGCAATTATATCGGTGTTATCTGGGAGCCGTCCGAGGCAGTCGCGGCGACGTTCGACTCACCCGACAGGATTTACAATTCCGGCGCTCACGTGATGGCGCTATCCGGCCCCGGAGTCGGCGAGCTTCGTTTCGAGAACGATTTCTCTGCCCATACTCCCTTTAGAATCCTCGCGAATCAGCCTCTGAAAATCACCATGCTGATAATCGGCGGCAAGGGAAAAAGCGTTGTCCCCGCGATCCAACACTATGTCGTCCTGAAGGGACTGCCAGACGTGCCCAAACTCGAAGGCGGCTTCGATGCCGCGGTCGATTTGCTCGCTCACGGCTGGCTGGATTCGCAGATAAACGAGGACGGCCTATTCAGGCATGCGGTCTGGGGTAACAATTTCCCGGCCGGCCCCGCGGCCGATGCCGCCATGTACATCGACTGGCTCGCCAGTCATACCAAAAACAAAAGCCTCGGCGAAAGACTCAACAATGAAAAGAGCCGTGCGCTGAGCAGGATTCCGTCCGGGCAACCTTTCTCAAGCGGCGTCTCACACGCCCATCTGCCCAATACCCCCCTTGTTTTCGGGCGCACGTTCGAATTCGTCCGGCAAAGACGCAACCAGGCACTCAATCTGCTCAGAGGTTTCGACGCGGACGGCGTGAAACTCTACAGACCGGGCAAAACGGATTATTCGCGAATGCATTTCGCAAAACATGCGAACGGTCTGGCTGGGCGTGATATGGCCGGAATTCTCGAAAGCGCCGCTTTGTCGGCAGATAAAGAGCTAATAGAAAAGGCGCTCGAACTGCTCGACAAACAGACCATTCTTTACGCCGACACCGTGCCGCGCGGAGCGCAAACCTGGGAAGTACCGCTCCACACCCCCGACATCCTCGCCTCGGCGCACATGGTAAAGGCATATACGCTGGGCTATATGATTTCAGGCAGGCGGGAATATCTGGACCAGGCGCGTTACTGGGCCTGGACGGGAGTACCGTTTGTTTATCTGCAAGCGCCAACGCCCGGACGAGTCGGAGCTTATTCGACAATCGCTGTTCTGGGCGCGACCAACTGGAAGGCCCCGCTGTGGCTGGGCCGGCCGGTCCAGTGGTGCGGACTGGTTTACTGCTCGGCCCTGCACTTGCTGGGTGAATGCGATCCCGAAGGCCCGTGGAAAAAAATTGCCAGGGGCATCACGGTAACGGGCCTGCAGATGTCATGGCCTTTGAGCGATAAAGAGCGTCAGGGATTGCTGCCGGATTTCTTCGATTTAATAGCACAGATCGCTGCCGGCCCTGCCATCAATCCCGGGACCGTACAGGCACATCTGGTGGAACTCTACGACAGGGGCAAAATATACGATGTAAAAAAACTCCCACGCCGCGGCTGGTTCGTCCACGCGCCATGCGCGATAAGCAACACTCGCGAAGACAATGAAAGCGTCACATTAACAGCAGACGGCTGGGGCGGCAAGCAGTACAACATCCTGATTTCCGGCATCGAAACCGAACCGGGCGAGGTCTTAGTTAATGTCGATAAGCCAGGCACGTTACGAACCGCCGAAACACAGTATGATCGCGAGCAAAAAATTCTACTAATCTTCCTGACGGGCAAAGCAGAGATACGAATCTCCCTCGTCTCAGCTCGGCAAGAATAAGCCCCCACTCTTTACCCTGATCGTTCGCAGGGACTTTCTGCGGAGAGTTAAAGGGCACTGTTTCGAGATCCTACAAAATGATTGTAAATGGTTGTTAAAGGGATTATTATGGTCGGCAATCAGAGCAAATGAGGTATAGAATTATGGCAGATGGACTGATTGGCATAATAGGTGGAACGGGCCTGGGCTATGCGCTGACCGAGCATATTACCGATGCGGAGCTTCACGATATCGATACACCGTTCGGCAAGCCGAGTGCGGAGATTATGGTCGGCCGGTTCGGCAAAAAAGAAATCGCATTTCTGAACCGTCACGGCGACCGGCACAGGCTCCCGCCTAGCGAGGTGCCGTTTGCAGCCAATATCTTTGCCCTTAAAAAACTCGGCGTCCATGCAGTGATAAGCAGCGGCGCGGTGGGCTCTCTCCAGGAGCATATCGCGCCCGGGGACCTTGTGATTGTCGATCAGTTTATCGACAAGACGTTCAAGCGAACCGGCAGTTTCTTCGGGGGCTATGGTGCCGTGCACTGCGAGATGGCAGACCCGACTTGCGGGCGGCTTCGGGAAATGCTTATCGATACTGCGAAAGGAATCGACGTAACGACGCACCCGAAGGGCACGTACGTATGTATGGAAGGGCCACAGTTTTCCACGCGGGCCGAATCGCTTATGCACAAGGCATGGGGCGGCGATTTGATTGGAATGACCGCCATGCCGGAAGCCAAACTGGCCAGAGAAGCGCAAATCTGCTACGCCATGATTGCTTTGGCAAGCGATTACGACTGCTGGAAGCCGCATAAAGGCGGCAAAGATAAGCAGGCACTGCTCAAGGAAATTATATCAAACCTGCAGGCGGCGACAAATAACTGCCTTGCGCTTATAAAAGCTGTCCTGAGCAGCGAACATGAATTTGTCAGCGAGAGCTGCCACTGTCGAAAAAGCCTCGACCTGGCCGTCTGGACCGACCAGAGTCGGATCGCGGAAGTTGATAGAAAAGAGCTCAAAGTGCTTTTCGAATAGTCAAATCCATTGATATAAACAATACGCATAACAGGAAAACCTGAAGAAAGGGTATTTATGAAAGCTAAAGACAATCCCACAGCAAGTTCAATGCTGAAAAAACACGATCTGATTGTTATCGCCGGAGCAGGCGGCTTCATCGCCGGAGCACTGGCCCGTTATTTCCACGATCAGGGCTTTACACGGATTCGTGCAATCGATAAGAAACCCCTTCCCGAATGGTATCAGGTTACCGAGGGGATCGAATCGGTGTGCCTGGACCTGAGCGACGATTATAACTGCCGCAAGGCCTGCGAAGGCGCGGTCGAAGTCTATAACCTCGCCGCGGATATGGGAGGAATGGGCTTTATCGAACGCTTTCGTATCGAGTGCCTGCGGAGCATCCTGATCAACACCCACATGATCGAAGCGGCGTATCGTGCCGGGGCTCAGCGGTATTTCTTCTCATCTTCGGCCTGTGCTTACAACGTCGAACTACAAAAGGACCCGAACGTCCGGGCCTTAAAGGAGTCGGACGCATACCCCGCCATGGCCGAGCGCGGTTACGGCTGGGAAAAGCTTATGTCCGAGATGTTCTGCCAGGAATACCGGGCCGAACGCGGTCTGCATACCGCCATCGCCCGTTTCCATAATGTCTACGGCCCGTACGGCACATGGGACGGCGGGCGGGAAAAAGCCCCGGCGGCCCTCTGCCGTAAGGTAATCGAGGCCAAAGATACCGGTAAGCACGATATCGTAATATGGGGCGACGGTCACCAGACTCGCAGCTTCATGTATATCGACGACTGCACAAAGGGCATCGATATGATTATGCACTGCGAGAAATTAATCGCCACGCCGATCAATCTGGGCAGCGATTTTTTGATCTCTATTAACGATTTGGTCTCCATGACGGAAAAGATTGGAGGCATCAAGTTGGAACGAGAATACGACCTGGATGCGCCGCGAGGCGTCGCCGGACGAAACAGCGACAACACCTTCATTCAAAAGGTTCTCGGATGGGCCCCAAGCACGACGCTGGAAGAAGGCATGAAAAAGACTTACGAATGGATCGAACAGCAATACGAAGACCGTAAAGCGGGCAAGCGAACTGTCAGCTAAGTGATAGATATTCCATGACTCGGCAATCCAAAACTCAAATAACCGATATTGTGGGAAGCATCCCCTACCGCCTGGCGCTGGCAGGGGGATGGATCGACCAGCCATACGTCTCGAAGCACAATCCCTCCGCACCCGGTTCAATGGTAACGGTACAGGTCGAGCCCGAGTTCCGTTTTATGGACCGCTGCGGCATCTGTTCCAGTACGCGCATCATAGCCATGGAGATATGGAAGGGAAAAATGCCGGATCGCGACAAAGAAGAACTCGTCAGGGAACTCTACCGCGTCGAAAATGAAGGTAAAATCGAAGTCTCCGGCTCCCAGGATATGATCGGCCTGATATATCCCGGCATCAACCGTCTGGACTACGATATTAATTATGAGGATGGCTACTTCCCCAGGCATATCGAATCCAACAATGATCCGGACATCGCCGCCTGGCTTAGTTCGGTCCTCTACCTTGTACCAATGAACCAGCGGCCAGATGGATACAATCCTTTGGGACGTAAGAACTTCGATCCGCAATGGGTGGCCCGGCTCGGCAAGTCCGGCCGGGACTGCTTCGATGCGATTATCAATAAGGACCTGAACGGCCTCGGTGCATCTTTTAACGACTGCATGCTTTGCTGGGAGACGATTCTGCCGGATGTGGTCGAGCATCCGACTATAAAGCTGGATCTCAAAGCCTTGCTGAGATTCTACCAGGAAAATTATCCCGGCGCAATGTTCTCCGGCTGCGGCGGCGGCTACATGTATGTCGTATCGGAAACACCGGTCCCCGGCGGCTTCCGGGTAAAAGTAAGGACGCAGAACACATGAACACTAAGGGGCAATCCGAAATAGTGCTCTGTGCGCCATTTGACGACATGCGCTGCCGGCACATACGCCTGCTGCACGAAGCGAGCCGTTTGGGCCCGGTCCACATCTATCTTTGGGATGATGCCACGATTAGTACTCTCACCGGCACGGCTTCCAAATTTCCCCTGGCCGAACGGCAATACTATCTCGAATCCGTACGCTATGTAAGCAAGGTCACGGCTGTCAGCATAAACGATGCGAATGTGTTGCCGGAGGAAGTACTCGCACCGGCGACTACCTGGGTAGTGCATGCAAGCAACGATACTCCCGCCAGGCAGGCATTCTGTCGGAAACACGGATTGACATATAAGGTCTTTTCCGATACAGAGCTGGACGATTTCCCTGGGATTGAAGTCGGTTCCGACACAGGCAACAAAAAGGTCCTGGTCACCGGATGCTTCGATTGGTTTCATACCGGGCACGTGCGATTCTTCGAGGAGGTATCCGAACTCGGCGACCTCTATGTGGTTGTAGGGCACGATGCAAATATCCGCGACCTCAAAGGGCCGGACCATCCCATGTTCGATGAGCGGCAGCGTTTGTATATGGTTCAATCCATACGCTACGTCAGGCAGGCTGTGATCTCAACCGGCAACGGCTGGCTCGACGCTGAACCCGAGCTCCGTCGCATCCGGCCGGACATATACGCCGTGAATGAAGACGGAGACCAGCCCGTCAAACGTCAGTACTGCGAAGAAAACAGCATCGAATATGTAGTGCTCAAACGCCTGCCCCGGCAAGGATTGCCCCGGCGAGAAAGCACAAAGTTGCGCGGATTCTAATTTTTTACAGCGAGTATCAGGTCATAAATTAACCCTAAATTCGAAGGGATAAAAAATGGAAAGACCAATCCTGAAAGCGTTCGTCTTGGTTTTTAGTGTTACCGTAATGCTGATCGGAGGCTGCGCCGGGCAGAACGAGCCACCGAGCGTCAAAAAAAGTAGAGCCATTGCCACTGAGAATATAGAGTTGAGAAAAGAATTAGAACGTCGCAACATGCAAATCGAAAAGCTCAAAGGGCAACACATGGAGGAAATCGACGAGCAAAAACAACTGCTTGCCGAATGCCTGCATGAAAAAGAGTTATGGCAAAATAAGTCCCGGCAAAACATCCGAAGCCAGGTTAAAGGTGTGCTCGATACCGTTCTGGAAGAGAACAAGAAACTTAGTGATGAAAACGCCAGACTCAAGGAGCAAATCGAGGAACTGCAAAAACAGCCGCAATAGATAGTTTCATGCTTTCTTGATGGTTTCGATGCGCTCCGGCAGGTTTTCCTTCGGGTAGCGTTTTTTCATCGCCGCGGCGACGAGTCCCAGGAACATCGGCTGTGGCTTGAGCGGCCGGCTGGTCAGGCAGGGATGGGCCTGGGTGCCAAAGAAGTACGGATGGCCCGGCAGCTCCAGTATCTGCATGATCGGCTGATTCGGCGCCTTGCCGGAAAAGACCAGGCCGGCTTCTTCCAACCGCTCGATATAACGAGGGTCAACCTCGTAGCGATGCCTGAATCGCATTCGGACCGAATCGGCCTTGCCGAACAGTTTCCACGCCAGCGTATTTGACTTTATTTCTATCTCGCGTCCGCCGAGGCGCATATTTCCACCGAGGCCTTCTATCTTTTTCTGCTCCGGGAGGATATCGATTACCGGCTCGGGACAATCCGGCTCGATCTCGGTGCTGTTGGCCTTGGCCAGGCCGCAGACGTTGCGGGCAAACTCGATGACCGCCATTTGAAAACCAAAACAGATTCCCAGATATGGCAAATTATTCTCTCGTGCGTATTTTACACAGGCGATCTTACCCTCGGCGCCGCGGGTTCCGAAGCCGCCCGGCACGATTATGCCGTCAACATCGTTAAGATGCCCGGCTGCGTTTTCATCGGTAACGTCGGTCGTGTCGATCCATTTTATTTTAACATCGCAGCCAAGAGCGATGCCCGCATGCTCCAGGGCGTTGATGATCGAGGCATAGCTGTCGCGCACCGACGTGTACTTGCCCGTGATGCCGATGGTTGCTTTGCGATCGATCTTGCTCATTTTGTCTGAGAAATCGCACCACCTGGCCCAGGCCTTGCGTTCGTTTCGCAGATTGATTCGATCCTCGATTTTCAGCAGCCTGGCCACTTCGAAATCCAGGCCGACCTCCCGAAGCATCGCCGGGATCATATAAATGCTGGCCGAGTCGGGCAGGCTGATTACCCTCTCGAACGGGACGTTGCTGTACACACTGATTTTCTGTCGGACCTTTTCCGTCGCGGGACTGGCCGCCCGGCAGGCGATAATTGAAGGCTGAATGCCACACTGCATAAGCTGCTTGATGCCCAACTGGGCCGCCTTCGATTTCTGCTCGCCAAGCGTTTTCGGCTCTAAGATATAGGTCAGGGCCACGAAGCAACTGCTGTTCGACCCCTCCTCGTAGGCTAATTCGCGCATCGCCTCGATGTAGTAGGCATTCTCCAGGTCGCCAACGGTGCCGCCAATCTCGACGAACACAATGTCGGCATCGGTTTCCATAGCCAACTGGCGCAGTTTCAGCTTGACCTCGCCGGTAACGTGCGGAATCATCTGGACATCCCTGCCGAGATAATCGCCGTGGCGCTCCTTATTGAGAATAGAGCTGAATATCTGCCCGCTTGTGGCGAAGTTCGCCCTGCTCAATTCCTGATCGAGCATCCTCTCGTACGTGCCGAGGTCCATGTCGCATTCCATGCCGTCATCGAGCACGAAAACTTCGCCGTGTCGGAAGGGATTGAGTGTGCCCGAATCGATATTCAGATAGCCCTCGAGCTTGATCGGAGCGACCTTGATGCCCTTGTCCTGCATGAGCTTCGCCAGGCACGAAGAAAATATCCCCTTGCCCAGCCCGCTCATTACCGTACCCACAACAAACACGTAGCGGCACTTTCCCTTCTTATACCCCTTCGGCACCGGCGAGAAAAACTCACTCTCAGTCGAAACGTCACTAACTGAGGCCAACAAATCCTTTTCTTTAGTCATTTGTCCCCTTCTTTACCGTAGGGTGGGGCTTGCCCCACCATTTTGTCTTGTTCATTAATTCTCCTTTATGTCATTCTCGCGAAAGCGGGAATCCATAAGATCCTCAACGTTCTTGGATCCCTGCTTTCGAAGGGATGACAGCACGAATCATCCAGTTAAAATTATTTAGGTTTCCATTGTATGTCAAAGTTCGCAATATCATCTTCTGTTCCATATAAACCATCCGGGCCGGCTGAAAATAAAATATAAGTGTCCGCCCTGTTAGGTACGCTCGGGCCGGCAACTTTTTTGGCATTTCTGGAAATCTTATAAAATATCTTTGGATTCTCGTAGAGCGGATGTTTTTGCCCCGGTTTACCCGGTACCCCAAGAGCAAGCAAAGCGTGATTGTCCCTATAGTCGTAAATATTCTCCGGATTGTTCGGATCACTCATATCGTGAGCCGTTTTAGACATATTTGCTTTGTAATAGAGTACTGGCATACCAATCTTCCTACCTGTGTCGGTATGCTTAACTCGCCTAAAAATATCGCAAAGAACATAGTCGTTTCCGTCAAACGGTCCGACATTTTTGTATAAATCTTTCAAGCGATACGCATTGGCATTTTCGAGGGGAAGATAACGTCCCTTTCTGGCCTCAAGAGTATTAGGTTTGTATAGCGAAGCACCCGTTTCATCCAAGCCATCTGCCTTGAACCTGGAACGCGGATGAAATCCCTGCAAATCCCGGCCCATCATGGCCTCGCAAAGCTTCATCGCACCACAATAGTATCGCCCTTCGTCGTCCATCGCACCGGATGGTGGATAGTAACCAAAATCACTTTTGAAAAGTTCGAGAGCGGTCTCGATACTTTTGAAAATGGCCTTTTGCTTTACAACAAACGCGTATGGATGAGGCGGAGGATGATCATGTAACATTAAAAATATGATAATGCCAATTAGAAAAAGTAATACAACTATGTCTGTCATAGTAGAGCCTCTGCCCATTAAGCGATTTTCACTCGCTCTAATTTGTGAAGATCCAAAAATACACTTGACCAATTCACTTTTCATTGGCAGTCCCATTCACGGCCCATCTACCACGTCCTTTGGTAAGGCTGCTACAACATTGTAATTGTAGGGTGGGGCTCTGCCCCATCATGTCGGATCGGTGGGCCAAGGCCCACCCTGCGAATTTGGTTCTCATCTCTTTGCCCCCTCCTTATATCGCTTAACGAACTCCGCGTATTGCTCGGGTGTGTCTATGCCGTCGCAGGTGTGTTTTACTTTTCCGACTAAAATACTATAGCCGTTTTCTATGGCTCGCAACTGTTCGAGTTTTTCGATTTTCTCCAGCGGCGTTTGCGGCAGAGCGGTTATTTCCAGCAGAAATTTTTTGCGATAGGCGTAAATTCCGATGTGCCGCAGGTACTGTTTTACGTTTCCGATGCCGGATTTCTCCCTGTCGTATGGAATCGGCCAGCGCGAAAAATAAATCGCCCTGTCGATTTCGTGCTGCGTACTGCGTACCGCGTTCTGCGTATTGTCATTCCCGCGAAAGCGGGAATCCATTTCTTTTTTCTCGTACGAAGCATTAAGCACTCCACACGACGATACTATTACCTTAACGATATTAGGATCGGATACCTGTTCGGCGGTCTGAATATCCGCCGCGAGCGTGGCCATTGGACAGCCGGGATTATCCATTAGCATCTTGGCGAGATAGTCGATGTTGGCCGGATCGATTTCCGGCTCATCGCCCTGGAGGTTCACGATAATTTCAACGTCCATATCGGCGACAGCCTCGGCGATGCGGTCGGTGCCGCTCTGATGGTCGGGCGAAGTCAGAACGCATTCGGCGCCGAAAGTCTTCGCGGCGGCAACGACCTTTTCGTCGTCGGCCGCGATGATTACCTTCTCGGGCAGCTTCGCCAAGCAGGCCCGCTCGTATGTGTGCTGGATGAGGAATTTCCCCGTATCTTTGGCGAGAACTTTACCGGCGAACCGCGTGGAGCTATAACGAGCCGGTATTACAGCAATAACCTTCATTTTCGTTCAGCCTTTATTATAAAAAGTCTCTTTGCCGGGCAAGTTATATACATTCAGGGATCCCAATCGCCGCGATGTCTGTGCAGCCTCGAAATTCCAACTGGGCACTTATCTTAACCGGAAAACAGAAGTCTGTCAACAAAGCTCATCAGAAATTTCCGTTTTTTGCTCAAAACTCTTATTAAAATCATGCTCCCGCTCAGATTAGATTTGAAGACCGAAGGCTTGTAACAGGCGGCAAACCGGATATATTGTCTACTATCGAGCTTCGGACGAACGCTAAGACGTGCCGACCTTATGGGGAATGTATTTATTACAGGAGTGACAATTATTATGTATCGCACGCTTATTTCCGTTGGTGTAGTAATTATAGGCCTGTTTCCTCTTTCTGTACATGCCGGCGAGGCGGCACTTAAAGATCAAGCCGCAAACGCTATGCGCCGAGCCACCGACTTTTTCCGCACAAAGGTATCTACCGAGGGTGGTTATTTGTGGCGGTATAGTGAGGATCTGTCCCGCCGAGAGGGTGAAGGCAAAGCAACCGATACAATGGTCTGGGTCCAACCTCCGGGCACACCTTCTGTGGGAATGGTCTATCTTACCACCTATGAAGCCACCAGTGATTCATACTATCTCGATGCCGCCCGAGATGTCGCTTATGCTCTGGTCAGGGGTCAACTGCGCTCAGGCGGCTGGGACTACCGTATAGAGTTTGATCCCAAACGGCGACAGCGCTATGACTATCGGGTTGAGCCCCACAGAAAAGGGGGCCGAAATGTCAGCACTCTGGATGATAACAACACACAATCGGCGGTTCGATTGCTTATGCGAGTAGACCGGGCGCTGGATTTCAAGGATGAAAAAATCCATGAGGCTGTTGAGTTTGCTCTTTCGAGTCTGCTAAAAGTCCAATATCCCAATGGTGCCTGGCCCCAACGGTTCAGCACCGCCCCCGATCCAAACGAGTTTCCAGTGAAAAAGGCCTGTTATCCGGACTCGTGGTCGTGGACCTTTCCGGACCGGGATTATAAAAGTTACTATACTTTTAATGATAACACCATTGCCGACATGATCGCCACTATACTGGAAGCATATGATATCTATAATGATGCGAAATACCAGGCTGCTGCGGAAAAGGCCGGAGATTTCATTCTGCTGGCCCAGATGCCTGAGCCTCAGCCTGCGTGGGCGCAACAATATGATGCGGCCATGCACCCATCCTGGGCCCGCAAGTTTGAGCCTCCCGCTGTCACAGGCGGTGAGTCACAAGGGGCTATGAAAACATTGCTGGTGCTCTACCGTACGACCGGCAAGAAAAAGTATCTCGAACCGCTGCCTCGGGCCCTGGAGTACCTGCGCCGGTCCCGGCTGCCCGATGGTCGCCTGGCCCGGTTCTATGAACTGAAGGCCAATAAACCACTCTACTTCACCAGAGACGACTATAAGCTGACCTATAGCGATGCTGATATGCCAACCCACTATGCCTTCAAGACCTCTTATGGAATTGAGAGCATTGCCCGGGAGCATGAGCGTCTGCGGGCGATGAATCCGGTCGAGTTGAAGCGTCCAAAAAAGGTTTCACGACCGCGCTTAAGCCCAAGCCTGACAACTCGAACAAAATCTATTATTGACCGCCTTGACGAGGAAGGCCGCTGGGTGGAAGACGGCCGAATGAGAAACGATGAGCAGGATGATTCCACGAATAGAGTAATAAACTGTCGAACCTTTATCAATAATATGAGTGCACTGAGCAAATATCTGTCCGCCGTTCGATGAATTAAAAAAGATACGCCACAATTAACTACCAATTCATTCCTTACAACCGAAACCTTCCAAGAAATGAATCATCGCGATATATACTTAATTGACGACCCGTTGTTGAATCTTTATAATTGTCTGCAAAATGAAATTTCAGGGAGCCATAATTATGAAAAAGGTTATAGCAGCAATCGTTCTCGTCGTTCTGGCTGTTGTTTTCGCATCAGCCGGCTGCAAGCAGAAGACCGAAGAAAGCGCCGATACGTACCGTATTGCCGTGATTCCGAAAGGGACTACACATATATTTTGGAAATCGATACACGCCGGCGCGGTCAAGGCCGCGGAGGAATTGAAGGCAGCCGGCGTAAACGTGGAAATCATCTGGAAAGGGCCGCTCAAAGAAGACGACAGGGAATCGCAAATCCGGGTCGTAGAGGATTTTGTAACCCGCGGCGTATCCGGAATCGTGCTGGCGCCGCTGGATGACGCCGCCCTGCGAATGCCTGTAAAAGACGCCGTCGATAACGACATCCCCGTCGTGATTATCGACAGCGGGCTCAAGAGCGACGATTACACCAGCTTCGTCGCTACGGATAATTACATCGGCGGTACAAAAGGTGGCGAGCGCCTGGCGGAAATCCTGGGCGGAAAAGGCAAGGTTATCATGCTTCGATACCAGGAAGGCTCGGCAAGCACGATGAACCGCGAGCAGGGTTTTCTGGACATCCTTAAAGAGAAATATCCTGACATCGAGGTGGTCAGCGCGAACCAGTACGGCGGGGCAACTACCGAGAGCGCCTACCAGTCCAGCGAGAATCTGCTGGCGCCGCTGCGGACGGCCGACGGCAAGCTTACAATCGACGGCATCTTCTGCCCGAACGAATCGACGGCCTTTGCCATGCTGAGGGCGCTCGAAGACAGCGACCTGGCGGGCAAAGTTACATACGTAGGCTTCGACAGCTCCGACAGGCTGGTCATGGGATTGCGGAGCGGAAAAATTCAAGGGCTGGTGCTGCAGGACCCGATTAATATGGGCTACTTAGGCGTCAAGACCCTCATGGCGCATCTGCAGGGCCAGAAGGTGGAAAAACGAATCGATACCGGTTCGGCGGTAGCCACTCCGGAAAACATGGACGATCCGAAGATGAAGAATCTGTTGGAGCCTGATTTCAAGAAATGGCTGAACGAATAAACTCACAGCAACGGCCAGCCTCGTCTCTCCGCAAGGAATCTTCAGAACAGCCCGGCACGAAGAGCCGCAAAGAGAATCTTCACCCTGAGCGGAGTCGAAGGGTCCGGCTCCAGATGCAGGGAGTTTCCAAGCGCTTCGGGGCAACAATTGCGCTGGAAGACGTGAGCATTAAGGTCGCCACGGGCGAGGTGCTCGCACTGGTGGGTGAGAATGGGGCGGGTAAAAGCACGCTGATGAAGGTCTGCTCGGGAGCTATCAAACCGGATGAGGGCCGGATGTGGCTGGACGGCGAGCCTTTTCGGCCAAACAATCCCCTCGAAGCCCGCCGGGCCGGCGTGGCCATGATTTATCAGGAACTTTCGCTGACACCACACATGAGCGTTCAAGAAAATATCATGCTGGGTATGGAGCCGTCGAAGCTCGGTGTAATACGCTGGAAGCAGGTCCGGCAGCGGGCTATCGAAGCAATTAAGGAATTCGACAATCCGGAACTGACGCCGGACGCACGCGTCAGCAGGCTCTCGGTAGGTTCGCAGCAGTTGGTGGAAATTGCACGCGCCCTGGCGATCGGCTGCCGGGTGCTGGTACTGGATGAGCCGACCAGCAGCCTGACGCAGCAGGATGTCGAGCGGCTATTTGAGATAATAAAGCGGCTTCAAGCACAGGGCAAGGCCATCGTTTATATTTCACATTTTATCGAAGAGGTCAAACGCGTCGCCGACAGGGTGACCGTTCTGCGCGATGGAAGAGTGGTCGGCAGCAACGATGTATCGGCGATCACAACCGACGAGATTGTAACGCTAATGGTGGGAAGACAGGTCGAGGAGCTGTATCCCCGTTCTAAACGTCAGGCGGGCGAAGTTGTGCTGGAGGTTGAAGATTTGGCCGGCCTGGATAAGCCGAAGTCGGCATCCCTGAACTTGAGGCGAGGGGAAGTCCTGGGTATCGCCGGGCTGGTCGGCGCAGGGCGAACAGAGCTGCTGCGGAGCCTGTTCGGCTTAGAGCCGGTCAAAAAGGGACGGATTAAGCTGGGCGTTTACACAGGGCCGGCCTCGCCGGTGAGACGCTGGATGCAGGGGGCCGGTCTTCTGAGCGAGGACCGCAAGGAAGAGGGCCTGGCACTGTCTTTAAGCGTTTCCGACAATGTCACTCTCTCCAAGCTCAAGGGCTTCGGCCCGCTGGGCCTGGTCCTGCCCGGCCGGCAGGACAAAGCTACCCGGCGATGGCTGGAAAAGTTGGATATTCGCTGCCGGGGACCGCAACAATCCGTCTCGTCCCTGTCGGGCGGCAACCAGCAGAAAGTGGCAATGGCCCGATTGCTCCAGCACGATGTCGATGTGCTGCTGCTTGATGAGCCCACGCGAGGAATCGACGTGGCGGCCAAGGCGCTGGTATACAAGCTCATAAATGCTCTGGCGACCGGGTATCGCGGGCATCTTGCCCGCGATTCGAGGGCGGGACGCCCTCGACACGATCAGCCCAAGGCGGTGCTGATGGTCAGCAGCTATCTGCCGGAGTTAATGGGTGTGTGCGACCGCGTGGCGGTTATGTGCCGCGGACGGCTCGGGCCGACATACCGCATCGATGAAGTTAACGAGCACGAGCTGATGTTAGAGGCAACCGGCCAGTCCCTCGGGGACACCGACGAAAGGCGTCCCTCACGGGACTAACAGCGGAGGCAAGTGTATGAGCGACAAGCAGACAACACCAAAATCCACCGGATTAACCGCGGAGGGCGCCGAGAACGCAGGGAAAGGAATAAAAAATAAAAACTCTGCGGACTCGGCGGTAAAACAAAAATTCGGATTCAACTGGCGCGGCTGGCTCAATACGCTCAGTCCTGTCATAGCTTTGTTCGTTGTGTTCGAATTATTCGTACTGATTGCTCCATCCAGCTTCGCGACTGCGCGGAACATGGAAATGATTGCCCGGCAGACAACAATCGTCGGTATAGCGGCCCTCGGAATGACGCTGGTAATAATCTCCGGCGGGATCGACCTTTCCGTCGGCTCGATCGTCGCCTTGAGCACGGTAGTAATCGCCTGGCTTCTTCAGAGTGCAGGAGCCGGCCCACTGACCGCGGCCATAGGGGGCGTAGCGGCGGCGGCGTTTTTCGGGCTGCTCAGCGGTGTTTTGATTACCCGGCTGCGGGTCGTGCCTTTTATCGTAACATTGGGAATGATGCTCGTCGTTCGCGGAGCCGCCAAGGGCATTGGACGCGAGCAGAAAATCGACGTCGATCCGGCACAGCTTAAATGGCTCGATGAGCTGCTGGCCTCGGTGCCGGCCGAGCGGAGCTGGATGCTCCTGCCGCCGGGGGTATGGATGATGATCTTCCTGGCAATAGGCATGGCCGCACTGCTGCGATATACCCGGCTTGGCCGGCATACATTTGCGATCGGCTCGAACGAGCAGACGGCACGTCTGTGCGGCGTGGCTGTCGAGCGAGTCAAAGTGCTCGTCTATACTCTCTGCGGGGCCTTTGGCGGGCTGGCGGGAGTGATGCAGTTTTCCCGCCTGACGGTCGGCGATCCGACCGTGGCCGTGGGCCTGGAGCTTAACGTAATCGCCGCGGTAGTCATCGGCGGCGGCAGCCTGGCCGGCGGCGAAGGCTCGATCCTCGGAACCCTTGTCGGCGCTTTGATTATGACCGTCATCGCCTCCGGCTGCACGCAAAGGGGTTACCCAAACTGGGTCCAGGAAATTATCACCGGAGCGATTATCGTTATCGCCGTAGCACTCGACCGGCTCAGACATCGAAGGGCTGCTTAGCTCGTTGCCCGCACTCGTGCAATGAAGATTGAAGTCAAGGCCACACAGGCATAAATATGCCGCCACCGGCTCGGCGGTAAGCGAGTATTGGCCTTCATAAAACTAATTGTATTTCCAGACAACCTCAAAGCACCAATCTTGCCGGGCTAATCCGTCATATAACTTCTAATACCATTTTATATATTCAATTTACGGAAAATTATCCATATTGTTTAATAAATATAAAACAAATCCCGGCTACGGTCGTATCTATTATATCGAATGATGAGTTTTAGAATTCAGAATGATACATAAAGGATGGAGAATAAAATCAAGAATTTTGCCCGATCGGCTTCGCTCAGTTCATGCTTTTAAGATATTAACTGAACTTTTGCAAAATTGAAGTTAGGCATACTTTTGGAAAGAAAAAATCTTCTCTTTTGATTTTTTCTTTCTAAAACACAAGGCATAAGG